>Ga0118677_10002289_pt1 | contig 38767 bp, 35 predicted proteins | sample AliMusrvi5mmetaG_FD_86154 | JGI IMG/M metagenome (GOLD analysis project Ga0118677, IMG submission 86154) | reverse complement strand
TTGATATATAATGGATTGAGTAGCATCTTTAAATTCTTTATTCCTGGTTAATAATTTGCAAAAGTAGTTATAAGAGTTGTTAAAAACGCATTTTAGTACCGAAAATTGTAAAGCCTGTATAAGGAAATAGTTTGGGAAACGCCCGGAGGTATAAATTTTTTATATCATTAAATTAAAAATATAATTTTCGTACAATATGAGAGTTTTGATTTCACAAACGCATAAAAATGAAAACGAAACTGATAATCATGATTTGCCTTGTTTGCTCCTTCACGGCGTTTTCCCAGGAGCAGGCGACCAGCAAGGATTCCACATCCTCATACAAGATCAATACAGTGTTCGGCTCCGGTCATAAAGGCTGTAAAATCCCTTTCGGCTATTTTATACAATTTGATGCCGGGTATACCAAATTCGGTCATCATAATGTTTTCCTGCCCGAGATCAGCATGGGAATGATCCTGAACCACAACTGGTCTGTCGGCATGACAGGAAGTTTTATCGGGAACCCCCAGGGGTTAAGCTTTCATCATACGACTACCGATTCAACAGGTCAGCAGACCAAGGATTACAAATACCTCAAGGGAGGGTTCGGTGGTGCATTGCTGGAATACACCTTGTTTCCACGCTCCATGGTACATGTTTCATTCCCTTTGATGATAGGGATGGGTTATCTCTACTGGGATTACGCAAAGCATTCGACTCCCGGCACCTCGGGCAGCACCTTCTATCATCATAATACCTACGGTACAGCTTTCTTCGTTATTGAACCCGGTGTTAAAGCAGAACTGAACCTTTCAAAGATGTTCAGGCTTGGTCTTACTGTAAGCTATCGCTGGGCGCCTGATCCTGACATCAGGTATGCTTCCGACGGGCTGATCAACCAGTTCAATATTAAACTCGGGCTGAAGTTCGGAAAATTCTGATAGAATCATTCGGCAGGCTTGAAAGTAAGCTTCATCTTCACCGGGTGCTTTGCCTTTGCTTTTACATCATAGGTGGATGCCGGCGGCAAGGTAACCTCGTCAATCCCGGGGCCGCTTAGAATATCATAATCCCATTTTTTACTTGTCCACTCAAGATTGTTTTTTTTATCCGGCTGCATGCTGCAGCCTTCTATCCCGTTGATTGTAACCCAGCGGCCGGGCGGGATCGTTACCTCATACGAAAGATAGATCTCTTCAACATTACTGAGCTGCCAGTCATCATCCCCTGCAAGGTAAGTAGCAAAAAGCTGGGCATCGTAATATTCATCTTTTCCTGAATTGTACGGCAGCATATGCAGGTCGAGCCTGAAGTCTATCCGTTGATCGGTGCGGGCTATACTGCTTATCGACGCCTTGCTGAATTCGGTGATTCTGTCAAAATTCCATCCCGGTATTTTTTTTCCGATAAGATCCGATTTGATCCTTTCTATCCCCGGTTCGGTAAACCCCTTTGACCGGCTCTGCACCGGGGTGCCATTATCGGCCAGCGATGTGTTGCTGCCTGCACCCTGATCCGGGGACGAGATGGCAGTGGTTCTCAGAAACGGGCTTAAAATGATAGTCCTTAGCCTGGGAATGGTCAAGACAGTGATTGCCAGCGCTATGAGTATCAGAATAATTGGCAGGATGAGTTTCTTCATTACAGAAAGCGTATTTTTGCATTCTCTCTTCCAAAGATAAAATATTTACAGTTCATATGAAAATCTTAATAATCATGCGGTCATGAGCATTGCAGACAGACTGATGTCCTGCGGACAACAGCAAAATGAGGAAAATCGGAAAAGTGAAAAATTCAAATTTCTCACCGAGCAGTTTGGCGATTCGAAAATACTCAGATACCAGGTCCCCGGTTTTGAAAGCCTCAGTCTGGAACAGAAGAAGCTGATCTTTTACCTAAGCCAGGCTGCCCTATGCGGCAGGGACATTATTTATGACCAGAACTGTAAATACAACCTCCTGGTCCGCCACACTTGCGAGGCGGTATATGATGGGTTCCGGGGAGACCGTACATCCGAAGACTTTAATAATTTTTTGATATACCTCAAAGAATTGTGGTTCAATAACGGGCTTCACCATCATTATTCTACTGATAAGACGCAGCCCGGATTTTCAAAAGAATTCTTTATAACTGCAGTAGAATCCGTTTCCCCTGAAAAGCTGCCCCTGGCCATTGGCCAGAGTTCCCGCGGGCTGGCCGAAGAGGTTGCCGCAATCATTTTTGACAGGTCGGTAGCGCCAAAACGGGTTTCACTTGATCCTTCACAAGACATGGTGCTGGCTTCAGCCTGTAACTTCTATGAAGGTGTGAGCCAGAAAGAAGCTGAAGAGTTTTATGCCAGGCTTAAAGAATCTGACAGGAAAACCGGCAAGGATACCAGGGTTTCATATGGTTTGAATTCTAAGCTGGTGAAGGAAAACGGGCAGATAAAGGAACTTACCTGGAAGGTCGGAAAATTATATTCACAGGCGATTGAAAAAATAGTTTACTGGCTCTGTCAGGCTGCTGAGGTCGCTGAAACGCCTGATCAGAAAGCTTCGGTTGAGAAGCTGGTTGATTACTATAAAACCGGCAGCCTCGTGGCATGGGATGAATACAATGTGCTGTGGGTGAGGGACCAGGATGCGCTTGTGGATTTCGTGAATGGGTTCATCGAAACCTATGGAGATCCGCAGGCAATGAAAGCCGGTTGGGAATCCGTAGTGAATTTCAAGGATATTGAAGCAAGCAAACGGACGAAGATTATCAGCGATAATGCCTTGTATTTTGAGTCAAACTCACCTACCGATCCGCAGTACAAGAAAACTGAAGTAAAGGGAGTAACGGCCAGGGTCATCACCATGGCCCAGCTTGGCGGAGAATGCCACCCCACTACGCCTATCGGGATCAACCTGCCGAACGCCAACTGGATACGTTCGGAGCATGGCTCCAAATCGGTGACCATCGATAACATCACTTTTGCTTACCACCAGGCTTCGCTTGGCAATGGATTTCTTGAAGAATTTGCGGCTTCGCCGGATGAGGTTGCGAAGATTAAAGAATATGGTTATGCGGCTTCAAGCCTCACCACCGACATGCACGAATGCCTGGGTCATGCTTCGGGTCAACTAAAACCGGGAGTAACTCACGATATGCTGAAAAACTACCACTCCTCCATAGAAGAATCACGTGCCGACCTTTTTGCACTTTATTATATTCTTGATCCGAAGATGGAGGAGCTGGGACTGCTAAAATCGCTGAAGGCAGGAGAAGCTGAATACGATGGATTCATGCGCAACGGACTGCTGACGCAGCTGGTCCGCATCAAACCAGGCAAGGATATTGAGGAGGCTCATATGCGTGACCGTTCGCTCATTGCTCACTGGGTATATGAAAAGGGCAAAGAAAAGAACATAGTTGAGAAATTTACAAAGGGTGGCAAGACGTATGTCAGGATCAACGATTACAACGCACTCAGAGCGCTCTTCGGTCTGCTCCTGAAAGAGATCCAAAGGATAACTTCCGAAGGGGATTACAAGGCGGGCAGGGATCTTATCGAAACCTATGCAGTGAAAGTGGACCAGGATCTGCACAGGGAAGTGCTGGAACGGTATAAAAAGCTGGATATCGCTCCGTATGCAGGATTCATCAACCCGGTCTATGAAGAGGTAATGAACGGTGATGCAATTAAGGATATAAAGGTTGCATATCCCGAAGATTTTACGACGCAGATGATGGAATATTCACGTGAGTTATCTTTCCTGCCGGTGAGATAAAACACCATATTCTCACACTTTGTGAAATTTTCGGCTACCTTTACCTGACCAGAATATTACATGGAGGAAAACTGCAATGGTTTTACTTTGCCAAAGGATAACATGAGATAGTGCCCATACTATGTTGAAAATTCTTGTTGCCGAGGATGATGAAGTTAACAGGTATTTTCTTTCATTCCTGTTAAGAACCCTGAGCAGGGATCTGTTATTTGCAGGCAATGGCCTTGAGGCGGTTAAAATTGCAGAGGCTAACCCTGACGTGAGCATGATACTTATGGATATCAACATGCCCGTAATGGATGGTGTTGAAGCCATGAGGGAAATCAGAAAAACAAGCCCGAAAGTCCCGATTATCGCTGTCACCGCTTACGGGTTGAGTTATAACCGGTTAAATTTGCTGGAGGCGGGATTTGACGACTACCTCGCTAAACCCTTTACCAGGGACCAGCTGCTAGGGAAAATACTAAAGTATCTCTGATCAGTCCTTTACAAACTTTTCTGTTCTTGTGCCGTCTTTTGAAACGGCCCGAACGAAATACATCCCGGCCGGCAAAGCTGAAATATCAACTTCCAGCCTGGCCTGGGTGGATGATTGTTCAAGGAACTTCCGGCCATCCATGGAATAAACTCCTATGCAGGTTAACACGTTGCCCTGTGAAGCCGGAAACAGCAGGTTTAACCTTTCGCGGGCAGGGTTAGGATAAACTGCTATCCCTTTCGAATTAACTTCGTCAATTCCAAGCGGGGCAGACGTCATGGTATTGGAGACAACCGATTCGTATTCGCCTGATTTCAGTGACGGATTACAGGGGTATGTCCTGGTAACTGCGATATAATATGTCATCAGGCCTGAAGTCACATACGGGTCGGTATATGAGACCTGGTCGCTGGCAACGGAATCTGTAAGCTCCCATGGACCGTTGTTCAGTTTCCGGTGTATCCGGTAGGTATAGAAAGTAAAACCTTCATATTGGTTCCAGATCAGGTTGAACCCCTGCACACCCGGGCTCACCTCAAGGTGGCAGGTTTTATGGTAACTGCTGAGCAGGGATTCGCTGTTTGTTGAATCCGTCGCCGAGAGTTCATACTTCTGGGCAATCATAATGGGGTTGGTTGTTGTATCTACAAAGGTGCTGAAAGATGCGAACGGGACCTGCCCGATTTTGATGAACGAACCTTCATGGGTGGTCTGCTTATACACATTATAATGCGAGATATGAAGGCCCGGGTATTTGTTCCAGACAACCTTGTTGCGCTGGGTTGCAGTGTCGAATGTAACCATGCAGATATATGGTGTGGGAACATAACCTGAGATGGTCACCGTAACGCTGTCGTGCATGTATACCAGGCAGGATGACGAACTGCTGTCAACCTTGCCCATGCAATAGTAAGTCCCGGCCGCCGTAAAGTTGCCGAAGTTGAGAGCGTTCCCGCTGCCTGTCATGCTCGCGACACTTGATGTATTTCCAACCTTGTAGAGGTAATAATTGTAATTCAGCTGAGACCCGCTCAACCCGATAGGGACTCCTGAGCCTCCATTGGGATAACTCCCGCCCCCTGTAACATTGTAAGCCAAAGGCGCCGGAATGATATGGGTGGTCCTGCTGGTGTTGCAGTCCTGGCCCTGGTAGGTGACGTGTACGGTGACGGTTTTATACCCGGCTGTATCCCATCGGATATAATAAGGCCCCTGTCCTGAACCTGATACAATCACGCCTCCTGCAAAATTCCAGACATAGATGGCTGAGCTTGGAGCCGTGCCTGAATAGCCGACATAACAGTTGCAGCCTACCGAGGCTTTGTTGTACATGTATATGTAACATGTGATGCTGTCCGTTTCGGCATAAAGACTTGAAGTGGAAAGGCCGAAGCAGATGAATAATAAAAAAATAAAGATCTTCTTCATAGGACCTGGATTTGAATTGTTATAATGATGACTGCTGATGAGTACTGGAGTTGCCTAACAAACGTATGTATTTTTTGCTAAAAATCAAAATATTACAAAAATTAATGTAAGGAGAACATGGTTAAGCATAGTGACCCCTGCGGTGACAAAGGCACGCGTTCATGTGTTCATAAATCATGTGATAACAATCATGGTTTCCGCCGGAACAGGGCATGCAAAGAAAGTAATTTTGTCGCCTCTTTAAGATGGAAAAATGGCTAAACTCATAATTCTTTCAATATTTTCCTGGATGTTGTTGTTCCCTGGCAATGTGCCGGTGGGTGCTGAAAAATACCCTCAGAATTATTTCCGTTCGCCGGTGGATTTCCCTATTTCTTTGGCCGGGTCTTTTGGGGAGTTGAGAAAAAATCATTTCCATTCAGGAATAGATATACGAACCGGGGGCAGCGTAGGCAAAGCTGTAAGAGCTGCCGCCGATGGCTATGTCTCCAGGGTTTTCATCAACCAGGCAGGGTTCGGCAAGGCCCTGTACATTGCCCATCCCAACGGATACACTACCGTATACGGGCACCTGCTGAGATTCAACGGGGGCATTGGCACCTGGATCAAAAAGCAGCAGTATGACCAGGAAACGTTCGTGCTGGATGTTCAGGTCCCTGCAGGTTTGTTAAAAGTAAAGAAAGGGGATATAATTGCATACTCAGGTAATTCAGGAGCTTCGGGCGGGCCTCACCTGCATTTCGAAGTCAGGGAGTCGGGCAGCCAGGAAGTGATCAATCCCCTGGAATTCGGATTTGATGTGCCCGACAATACCCCGCCAAAGATTACTGCGGCCAGGATTTACCCCTTCGATGCCATGGCTATGGTGAATTATTCCGATAAACCTGTATTGTTTGGTGTAACAGGCGGCGGAGGCAGCTTTTCATTGAAGACTGAAGATACGGTAAAGGTCTCTGGCAATATTATTTTCGGGATTGAAACCACCGATTTTTCAGATAATTCGGGCATGAAGAACGGTGTCCCTTCGGTTGCGCTCAGCATTGACAACGAAACGGTGTATTCACACCACCTTGATAAATTTGCTTTTTCCAATACACGTTATGTGAACAGCCTGCTCGATTACCCTTTGCTGATGCACGGCAACCGTAAAATCCAGCGTTCATACATCGCCCTGAACAATAAGAATGATATTTACAGCCGGGTAAAGAACCGGGGCATAGTGAATTTCAACGATACCAGGGCTCATAAGGTCGTCTATACGGTTACGGATCTTTACAACAACACTTCACGCCTGGTTTTCTGGGTGAAAAGCCATCCGCCCGCAGGGCGCCGCCAGGAAAATAATCTTTCGAGGGGAGTTCAGATGATGCATTGCCTGGAGGCCAATCATTTTGCAAGGCCAGATATTGTTCTTGATATTCCAAATGATGCATTGTATGAGGACCTTGATTTTGAATATTCCAGCGAAGCTCAGGTGCCAGGGACCTATGCAAGGCTTCACAGGGTGCAAAATGAAGATACTCCCCTGCATACCAACTGCACCTTGTCGATAAAACCGCTTGCCCTTCCCAAAGACCTGGCTGCCAGGGCTGTGATCGTTCTAGTTGAACCCGGGCACAGGTTTGCCTCAAAGGGAGGTCAGTGGGAGAACGGCTTCCTGAAAACCCAGGTCCGTGAATTCGGAGATTACAGTATTGCCGTGGATAACGAACCTCCGGTGATAAGGCCAATCAACGTGAAACCGGGAAAAAATGTAAGCCGGCAGGGAAGCATTACAGTGAAAATTTCCGACAACCTGTCGGGCATCAAGTCATACAGGGGGACTATGAACGGGAAATGGATACTCATGGATTTCGATGCCAAGAGCGGCTTGCTTACTTACCTGATCGACGAGCATATGCCGAAGGGAAAAAATACGTTCAGCCTGGTGCTGACCGATGCTGTTGGCAACCAATGCAGGTACGAGGCCGGCCTGGTAAGGTAAAACTCCTTTAGTTTTCGTCTTATCATCCTTACAGATTTCTTGCTACTTTTGCATTATGCAGGAAACCATTCTTATTCTCGATTTCGGATCCCAGTATACCCAGCTCATCGCACGCAGGGTAAGGGAGTTGAATGTTTATTGCGACATTCACCCATACAATAAATTTCCCAAAGAACTCCCCGGGCTTAAAGGAGTGATCCTTAGCGGAAGCCCGTCGTCGGTGAGGGATGTCAACGCTCCTTTTCCCGACCTTGACGGTATCAGGGGATTGGTGCCGGTCCTGGGCATCTGCTACGGCGCCCAGTACCTTGTACATTCATCCGGAGGCGAGGTCGCACCTTCGAAGATACGTGAATATGGCCGGGCAAACCTCGGGTTCATCGACCAGACATGCCGGCTGGTAAAAGGCCTTGCTACAGGCACCCAGGTATGGATGTCTCATGCAGATACTATCCTGAAAGCACCTTCAGCATTTAAAATAACCGGCTCAACAACCGACGTGGAATATGCTGCTTTCAAGATCAAAGGTGAGGAAACTTACGGGATACAGTTCCATCCCGAAGTTTATCATACTACCGAAGGTCAGCATTTACTGAAGAATTTTGTTGTTAATATCTGCGGATGTAAACAGGACTGGACTCCGGAGCTGTTCGTTGAATCAACAGTAAAAGAACTACAGGCAAAACTGGGGAACGACAAGGTGGTCCTCGGGTTGTCGGGGGGTGTGGATTCCTCGGTGACGGCCATGCTGCTCAACAGGGCCATCCACAAAAATTTATACTGCATTTTTGTTGACAACGGCTTGCTCCGCAAGGATGAATTCAGGAAAGTGATGGAACGATACGAAAGACTTGACCTGAATGTGATAGGAGTGGACGCCGCTGACCAGTTCCTGGATGCACTGAAAGGAGTATCGGATCCCGAAAAAAAACGGAAGATCATCGGAAAGACGTTTATCGATGTGTTTGACCAGGAGGCGCATAAGATACAGGGTATTTCATGGCTGGCCCAGGGTACCATTTATCCTGATGTGATTGAATCACGCTCGGTAAAAGGCCCGTCGGCAACAATCAAGTCACATCATAATGTTGGCGGTTTGCCCGAACACATGAAACTGAAGATCGTAGAACCATTGAATTCGCTGTTCAAGGATGAGGTTCGCAAGGTAGGGCTGAAACTTGGGCTGGAGCCTGAGTTCATCAACCGTCATCCTTTCCCCGGCCCCGGGCTTGCAGTGCGCATCCTCGGCGACCTGGACCGTGAAAAGATTCGCCTGCTGCAGGATGTGGATGATATTTATATTTCAGGATTGCGTAAGTTTGATCTTTATAATAAGGTATGGCAGGCATTTGCAGTTCTTTTACCGGTGCAAAGTGTAGGTGTGATGGGGGATGAAAGGACTTATGAGAGTGTTGTGGCTCTGCGTGCGGTGACTTCAACCGACGGCATGACTGCCGACTGGGCTCATCTTCCGCATGAATTTCTTTCGCATATCAGCAACGAGATCATCAATAAGGTTAAAGGAGTGAACAGGGTGGTGTATGATATATCATCCAAACCGCCGGCAACGATTGAATGGGAATAATAAGTAGCGAAGTAGCGAAGTAGCGAGATAGCGAAAAAGCGAAAAACTATTTCTGTCTAATTCATAAATTATCAGAAGTCAGTATTTATTTCTTTTAATATTTTAATTTCGCTACTTCGCTATCTCGCTACTTCGCTATTTTAAATCAATGCCTGAGTAATGACCAGAATTTTAATTTTTCTCGCAATCTTCACAGCAACCCTGGGCCTGCATGCCCAGACTTACCAGGAGCAGCTCAAGGCGATACGATCGACAGTAGTTGAAAAGAAAGAAGGCAAATCATATTACATCCACACAGTTAAAAAAGGCCAGACCCTTTACATGATCTCCAAAGCATATGGAGTGGAAGTAAATGATATCATAGCCGAAAATCCCGGAGTGAAGGAAGGCCTCAAAGCCGACCAGACCCTTCATATTCTTTTTCCTGCCCAGAAAGAAGAGACTGTAAATAAACCGGTAACCCTTACCCGTAAACCGGAATCCGTAAGCCAGAAACCTGCTGTAGTCACACCGGATCCCGCAATAGTTTCCTGCGGCTCAGATACGGGTTGCCGTTCAAAAAACTACAAGGTCGTGCTCATGCTTCCCCTTTACCTTGAAGAAGTTGAAGCCATGAAACCCGAAGCTGCCACTGAAGAAGCTGTGACAAACTGGAATTCTCTGAAATACCTGCCTTTCTATGAAGGATTCAGGATTGCTGTGGATTCACTGCAGAAACAGGGGCTCCACCTAACCCTGCATGTGTACGATGTAGGTAAAGATACGGCCAAAACAAAGCTTCTGCTGAAAAAGCCCGAGATCAGGTCGGCCGATCTTATCATCGGCCTGCTCTTCGCTAAAAATTTCCAGATGGTGGCAAAGTTCGCTCATGATAACAGGATCCCTCTTGTCAACCCTCTAAGTGAGAGGAGCGAGATCACCCGGGAAAATGATATGGTGTTCAAAACCAATCCTTCACGGAGTTTCATGCTGGATGACCTGGCAGAATACATGCAGAAAAAAATGTACAGGGCCCAGATCCTGATCGTGAGGAACGGGCAGTATAAGGATAAGGATATTCCTGAAAAGCTGAAGAAGGCCTGCCAGGAAAAAAGCCTGAATGCTTTGATTGTTGAAGGACAGGATGTTGCCATCGGCAAGCTTTCGAAATCAAAGGAGAATGTTTTAGTCGCCTTTACCGATAACAATGTTTATGCGCTGGAACTCATGCGCAGGTTCTATGAGTTGAGGAATGAATACAACATCAATCTTATCGGACTTCCCGACTGGGACAAGATAGAGGGCCTTGAAACGGATTTTCTCAACGGACTGAACGCCCATATGGTTTCTCCTTCCTTCGTTGATTATTCGGATCCCGGCGTGAAAAAAATGGTATTACGTTACCATCTTCAATTTAAAACCGATCCTGAGCCGTTGGCATTTGAAGGCTTCGACGCCGGCTACTACTTTCTTTCGGCCCTGATGAAATTCGGGAAACAACTCCCTCAATGTATCCAGGATTTCAGGCTTAAAACCACAGCGACCAGTTTTGAGTTCGTACGTGGAAACAATAACAGCAATAACGGTTTCGAAAACCGTTACTGGTCTGTATACAAATATGAAGGTTTTAAGCTGCTGAAGGTGAATTAAGATTTTCCTACAGGCAATGCCAGCAGAGGCACATTCGTTGCAAAAAGGTTCTTCTTCGTGATATTCCTTGTAAATACCATATAAACCAGTGAATGCTTATGCGGCTGGAAAGCGATCAGGTTGATTAATTTGCCTTTCACGAACTGGTCGATTGTATCCTGGTTCTCTCCTTCGACCTCGATCACATTGAAATGTATTTTGCCTTCGGCAGTTTCCTTTTCAAAGCCCGACTGCAGCTTTTTCATTTTGGCATTGGCTTCAGAAGCTTTTAAGGGAGTGCAGAAATGAACAGTGTGGATCTGGTTATTAAACGGTTTGAAGATATCAATCAGGGTGGTGATCGATTTGTGGTTACCTTCCGACAAGTCGGCAGCAAACATCACGTTTTCAAAACCTTTAAAATTTTTCATCACAGGAATGGTGAACACAGGCACCTTAACATGATCGATGATGAAGGTTGAGACTTTGCCCCAAACATTAAGGTTGTTCCCTTTGCCGGTAGTTCCGATGACGATCATATCGGGTTTGAAATCATTATAGATCTCAAGAAGCTCATATTCAACTTCCCCTCCGCTGACATGGCTTGTGATGGTAACGTTCGCCAGGTTCTTCTCTTTGGTCCTTGTCTCCATTTTTTCCTGGAGTTCTTTCATGCCGGCTTCAGCCTGCTTGAAAATTTCCCTCATCAACTGTTCGTTGTACAGGGTTGTCATGTCGAGAGTATCGGGGAAAGTGGTATCGGTAAGAATGATCTGGTCGAAATAAGTATGGAACAATTTCAGCTCTGCGCCGTATGTGGCGGCCAGTTCAAGGGCATACATGCATGTGATCTCGGTGTGCTCCGAGAAATCAACGGGGACTAATATCTTTTTCATAGCGTAAAGTTAAAAAATTCATAAGCTCTTTGCAATTTTTTTTATTTGAATAGGTGTTTTCAAGGTGCATAAGCCTGGCCTGTATCATTTCTTCGGTAAACTCCTCCCCGAAACAACTCATGGCTTTTTCCCTCAGTCCGTCAGGGTCGTCGGCGATGAGGCAAAGCGGTGCAAGCAGTGTCCCAGCGACCATATTCTTATTAACCAGGCAAAATCTGCCGTTATACAGGGCATTTAAAAGTTTAAGTTTCAAACCGGTGGGTTGAAAGCTGACCATGATATGCAGGTGTGCATCCCTGATCAGTTCGAACATCTTATCCTCCGAAGGATTTGGTATTATGCGGATGTTCTTTTTTCCTCTCGCCATCATGCCCAGGGCAGGCGAAGGATTATGCCCCGAGATGACCAGTTCGGGCATGGAAGGATCCCATACCTCCCTGATAAGATAAGCCGCAGCCTGCTCATTCTCGGGCACGCTTAGTTTCCCGTGATACAGTGCAAAACTGCCACTGCCTTCTTTCATGAAAACTCCGTCCTCCTTATGAAAACTGGGCATGTATTCTATGCGTTTTGAAGGAAAAGCCTTTTTCAGGTATTTTCTGTCATCCTCCGAAACAACCAGCATCAGGTCCGCATATCTCAGGTATTTCTGATAATTTTTCAGCTTCAGGCTTTCGATATAAAAAAAAGCTTTGTTTCTGATGCCTTTCCCGGCTTTAAAAAGATGAAAATAGTACTGGTGTTCAATATTACTTTCACGATAAATCCTGAGGCGTTTTGAAAAACGTTTGTCACTGATCAGGTAGCAGGTATGCAGGCCTTCAAAAAGAATGGGGTACTGGTCCTTAAGAAGGTTATTTTCAAGTTCAGCCGATGTCCTGCTCCCCACAATATAGGGTTTCAGGCTGAGATGCGTCCCGAGGCCGTTTTTACGGGGGTAGTAGTCCACCGTGAAACAAATTTCCTCAAGCTTCTTCTCAGGTTTGCGGTTGTATTCGAAACAGTGCAGGTGTATTTTCACACCTGCCTCGCTGAGTGTTTTGATCTTGTAATACACGTCTATCACTCCACCATAATCAGGGGGATATGGAATGTCGAACGAGATGATATGCAGATGCTGATCCATCAGCTGGCTTTTAAATTTTCAAGTACACCCATCAGGGTTTTTTCTTCATTCTCCCAGCAGAGGTCTTCGGCCGCACGGACCAGGTTTTGCCGGTACAGTTCCATACGTTCTGCATTCATAAGCATGGCATCGATGCGTTGGGCCAGGTGAGCGGGCTCATGGTTTTCAATGGTTTCACCTATGAAATATTTATCAACAACCGCTTTCATTTCGGGGAAAGGGGATATAAGCACAGGCACCCCGGCCTGGATGTAATCCATGAATTTATTCGGAAGGGCATAGTGGTAATTCAGGCTCACATCTTTTTCGATGGATAAGCCAAGATCGGCCATCATGGTTATCGCATGCAGATCTTGAAACGGGATCTGTCCTAAGAAAACCACTTTCCCGCTAACTTTCTGCTCCTTTGCAAACTGCCTGATCTTTTCAAATACGTCTCCTGTGCCGGCCAGGACGAGTTTTGCATCAGTCCTCAGGAATTTCATGGCCTGTATGGCCTCCTCAAGCCCGCGGTCGACATTCACTGCTCCCTGGTAAAGTATCACTTTCTGGCCAGGTTCAATCCCGTACCTGCCCTTATCGGCAGGAGGCTCAGCCGCCCGCCTGAATGGTACATTTCGGATAACTGTCACAGGAACATGGTACTCCTGTTCATACAAATTGGCTATGCTCCGGTTCACCGCGATAGCCGCTTTAAGTTTTGGGAACATATAGTCCTCAATAGCTTTCCAGATACTCGTTGTCGTCTTCCGGCCAACCAGTTCAGGCACGCCCCGGAAGTATTCATGGCAGTCGTGAAGCAGGCGTACCTTACAGCCAAAAAATCTTTTTACTTTCCACGCAGGATAGCAACCTGCGAGGGTGTCAAGGTCATTTGAAACAATGAGATCGGCATGCTTCCGTATGAGAAGAAAAAACAGGCGGAGGTTATGGTTGGCATAAAACATCAGTCCTTTGTCAAACCAGAGTTTCATACGGTGCATGGCGTAATGCCGCTCTGCAAGCGTAAGGCTGTTTTTCCGCTGCCTTCCCACCAGCAGGACCTCGTACCCGGCTTTGCAAAGAGCCATGCAGGTCCTGTGAACCCTCTGGTCGGTGGTAAGGTCGTTGGTAACCGTTACAATAGCTTTCTGCATCAGGTTGTTGGTCCCGGGTTAATATAGCAAAGTTAAATTATTTACTTTTGATGCATGCAAATACTCGAGAACATCTCATTAAAACCCTGTAACAGCTTTGGTATTGACGTCAAAGCCAGGTATTTCACCGAATTACATTCCGATGAAGATATCGTTGCATTCTACAGCAGCCTGAAGCCCGAACACCTGCCTATCCTCATACTGGGTGGCGGAAGCAATGTTTTATTTACAAAGGATTTCGAAGGCAGCGTGGCCTGTATCAGGAGCAAGGGCATCGTGAAACTGCTTGAGAACGACAATCATGTATTCCTGAAAATTGCAGCAGGAGAGGTTTGGGATGATGTGGTGAAATATGCAGTTGAGCGCGGCCTTGGAGGAATTGAGAACCTTTCGCTCATACCCGGCAATGCCGGCAGCGCCCCCATACAGAATATCGGGGCCTATGGTGTCGAACTGAAGGATGTGCTGTATTCTGTTGAAGTCGCCGATGTAATTGCTCAGAATTACCGTGCGTTCAGGCCGGCCGACTGTGAAATGGGCTATCGCACGAGCATCTTCAAAAAACACGGAAAAAACAGGTTCATCATCACGAGCATCTGCCTGAAGCTCGATAAGGAACCTGTGCTGAAGCTTGATTACGGCGACATCCGCAAGGAACTGGACAAGGCTGGGATCAAAGAACCAACGCTATCCGCAGTAAGGGACATTATAATAAAGATCCGCAGCAGCAAACTTCCCGACCCCGGGCAGCTCGGAAATGCCGGCAGTTTTTTTATGAATCCTGTGATCACTGCGGATGAGTACGCACGTTTAAAAGAGCAGTTCCCCGCTATGCCATCCTTTAGCATGGATGGTGCTTTCAAGATCCCCGGAGCCTGGCTTATAGAACAATGCGGTTTTAAAGGAAAGCGATTCGGCGATGCAGGGGTTCATGTGAACCAGCCCCTCGTCCTTGTCAATTACGGCTCCGCAACAGGCGGGGACATTCTCAAACTGGCCGAAAAAATCATAAAATCGGTAAAGAAGAAATTCGGGATCCTGCTTGAGAAAGAAGTGAATATTGTTTAGCAGACTTTAAGGGCCCCGATGATATCCTGCGCTGCTGCGATGTTGTGGCGGTCGAGGTAGTCGTTGATGCCGTCAATGATCTTAGGGCAGACCATGGGGTCAATGAAATTGGCAGTGCCTACCTGCACCACCGAAGCCCCGGCCAGCATGAATTCTATTGCATCCGTTGCATTCATGATGCCTCCAAGTCCTACGATGGGAAGCTTCACTGCCCTGAAAACCTGCCATACCATGCGCAGGGCGACGGGTTTGATGGCAGGGCCTGATAAACCACCCGTTAGTGTGGAGATGACAGGTTTCTGTGTCTCTGCATCGATAGCCATTCCAAGCAGGGTGTTGATCAGTGTAAGGACATCGGCTCCCCCGTCGGCAACGGCTTTTGCCATTTCAGCAATGTTGGTGACATTAGGAGAAAGCTTTACCATCAGCACCTTTTTATATACCTCGCGGACGGCTTTGGTGACTTCGGTTGCAGTGGCAGGAACAACTCCGAATGCCATGCCACCTTCCTTGACATTGGGACAGGATATGTTCAGTTCAATGGCATGGATGCCTTCAAGCTCATTGATCCTTTCTGCGACTTTAACGTATTCTTCAATAGTCGATCCTGAAACATTTACTATGACCTGGGTATTGAAGTCTTTGAGCCTGGGATAAATGGAACTGCAGAAGTGGTCTACTCCCTTGTTTTGCAGTCCAACCGAGTTTAGCATGCCTGAAGGGGTCTCGGCCATCCGGGGGTATTTGTTGCCGTCGCGGTTAGAACCTGTCACGGCTTTTACGAAGATCCCGCCAAGCAACCCAAGGTCATAAAAGTCTTTAAATTCCTCACCATAGCCGAAGCAGCCCGACGCAGTCGTCACCGGGTTTTTGAACTGCATTCCTGCGATGTTTATTCTTAGGTCAGCCATATCTAAAATATAAGTAGCGAAGTAGCGAAGTAGCGAGGTAGCGAAATTGATTCTAAATTCATAATTCGATTATTCGATTATTCATACTTTACCATTGAAGTCTTGACGTCTCAAACACCGGCCCTTCAATACAAACTCTCTCATTTCCTTTATCGGTAGGTGTTATGCAGCACAAACAAACCCCGTAACCGCAGGCCATGTAATTTTCGAGGGAGACTTCGCAGGCAACCCCTTTGCCTGCTGCAAGCTTTGCAACCGCATGCATCATCGCATCGGGGCCGCAGCAGAATATCCTGTCGTAGGGCAGGGGAGACTGGCAGATCACGGGATTCTGGGTTACAAAGCCTTTTTCTCCCATGCTTCCATCATCAGTGCTCAGGTATACCTTGCCATAGCGTGAATATTCGTCGACCTGGGACACCTCATCCGCAGACCTGAACCCTAAAAGAAAATCAGGCCTTACGCCTTTTTTATTCAGAACATCGCCCATGAACATCAGCGGGGCAACGCCTGCTCCTCCTCCCACCAGCAACAGTTTGCCTGCTGAAGGCAGGGAAAAAGAATTGCCGAGGGGATATACCAGGTTAAGCTTGTCGCCGGGATTCAGCATGCCCATATGACGGCTGCCTTCCCCCTTGACCTGTACGAGCAGGCTTAAGGTGTTCTTAGCGTAATCCACAAAATGTATAGAAAAGGGTCTCCTGAGGAAAGTGGAAGGGGAGTTATGTACAAGCACCTGAACGAACTGCCCCGGAAGTATTTCGGGCAGAGGCACGGGTGCCTGTAGTTCTAAAATAAAATGTCTGTTGTTAAGCCGGGTGTTGCCTGTAACTTTAAAATCTTGAGCGAATTTCTTCATCAGCAGGGGAAATGAACGATTTAGCTGCCGAGCCTGGTCTGTGCTTCACGAATGATCTCCTTGTATCTTCGAAGGATGCGGTCCCATTCCTTGAAGAGTTCGTCGTTTTTTACGCTGACCTGGCTTGCGCCGGCAACTTCGCTGACCAGTTTGATCTTATAGGCCAGGGGGTCGGTTGAGGCCAGTTTCACGATGAGCCTCGTGCGGATGGTTTTCTGCTTGAAGGTCTGAACAACCCATGCGGTGCGAAGGTAACCGGTGTTTTTATCGGTAACTTCGAGTACATCGAAATAAGTGGTGATGATCTGGCTCAGGAGTTTCCATGCATCATCTTCCTTTTTCGTGGTTTTTATTTCGATGTCGACATTAGCCACATCAGTAGCCTCAGTTGCATCATAGGCATCGTCCTTTTCCATCTGGTAGAAGTAAGTCTTGGGAGGGGGAGTAATGCCGGGCTTGTTACAGAATTCAATGAGGCCGATGAGATACCCCATTTTTTCAATTTTTACATTTACGCAGGCATAAGGAGGGATGAGGATCTCAAGCTGACCGGACCCCATCATTTTACCATCGACAAAGATTTTTGCATCCGGCTCGGAAACAGTGAACTTGACAACTTTCTTCCCGGCTGAGGCCGAAAAGGTTATAGCCATCACGGAGATTATCAACAATACACTTTTCAGTATGTTTTTCATAGTGGGTGAATTTTTACAACATTCAATATTACAAATTATTCTGGATTCTTTGTCCTGGCTGCCTTTTTTTCAGGTTTTGATTCCGGAACATCTTCATCGGCCGGTTTGTTCTCATCAGCTGCCGGTATTTCAGTTTCCACATCTTTCACTGCCGGGGTTTCGGCCTTTTCTTCCGGCTCTTCAGTGAAATCAAGGAGGTTGTTTGCCAGCAGGAGATTATACCAGCTCATCATTTTGCGGATGTCTGAAACGTAAACCCTTTCCTTGTCGAAATCGGGAACCATGTCGGCAAAGAACTTCAGCAGTGCATTATTTTCGGATTTGGGATCCGGGGTTTCTTTTCCTTCGAACTTTTCATGAAAAGCCTTGAAGACATCTTTCAGCGGGCGGTCCTCGCCGGTAGTGAATACACTGATCTCTTCCAGGGAGCTCATTTTTTCATGCCCGAAAGCGGGGAAACGTTTCTGGTCGGCAATGGATTCAACGATCACCGCGTTTTTACCCTGGGAAACTACTTTAAATAAGCCGGCTTTACCCGAGATAGAAACAATTTTAGTAAGGTCCATAGTGCTGCATTTTGTGCAAATATACAACGATCCCTCTATTAATGCAAAGTCTGACGGTAAACCTGTGATATCCGGCACGGAAGGTATTGAAAAATTGTACTTTTCAACACTTTCAGATAAGGGTGTAGTTTTTATATTCGCCTATGCGCCAGCCAACAAGATCCTCAATACCCATGAGCGCTTTTTCTGTGAGATTAAGTGTGTTTTTCCCGGGATCGGGGTGGAAATCCCAGTTTTTCATGTATATCCTTTCTTTCATAACAGCGGGATGGGTTCCTTTAAATGGTTTTAAACCGCTGATATTGCTGTAATCGAACTCAATGGCAAGAGGAACATGGTCTTTAAGCCAGTTGTCGTCATGCCAGTGCTTGTGAAAAGATTCCAGCCTGGCCTGCTGGGAGCCGGGTGATTTAACCCATCCGTAGTGAAAGATGCTGGCGTCAAGCTGTTTTACATGCAGTTTCCGGCCGTTTTTTCTGAATCCCTGGGCATCCCTGTAAGACCTTATCCCGGCCTGTTTCCTTATGATCCTCACTTCACGCCGGTACCAGTCGCGCGAACTTGCTACATAATCATATGAACCGAAAAAATGAAGATAATTGAAGAGAAGTCCTTCCACTTCATGATCATCATTGAAGTCTTTCATTCCCGCCTTAATGGCTGAATGACAGGCTTCGGGGACAACCTCATCCGCCTGTATATAAAAAGCCCAGTCACAGTCATCAGGAACAGCATCGAGAGCTTTATCGGTCTCGTCAGCAAGGACCTTCCCGCCTTCCCTTAGATCATCATCCCATACGGTATCAAGGATACGGATCCTGGCAGGGTCGATTGAAGCTATCAAATCACGGGTGTTGTCATCTGAATTTCCTGCAGCCACAACAAATTCATCACAAAGCGGCAGAACTGAGCGTATGGCTTCAACAACAGGGTAATCGAATTTTATCGCGTTCCTGACAAAGGTAAAACCGCAGACTTTCATTTCAGAAGGAGATAATGCCTGTATAGTTTTCCGGACTTATCTTTTTAAGCTCGGTCTTGACTTTTTTTGAAACCTTAAGGCTGTCGATGAACTCGTGAAGCAATGCTTTGGTCACATGGCGGTTGCCCCGGGTCAGTTCCTTGAGCGCTTCATACGGATTAGCATATTTTTCGCGCCTGAGTATGGTCTGGATGGCCTCGGAAACCACGGCCCAGTTGTTGTCAAGGTCCTTGCGCAGCTTTTCCTCGTTAAGGATCAGCTTATCCATGCCTTTCAGAAGGGATTTGAAGCCTATCACCGAATGGGCAAAGGGCATACCTATGTTCCTTATCACTGTGGAATCTGTGAGGTCGCGCTGTAGGCGGCTTACGGGCAGCTTGGCCGAAAGGTGTTCGAACAGGGCATTGGCAATGCCCAGGTTCCCCTCGGAGTTCTCGAAATCGATGGGATTTACTTTATGCGGCATGGTGGATGAGCCTGTTTCACCTTTCCTGACTTTCTGCCTGAAGTATTCCATTGAAATGTAGGTCCAGATATCGCGGTCGAGGTCGATAAGTATGGTGTTGATCCTTTTCAGGTTGTCGAAAAGGGCAGCAAGCCCGTCATAATGCTCGATCTGTGTTGTTGTTTGCTGCCGTCTCAATCCAAAGGTCTTCTCAAGGAAGATATTGGCAAAGCCGTCCCAGGCAATGCCGGGATAAGCTGCTTTATGGGCGTTGAAATTCCCTGTTGCTCCTCCGAATTTGCCTTCAAAACGCAGTGAATTCAGCAAGCCGATCTGTGCTCCGAGCCTTTCGGCGAACACAAATAATTCCTTACCGACAGTGGTAGGTGACGCAGGCTGACCGTGTGTATGGGCCATCATCGGCACATTTTTCCATTCCTGGGAACGTGCATAAAGGCCATTAAAGATTTCTTCGAGCAGCGGAAGGTACACATCAACGAACGCATCCCTTGTAGCCATCGGAAAAGCGGTGTTGTTCACATCCTGTGAGGTCAGGCCGAAATGGACAAATTCAGAATATTCCGACAGGCCGAGCTTAAGGAATTTCTCTTTCAGGAAATATTCAACGGCTTTGACATCGTGGTTTGTTTCCTTTTCGATTTCTTTCACCCTCACCACGTCGGCTTCGCTGAAGTGGCTGCATATACGTCGCAGTTTCGGGAAGAATTTCTTATCAATTTCCTTGAGCTGGGGAAGGGGGATCTTGCAGAGGGCAATGAAATACTCAACTTCCACAACGACGCGGTATTGAATGATGGCAGCTTCCGAAAAATACACGACGAGTTTTTCAGTAGCTTTCCTGTACCTTCCGTCTACAGGGGAGATTGCAAATAGCGATGAATCCATGACGATCAACATTCAGGTTAATAACAACACGAAAATACGAATACTTGAGCAAACAGAATAATCTGAGTTACTTTACTGTTTTTAGGATCCACGAAGATATCAGCTCAAGAACCATGGGCCGGATCGTTTCTTCTATTGCTCCATACTCTGAAGGCGAGCCGGTTTTTGCTGTCTGGAATAAATGGTTGGCTCCCGGGATCTCCTCTATGGTATACTTGGAATTGCCCCCGAAGATCAATGCCTTTTCAATCGCAGGCAGGTTTATCTTGGAATCTACCTGCAGGTCCTTATCCCCGTTGATGGCAAGAAGGTAACAATGAACTTTTCGCAGGTAGTCCTGTGGATCCAGGGTCAGGAAAGTCCTGAACCAGGGAGAAGTGACGGTTTTAATACTGTTCTCAATAGAGGAGGCCGACATAGTGTCTGCGCTTCCCTTTTGCTTCTCAGCATCATTTTCTTTCTGGAAAAGCTTCCGGATGAGATCCGAGGCTTTATCATTATCGGGATATTTTTTCAGGATATCATACACCTTCTGGTTCATCTTTTCTCCCTGCCGGATATCTGCCTCCTTTGCACTGTCGGCTTTCTGTATCTCGGCGCTCTGGGTCATCAGGATTTTTTCACCGGTAACGCCGGTGCCGGCCATCAGTACGATAAAATCAACATCCTTTCTCCTTGAAGCGATGATGGGAGCAATGATGCCGCCTTCACTATGGCCGATGAGGCCAAGTTTCGCAGTGTCAATTTCAAGCCTTGACTTCAGGTAATCCAGCGCAGCTTCGGCATCTGTTGCAAAATCAAAAGTTGTTGCCGTTGCAAATTTACCTCCCGACTTACCAACACCCCTGTCGTCGACACGCAGTACTGCGATGCCATTCCTCGTCAGGTAGTCAGCCAGCAGCAGGAAGGGTTTGTGGCCCATAAGCTCTTCGTCCCTGTTTTGAGGCCCTGAGCCTGTGATCAGCACGACTGCAGGGTAGTTATTGCCTTCGCCGGGGATAGTGAGGGTTCCTGCCAGGGTGATCCCGGCTTGGCCATTAGGGATACTTACATCCTCGGTGATATAAGGAAAAGGAGGTACGGGCTCCTGGGGACGTGTCCTCCTGAATACCTCCTTCTGGTGCTCCAGTTCGAGGGGCAGGTCAAGTCCTCCTTGTTTCCAGCGGCCTTCCAATACGGAATAATCCCCGGTAAACCTGCCCAGGTAGCGACCCATGATCGATTTCAGTCCGACGACCATGGAATCGGCAGTGAAAGTGACACTGCTTGTGGGGATCCCGTGCGCTCCCTGGTCGGGACTGTCGAAGGTAACTGTAAGGCTGTCTTTGCCGTTTGTTTTAACGTTCATGACCAGGGTCAGGGTAATGCCCTGAACTTTCAGGCCTCCAACCCAGGAACCTGTGATTTTCAACATGGATGGTTTATCCTGCGCGTTTGCAGAATTGCCTGCAGCAATTATCATTCCTGCGGCAAGCAGCAGAAGGTACAAAGATTGTTTCATGGTGTCTTATTTTGGAATGATCTGGGTTGCGAACGAATCGGAATAGGCGAAGAAGAATCCCACTGCCCCGTTGCTGATGTTTCCTTCAACATTGGCAGGAGGGCCTGAGAAGAAGGGGATCTGGTAACCTGCCTGCTGAACCTGCCTGATGAAATCGTAGTATTCCTTTGTGATGCCGCTCATCTGCACTTTCACGGTGTCACCAGGATGAAGGGTTTCCCAATAATTTGCATTATTGATACGAAATGCAGTAAGGCCCCTGATATAGCTTCCGTTGAAAAACTTGTCATCCGAAGTACCCCACTTCTGTATGGAGTCCGACATCAGTATACCGTTGCGATAATAGCGGAGCAGGTAATAATTGAACTCGTCCCCGGGTTCCTGTGCAAAGATTTTAATAAGCCATCTTCCGCTTTTACCCATATTGGCATCGAATTCGGTCTGAATCGAATCGAGCCTTGCTACTTTCATGATCTTGCAGGTGGAAGAGTATTCTGAGCTGTTGCCGATGACTTCAGGAAGCTTAATATTGAGGCTGTATGTTTTTCCTATGACCCCCCTGAAAGCGGGATCCAGGCTGTAAACTCCCGGATGGCCGGGCAACTGTTCCTTAAGGGTGTCGGGGAAAGAACCATCGCTCAGGATAACTGTGGCATTGCTTACCATCGGAGGAGGCTGGTTATAAAAGTAACTTGCCGATTTGCTTAGGGTGACAGACCTCTGCATGCTGTCGTTAGTGATCCCGCCGTCAACCACAAGCCTGACGTAGGTACTGTCAAGGTTCACATTGATCCTCTCGGTGCACCCTGCGGCAAGCAGGAGGATCAGCAGGCTGAAGAGGAACTTATTCATGGTTGAAATGGAAATTAAATGTTACCGATGGAATGATGCCGAAGAGATAAACCTTTTCGGCGTAGGTTGTGTTGGGGTCGATGTTATCCTGCACAAAATTCACCGACCAGGTATTATGCCGGGCATAGGCATTATAAACCGAGAAGTTCAGGTCCCATGCAAACTTCCTGTTGGGTTTTTCCTTTGAAGAGAATGTCACGGCCAGGTCGAGCCGGTGGTAATCCTGGTAACGGTAAGCATTTCTTTCGGAATAGATTGGGATCACCTTCCCTGCTATGGTTGCCCTTCCCGTTGGGAATGTCACTGGAGCCCCTGTTGCATAGACCCAGTTGGCCGATATATTCCATCGTTTGGCAACCTGAACATTGATAACCACGCTGATATTGTTGGGTTTGTCGTATGGGGCGGGATAGGGGTTGGCGGTTATTTCAGGGATCAAGCGGAAAGACCTGGAATAAGTGTAGCTGACCCATCCGCTAACGATCTTTTCATTAAGCCTTACAAGGAATTCAACCCCGTATGAATACCCTCTTCCGGTTCTTACCTGGCCTTCCAGCGTATCGACCAGCAAAAGCTGCGCAAAATTCTTGAAATCGATGACGTTCTGCATCCATTTGTAATAGGCTTCGACCGAGGTTTCAATGGTGTTATGCCTGAAGTTCCTGAAGTAACCCACCGCAACCTGGTCGCCTATCTGTGGCTTGATATTGGGGCTGGCAGGGAACCAGATGTCAAGAGGAGTACCTGCCGATGAGTTCTGGGCAAGCTGGAGGTACTGGTAAGTGCGGGCATAGCTTGCCTTGACCGATGATTTTTCATTGAACTGGTACATCAGGCCTATCCTTGGTTCAATCCCTCCATAGGTATTGTAAATGATCCCTGATTTGTATACCGAGGAATCTATAACCACATGGTCGGGAGTATAATGGTAAACGGTGCCGGGCCCTATATTCTGGAAAAGTGAGAGCCTCAGGCCGTATGTTGCTGTAAAATGATGCCCTATCTTCTGCTCATTGCTGGCATAAATACCTGATTCCAGGCTGTAGTTCTTAGGTACCTGTATCGATTTGAATACTGTTTCACTGCCGGTACCGTTTGCAGTTCCCGGGTTGATCATATGATAAGTAATAGCGGCGCCAAGGTGCAGGGTATTGCTGGTGTTGATGTACCATGAGAAATCGCCTTTCGTCCCGATATCCTTTAGACTGGCGTTCCATTGGAATGAATTCGTATTTCCGTCAGGCGTTCCGAGAACATACCGGTAATCGCTGTATACAGTGGTCAGATTGAAGAACAGTTTCTTAGAGAATACATGGTTCCAACGGAAGGTTCCTGTGCCGTTTCCCCAGTTCATCTTCGCGAACTGGTTGCTGAATACGTCCCTGCCGAAATAGCCCGATAAAAAGACTGTATTATTGTCGTCGATCACATAGTTGATCTTGGCATTGATGTCGTAAAAATACAGCCTGTTGTTTTGAAGAGCCTTGTTTGAAGAAAGAGGCAGAAAAAGGTCTGCATAGGTGCGCCTGCCTGAAACTATGAATGAGCAGCGGTCTTTTTTGATCGGTCCTTCAATAGTGATCCTGCTGGCGATGATCCCTATGCCTCCGTTCACTTCGAACTTCTTGGAATTGCCTTCGTCCATCCTCACATCCAGTACCGATGAAAGCTTGCCCCCGTAATTTGCAGGGATATCCCCTTTATATAATTTTACGTCCTTGACCGCATCGTTATTAAATACTGAGAAAAATCCCATGAGGTGGGAGGCATTGTAAACGGTAGCTTCATCCAGCAAAATAAGGTTCTGGTCGGGAGCTCCTCCCCGCACGCTGTATCCGCTCGATCCTTCGCTTACACTCTGAACCCCCGGAAGCAGCTGTATCGCTTTGATCACGTCGACCTCGCCCATCAGCATCGGGATCTTCTGGATAGTTTTGATGTCCATTTTGAACACGCTCATCTCGGGTTTGGCTACGTTCTGGTCAGTCCTTTCGCTTTTAACCACTACTTCCTGCAATTCCTTCTGTTCCGTCTCAAGTTCCACTTTCAGATTGATATCCTTGTCGAGGTTGACAGCCCTTGTTATCGCTGTGTAACCGATGAAAGTAAACGATAAGGTGTATTGCCCCGGGACCATGGTAATCGAAAACCTGCCATACTGATCGGTGGTTGTGCCTGTCTTGAGTTCCAGTATGAACACGGTAGCCCCAACCAGTGATTCACCGTCGTTTTTAGCTGTCACCTTTCCCGAGACAGAGTATTTTTTGTGGGTGTCGGGCATGGAATAACCTGAGAAGGCCATCAGCAGATATAAAAGAAAAACAATGGTCGCAGGGAATCTCATGAATTTTTGGAAATTATGGTCTTATAACGCTGAATTCCCCGTTTTCGTATAGCTTGATGATACGGGAAGCTTTGGCAAGGGAGATCGCGTCATGGTACAAACCGACTATGTAATCGACCTGTTCAATTATCTCAGGGCTGATATCATTAAATGAATGCGGATTACCGCCTCCTGAAGGATTGGCTGATGTTGATACAAGGGGTTTCCCGAATTCCCTGAGCAGCTCCCTGCAGAATTCATGGTTGACAATGCGGATCGCGATTGAACCATCTTCACCCAGGATGTTATATGCTAGGTTCCTGCCTTTGGGGTAAATGATGGTGAGAGGACTGTCAACGTTTTTTAAAAGGTCCCAGGTGATTGGCGGGATATTTTCAACATACAGTTCCAGTTTTTCCTGGCTGTCAAGAAGAACGATCTGGCTTTTGCTGCCCATCCGTTTCTTGATCTTGTATATCCTGCTCACCGACTCTGGAAGGGTTGCATCACACCCTAACCCCCATATCGTATCGGTAGGATATAATATAGTGCCGCCTGAGTTCAAGACATCGAGGCAGGAGGATATTTCTTTTTTGAGCGCTGTACTGATCACCTTAAGGCAATAAGGCAGCAAAAATACCTAGAATTTTTGAAATGGAAAGGGAAGCCGGGGAAATAGATCAGGCCTTATGGTTGCAGCGCATTCAAAGTGCTGCAAAGGGCATGATCTTTGCCCGTGAAGGCCGCAGGGACGGCATTTCAGGTCTTTTGTCGTTTGAATGATCCAGTGTTTTTCGGAGAGAGGCCCGAACCCGAATTCAGGCACGGTGCTGCAATATACAACGGCTGTGGGCGCATTAACCGAGGAAGCCAGGTGCATGGGGGCTGAGTCGTTGGTATAATTCATAGATGCATCCTGCATGAGCGCAGCTGATTCAAGAAGGTTCAGGCTTCCTGCAAGGATTGAAAGACTCTCGTTTTTTGACAAAGATTTTATTTCTTCGCAAAGCCCCGTATCTGCTTTTGACCCCAGCAGGTAAATTTTAAATTCAGCAGGAAGGCTTTGGATGAGTTCCACCCATTTGTTTACGGGGTATTGTTTGGTAAACCATAGTGATGCAGGGGAAATAGTGATATAGGGTGAGGCTTTGAACTGCAGAACCCTTGCCTTGTCTGCGCCGGAGGGGTAAAGCCTGGGCCTGTTTCCCTGTTCTTTTGAAAAATCCGCAGCAGCAATCAGTTCACTGATAAGCGTCATGTTCCGCTCAACTTCATGTATCCCTTTGCCGATCTTATGAGGTATGCTTTTTGTAAACAGGAATGAGAGAGGATTCTTGCTGAAACCCACACTGGCAGAAGCTCCGGAAAAAGCAGTCAGCATACCGGTTGAAAAGAACCTCTGAATATTGACAACAAGGTCGTATTTCTGTTTCCTCACCTCGCTTAATATCCTCAGGAAGTCCTTGTATTTATTGGATTTATCCCAAATGATCACACGGTTCAGGAAGGGATGCCCGGTAAATAATCCTTCCATCCCCTTTTTAATCATGATATCAATTACTGCGGATGAGTATGCGTGTCGCAATCCTTCAATCACCGGCGTTGCGAGTATCACATCACCGATCGAAGCTGTCTGGATTACGAGGATTTTCATATGTTAAATAGCGAAGTAGCGAAATAGCGAAGTAGCGAAATCATTATGCGCTGACATTATAGTCTCTCAGGGCTTGATTTAAGGAAGTTTTCAGGTCGGTGGATGCTTTGCGTTTGCCTATGATGAGTGCACAGGATACCTGGTATTTGCCGGCCGGGAATTGCTTTTCGAAACTCCCGGGAATGACGACGGAACGGGCAGGAATTATACTTTTATATTCTTTTGGTTTGCTTTGTGAAACATCAATGATGCGGGTTGATGCCGTAAGCACTACATTGGCCCCTAGCACGGCCTCCTCGCATACCCTTACACCTTCCACCACTATGGATCTGGATCCAAGGAAACAGCCGTCCTCAATGATCACAGGCGCTGCCTGCACAGGCTCGAGAACGCCTCCCAGGCCGACACCGCCGCTCAGGTGTACGTTCTTGCCGACCTGCGCACAGGAACCCACAGTCGCCCAGGTGTCAACCATGGTTCCATGGTCAATATAAGCACCTATGTTAACGTACGACGGCATCAGGATCACTCCTTTTGCAATGAACGAACCATAACGGGCCACGGCATGGGGAACCACCCTTACGTCAAGAGCTTTATAACCTTTTTTCAGGGGGATCTTGTCGTGGAATTCAAGAGGCCCGGCTTCAGTCACCGTCATCTTCTGGATGGGGAAATAAAGGATGACGGCCTTTTTTACCCATTCATTGATAATCCATCCTTCCATGACGGGCGCAGCAATTCGCAGCTCCCCTTTGTCAAGAAGACGGATCACTTCCCGTATTGCTTTCTGTGTTTCGGCTTTGCCCAGGAGTTCCCTTTTCTCCCATGCCGATTCAATGATTGGCCGCAGCTGATCTGACATGTAAAGGTGATATTATGGCACAAAGGTAAGAAAATATACAATGTTGGATGTACAATGCACCATGTGCCATGTACAAATTCTTACATCATAATCACAGGAACGGATATTATATCTGTCTTATGCTTTCATTCAATGATCCACGGGTTTTAAAAAAATCGTAATTTTGTAACACGAATTATGGGAAGGATTCTTGCAATCGATTATGGTCGGAAGCGATGCGGGCTGGCAGTTACAGATGAGCTCAAAATGATAGCTACCTCATTGAAGACTGTGCCGAGTATGGAATTACTACCATTTCTGAGGACTTATGTGTCGGGTAATCCTGTTGAGTGTTTCGTGGTCGGAGAACCCAAACAGATGGATAATACTCCTTCGGAATCGGAACGTTTTATTGAACCATTCCTGAAACAGCTTGCCCAGGCTTTCCCCGGCATCAGGATCGCAAGAGTGGATGAAAGGTTTACATCCTTGATCGCAAGCAGGGCCATATTGGAATCGGGCATTAAGAAAATGGCACGCAGGGATAAAAGCCTCGTAGATGCCGTAAGTGCAAACCTCATCCTGCAGTCGTTCATGGAATCGGAAAGGATAAGAAAAGAACATAGAGAAGCATGATTTTACCTGTTGTAGCATACGGCCACCCGGTTTTGAAGAAGAAAGCCCAGGAAATTGACAGTTCTTATCCTGACCTTAACCAGTTCATCACAGACCTATGGGAAACCATGTATGAGGCTGACGGCGTTGGTTTGGCAGCTCCGCAGGTGAACCGGTCGGTGCGCCTGTTCGTGGTGGATGCATCTGCCTTTGCAAAAGATCATCCCGAAGCCGATGGTTTTAAGCAGCTGTTCATCAATGCCGAAATATACAGTGAAGAAGGAGAAGAGTGGATCTTCAACGAAGGCTGTCTGAGTTTTCCTGGCATGAGGGAAGATATTTCACGTAAACCGGTGATCGGGGTCAGGTGGTACGATGAAGAATTCCGGCTCCAGGACCGGAAGTTTGACGGGATGCTGGCCAGGATCATACAACATGAGTACGACCATATCGAAGGTATACTGATGGTCGACAGGATAAATTCCCTGAAACGGGTTCTCCTTAACAGGAGATTGAATGATATCAGCAAAGGGAACGTTGATACTTCCTATAAAATGATTTTCCCTCAAGTCAAAAAACGAAAGAAATAGAACAAATATGAAAATAAAAATATTAGTACTGCCCCTGTTACTTTTTGGACTTATATCCTGCGGTCCATCAAGGAAAAAAGAAGCTGATAAAATCAATTCTATTGAAAACCGTCTGTTTTCGCCCACAGCGACTTCCCTCGACAAAGAAGCAGCCGACAGCCTTCTTACATTGTATACAGCCTTCATTAAGAATTTTCCCACTGATTCACTGACCCGTAAATATACCTTTAAGGCGGGCAGTCTTTATATGAACACAGGTAACGGGAAACAGGCTTTGGAGATGTTCGATCTCTACAGGTCGACATACCCCAACGATGTGAAGTCGGCCATGTGCCTTTTCTTTTCTGCCTATATATATGAGAATATTCTTAAGAACCTTGATAAAGCCCAGGAGTTATACATACTTTTCATTGAGAAGTACCCTCGTCACGACTTTGCGGATGATGCCCAGTCGGCATTGAATAACCTTGGCAAAACACCGGAACAGATGGTGAAGGAATTTGAAAAGAAGAGACAGGCCGATAGCGCCATGAGGGCAGATTCATTGAAAAAAGCGGGTAAAAGGAAAAAATAGGCCTTACCTGGTAAACGTTGTCTCAAGGTATTCCGATAATTCCGCAGGACTTACCCTCTCCATCATTTTTCCTCCGATGCTGTAAGAGATAGTGCCCCTTTCTTCGGAAATTACAATGGCAATGGCATCAGATTTTTCGGTGAGGCCTATAGCCGCCCTGTGCCTTAGCCCGTACCATGACGGAATAGAGCTAAGCTTTGAAACCGGGAGTATGCATCTTGCTGCCCTTATTGAGTCTCCTGTTATGACAACAGCACCGTCGTGAAGGGGGCTGTTCTTGAAAAAGATGGTCTCAAGCATAAGTTCCGACACCCTGGCATCAACTTCCTGGCCGGTTTCAACGAAGGAGCCCAGCTGGCTTTCACGTGCTATGATTATAAGAGCGCCGGTCTTTGTTTCAGCCATTTTCTGGCAGGCCATGACTACTGCATCGATGCAGGAGACAAAGGGGTTCTGGACCTTGAACTTCCAGAAAAAGAACCTTCGGTTACGGTTTTGCATGAGACGTGTATTCCCGAGCATGAGAAGGAATTGCCTTATCTCAGGCTGGAATACGACGATCAGGGCAATAACCCCAACACTGATGAACTGCCCCAGTATCTCGGTCAGCAGCTGCATCTGAAAAGCCTTGACGATTTTCCACGCAAGGTAAACGGCAATGATCCCGACAAATATTCTTATAGCGGCTGTCCCTTTCACCAGGTTGTAAACCTCATAAAGCAAAATGGCAAAAAGAATGATGTCGATAAAATCGGCTATCCTGAAATTAAACAATCCGCTGATTGATAATAAATGGAACATTATTTATGATGTTTACTGTTCTTGTGAATTTTTTTTCAGGGTTTCAAGCAGTGTAACCGCTTCTACGGCTTCTTTCACGTCATGAGACCTGAGAATGCAGGCTCCTTTCATCAGTGCAATTGTTTGAAGAACGCTGGTCCCGTTAAGCGCATGAGCGGGATCTGTCCCCAGCACCCTGTAGATCATTGTTTTTCTGGAAAGCCCTGCCAATATAGGCACTTCCAGTGATTGCAGGGATTCGAGCCCTGAAAGAAGACTGTAGTTGTGTTCAATGCTTTTCCCGAAACCGAACCCGGGATCTATAATGATATCCCGTATACCATGGTTCCTTGCCTCGGCAAGCTGTTTCTCAAAAAAATATGTGATCTCTGCTATGATGTCCGAATAGGTCGGGTTGTCCTGCATATTTCCCGGCCTGCCTTTCATATGCATGATGATGTAGGGCACCTTGAGGTATGCCACAGTTTCCATCATACCGGCTTCAAACCTTCCCCCGTATATGTCGTTTATCATATCGGCACCTTCTTCAACCGCAGTCCTGGCCACCGCAGGTCTGAAAGTGTCAACCGAGAGTATAGCTGCAGGGAAGTCTTTCCGAATTGCTTTCAGCGAGGGAATCAGCTTGTCAAGTTCTTCTTCACAGGAAACTTCTGAGGCGCCAGGCCTGGTTGAAACAGCGCCTATGTCAATGATTCGTGCACCCTCGGCCAGCATTTGTCCTGCCCTCTGTACCTGGCTTGAAATGGTAAGGTATCTGCCCCCGTCGAAAAATGAATCAGCCGTCATGTTCAGTATACCCATGACTGCCGGGACCGACAGGTCCAGTGATTTACCGTTGCAGTTGACAGTGGACAATGATTTTTTTACAAAGGTAGTAAAACGGTACCATAAACTGCAGGTGCAAAGAGCAGTATGCAGGCCCTCGGCTTCATGTTCAATTAGCAGGATGGATCAGGTCCTTGACTTTTGGTGGGAGAATTCTTACCTTTATTGCCGTAATGTGCTTTGTATGAAACGATTTCTAATTGGGGTCCTGGTGATAGCGTACTGTGGAACGCTAAGCGGGCAATGGGTGCAGACTTCCGGGGTCACCGGAGGTGAAGTGATGAGCCTCGCGGTGCTGGGCTCAACCGTGTTCGCTGCGACGATGTACAGCGGAACTTTTTACACGAAAGATTACGGGAATACCTGGACTCCTACCGCTTACGGCGTAAATGTTGCAATGGGCGTGCGCAGTTTCGCGGTGGCAGGAACTATGATCTACGGTTGCGGGGACAATCAGATGTACAGGTCGGCCGACTATGGGATTACGTGGCAAACGATACCGATCCCGTCGTCAAGCGGGGGCGCTATCGCTATCAGCGGATCGGATATTTATATAGGCGGAGGCAGTGCCCTCGGGGTTTTCCGCGGCAGTATAGGCGATTCTAACTGGGTTAACGTGGGCTTGCAGGGGGTTACCATCAATACTCTTTCGGTAGGGGCCGGAGCCATCTGGGCGACTACTCCCGTAGGACTTTACCGTTCTCAAGGAGGCGGCTGGGCACAGGTCCTCGGTGGGGATGTATTCAGCTCCACTGCGTTCAGCGGCACATCAATCTATGCGGGAAGCTCCTCAGGAGTTTGGGCTTCGGATGATAACGGATCGTCCTGGACGCTGATACAGTCGGGGGAAGCGGTTGATGCGACCTCCATGTTAGTTGCCGGGGGTGCGATTTACGCGGGATCCTGGAACGGGATCTTTAAATCACCGTTGGGAGGAAACATCAACTGGACGAAGATCGTAAACGGACTGGATTTCTGGAATGTTCATTCATTGGTTTATGCAGGGAACCTGGTCTTTGCCGGGGTCTTCGGAGGCATCTATACTTCGGCGAACGGGGGAGACAGCTGGAGCAGGCGCAGTACAGGTCTTATCGCCACGAACTGTTTTTTAAGGGTTAATGGAGGGAGGATGATATCCGGGACAAATACCAACGCATTTTCCTATACCACCGATAAAGGTGATCACTGGACCGATATCAGCAACGGGCTTGAACGCTACAACCATGTAAAACTTGAGCTCCATGACCTGGCTTTTGGAGGATCCACCTATTATGCCGGGACCGAGGACCATGTATATCATTCCACTGATCTTGGGAGCAGCTGGGTGCGTGATACTTCGGGGCTTAGCTGCATGTATGTCAATGCTGTGGCTGTGGGGAAAGGTTATGTATTCGCCGGGACAGGGAATAACGGGCAGGGAGTCTTCCGCGCAAGCAGGAGCGATATGCACTTTTACCCGTTCAGCGACGGACTCTCATCCGCAGACATTACAGTATTAAATACCGTAGCGGATACTGATATTTGGGTGGGAACCTGCGATTATGGCATTTTGAGGAGAAGTGTTTCGGGTACTCATCCCTGGCAGGCGATGAACAACGGGATCACCAACACCTGTATCAACACCATTGCAGGGGGGGCAAACTGCATATTTGCAGGAACTTACGACGGTTTTTACCGTTCGTACACCCACGGTGCAAGCTGGGAGAAAATAGAGAATCCCTGGTTTGGAGCATGCGGTGGTATTGCTGTGAAGGGAGATACCGTGATCGTCATGAGCAATAACGGCATCTTTTATTCGAAGAACAGGGGCAGCAGTTTTTCGGATATCACAGGCCCTTATTTCTTCGGGGGGCCGTCAATCGTCATTGGCGATCATGATGTGTTCGTGGGCACTTCCGACGTGGGTGTCTGGAGAAGGGCATGGAGCGATATCCATACGTTTCATCTCACAACAGATTCGGTTGTGCTAAAGCCGTTGGTCGGCAGCCGCGACAGCCTGTTTATCGAATGCGACACCAATTGGACAATACAGGGCTATATGCCCGATTTCCTCAGTGCCAACCGCCTCAGCGGCAAAGGCGACGGGTATGTGGTATTTACCGCCATCCAGCCCAATACGAATGATTATGAACTGACCAATGCATTCGAGCTGCATTCCTCCGACGGACAGGTTACGGGATTTACGGTGCGACAGCAGGGAAAGAGTTTTGGAATCCAACAAACAGGGCGCAGGGGAGTTGCGATTTGGCCGAACCCTTCGGCCGGGTTGCTTAATATCCGTTGCCTGAGCCCCATACTCTCCGTTACAATGTTGACTGATGACGGTGTTATTGTGAATGAATTCAGGTTCCCGGGTACTTCAGCCCAGGTCAGCCTCCGGCCCGGTCATACCGGGATGCTGTTTATCAGGATTCAAACTGCGGATGGAACGGTGATGGGAAAAGTGATGAACCGTGAGCCATGATTGTTTTGCGACCATCTGAAAAATAGTTCAATATTCGAAATTCGTTGATCGATATTCAATATTCATTTCGTCCCCTGTTAACTCTTTTTCATAATTCCCTCTGTCGGTTTTCCACTCCTTCTGCCAAATATTTTGTAATTTAGGCCACCTGAACCTGAAGCCCGGACCCGGAATTGATTGTCAATAGTGGTACCAGCCGGGGCCAGGGGAAATCTCATCCGCATACACATGAGTAAAGAACATAACACTGAAGCTGAATTCGAACACAGCATAAGCCTTTGCAGGGATATTTTTCTTACTAAAATGAAGGATTATGGTACTGCATGGAGAATCCTGCGTACCACCGCCATCACCGACCAGATCTATATCAAGGCGCAGAGGATCAGGAGCATTGACGATAAAGGCACTCAAAAGGTTGAAGAGGGAGTTAAACCTGAATACATAGGTATAGTCAATTATTCAGTGATGGCCCTGATACAGCTTGAACTTGGGACCGGAGATAACCTGGAACTCAGGCCGGAAGAAGGTGAAAGGCTTTACAATAAATATATTTACGCGGCCCGTGATCTGATGCTGAACAAGAATCATGATTACGGGGAGGCGTGGAGAAACATGAGGATAAGTTCACTTACCGATATCATCCTGATGAAACTCCTGCGGATCAAGCAGATCGAGGATAACAAGGGTAAAACCTACATTTCTGAAGGACTGGATGCCAATTATTACGATATTATTAATTACGCAATATTCGCCCTGATCAGACTGGAATATGAAAATTCTTAGAACCGTCTTCCGGATATTAGTCGGACTTGTTTTTGTCTTCAGCAGCTTTGTCAAGGGAGTTGATCCGATGGGGACCGTCTTCCGCATTGAGGATTATTTTGTCGCGTTCGGAATACCCTGGGCGGGGCAGTTTGCATTGTTCCTTTCGATTCTGTTATGCACACTGGAATTCCTGGTAGGGGTGAGCATGTTGCTGAACCTGTGGATAAAGAAAATGGCCTGGTTGCTGCTACTGATGATGACCTATTTTACTGTACTCACCTTTATTGACGCCATCTGGAACCTGGTGCCTGATTGCGGCTGCTTCGGCGACGCAGTCAAGCTGACCAATATGCAGACTTTTCTGAAAAACCTGGTGCTTATGTTTTTCGTGGTCCCGGTTTTCATGTGGAGGAAGAAATACCGCTCGGCACTCAGTTTAAACCTGGATGTCGTTGTGCTGCTTCTTTTTGCGGCTGCATTTACCTGGATGTCGGTATATAGTGCAAGGCATCTTCCGCTCATAGATTTCATGGCCTGGCAAAAAGGAAACAGGGTGAACAAGACCGAATCCCTCCCTGTAAAATTCTTTGTGACCTACCGGAATAAAAAGACCGGGGAGAAAAAAGAATACCTGGCTTCGAATTATCCCTGGAATGATACCCTCTGGATGTCGCAATGGGCGTTTTTCAGCCAGAGGGTGGAGGATCCCAATGCAGGCAAAGCAGCTACACTGCTGGTTGAAGATATGCACGGGAATGATGTAACCGCTTCAGTAATGCAAAACCCCGACTACCAGTTTATCCTGGTCGCCTATAACCTGAAAGAAACAAATCAGGATGCCTTCCTTCGCATACTGCCATTCTATAAACAAGTCCGTGCCAATGGCCGGTCCTTTATCTGCATTACCACTGCAATGCCGGATGAGATCAGGAAATTCCGCATGGCCCACGGTACTTCTTTTGATTTTTTCAATGCCGATGACGTGATCCTGAAAACTATGGTCCGGTCCAATCCCGGGCTGATATTGCTTAAAGACGGGGTGGTGATCGACAAATGGGCGTTCAGGGATTTTCCTGACTGGAAAGAGGTCTCGGAGAAATATCTCAAATGACAAAATTTATTTTTCAAAAGCTTGGTTATGGCATCCTGGTCCTTTTCGGAGTGGTCGTGGTTATCTTTTTCCTCTTCAATATCCTTCCGGGTGACCCGGTGAGGATGATGCTGGGGCAAAGGGCCGACAGCGTTTCGGTAGCGGCCATGAAGAAGGAACTCGGCACTGATAAGCCTTTGTATGTTCAGTTTGCGGCTTACCTGAACGACCTGAGCCCGATTTCGTTCCATGTGACAGGACGGCCTGGTAACAGTTTTAATTATGATACCGCCAAGTATGGTGTTCCTGTGTTTGCGCTGGCATTTAATCAAAAGATGCTGGCCCTGAAGTATCCCTGCCTGAGGCAGAGCTATCAAACCCGGAGAAATGTGTCGGAGCTGCTTGTTGAAAGTTTTATAAATACGTTTATCCTGGCTATTGTGGCTATGGCTTTTGCCCTGGCCGTTGGCATTGGGCTGGGGATAGTCTGCGCCCTTTACAAGAATTCATTTATCGACAGGATTTCAGTCGTGTTCTCTGTTCTGGGAATGTCACTTCCTTCATTTTTTGCAGCTATCCTCAATGCCTGGATCTTTGCTTTTGTGCTGGCGCATATCACCCATCTGAACATGACAGGAAGCCTGTATTCGGTTGATGACCTGGGCCGGGGGGAGTATCTTGACCTGAAGAACCTGATACTTCCGGCATTCACTCTCGGCATCAGGCCCCTGGCCATCATCGTGGAACTTACCCGTAATTCCCTTCTCGAAGTGCTTTCCCAGGATTATATTCGTACAGCCAGGGCAAAAGGCCTCAGCCCCCGCACGATCATCTTCAAACATGCCCTGAAAAATGCCATGAACCCTGTAATTACAGCTGCCACCGGCTGGCTTGCCTCACTTCTTGCAGGAGCCGTGTTCGTGGAATATATCTTTGACTGGAAAGGAATAGGGCTTGTGATCGTTAATGCACTTGATAAATACGACTTCCCCGTGATCATGGGAGCGGTTTTATTCATTTCGGTAATCCTGATTTTAATTAATATACTGGCGGATATACTTTACGGCGCTATTGATCCGAGGGTGAGAATTCGGTCGTGACAATTGTAACGACCGTAACAAGCGAAGCGCCATAACGGCCGTTACGAAAAATAGCATTAATCAAAAACTTAAAAACATTATTTATATGAGAAAACGAATCGTTGCAGGGAACTGGAAGATGAACAAGAACTTCCTGGAGGCGGAAGAACTTGTGGCTAAAGTCGCAGATGCACTGGAAACCCGTAAACTGAAAAATACAGTGGTAGTTCTGTGTCCGCCCTTCCCTTACCTTGAACTGGCCACTGATATAGCCTGCGAAGCTAAGTTTTCGGTCGGAGCTCAGAATGTTTATCCCGACGACAGCGGTGCTTTCACCGGGGAAGTAAGCCCTGTCATGCTTGAATCCATGGAAGTGGAATACTGCATCATAGGTCATTCCGAGAGGAGAAAGTACTTCCATGAAAGCAATGAGTTCCTGGCCCTGAAGCTCAACGCACTCCTTAAGCATAATATCATCCCTGTTTTCTGCTGCGGGGAGGTCCTTGACGAACGTAATGCCAAAAAGCATTTCAAGGTGGTTGAGAAACAGCTCACAGAATCGGTTTTCCATCTTAAAAAAGACCAGATGGCACAGGTGGTCATCGCCTATGAACCCGTATGGGCTATAGGGACCGGTGTGAATGCAACCCCTGCCCAGGCCCAGGAAATGCATGCTTTCATCCGCGGGCTGATAGCAAAAAAATACAGCAAGAAACTGGCCGATGAGATATCCATTCTTTACGGAGGCAGCTGTAATGCGAAAAATGCAGCCGAGTTGTTCAGCAATCCGGATGTGGACGGGGGATTGATTGGAGGGGCCTCGCTGAAGGAAGATGATTTTATGGGGATCATTGATTCACTCTGATGGAATACATAGAGGTCAGCATCAGCGGGGTTTCGGGAGAAATTGCCGGTATCCTTACCGCGGAAATGTGCGAACTGGGATTTGAAAGTTTCACAGAGGAAAGCGGGGGGCTATTTTCAGCATATATACAGCTTGAGTCTTTCGATATCATGCTGGTTGCCAATTTCCTTGAAAAGAAATCGGCAGACCTTGGTTTTACATATAAGGTCGAAAAGATAGCTTCGCGTAACTGGAATGAGGAATGGGAATCATCATACCAGCCGGTGAGGATAGGCAGTTGCTACATCCGTGCACCTTTTCACAAACCTGACCCTGAAGCTGCGACCGAACTGGTGATCGAACCTAAAATGTCATTCGGCACAGCTCATCACGAGACAACCCGGCTTATGATAGAGACCTTGCTGAATATCAGTTTCGAAGGTCGTGCCGTGCTTGATATGGGAACGGGTACAGGGGTGCTTGGAATCCTTGCGGCAAAGCTGGGTGCGAAACCGGTGGTTGCCATAGATAACGATGAATGGTCCTTTCTTAATGCAAAGGAAAATGCTCTCAGAAATAATGTGGGCGATATGATCGTTCTCCAGGGTGATGCTCTGAGTATCCCTGAAGGGAGATACCGCTTTGTCTTTGCCAATATCAACAGGAATGTATTGTTAAGGGATATGCCTGTATACAATAACTTTCTTGAAAAGGGAGGGGAGCTGATACTTAGTGGTTTCTATGAAGAGGACCTGGAAATAATAACTGATAAAACAACGAAGCTCGGATTGGAACTGGTTTCCCGGGCAGCCCTGAATCATTGGGTGGCTGTAAGGTTTAAGAAATGCTGAAATTTAAACCCTTTCTTGTTTTGATGATCTGTTCTGCCCTGCTGGTTCCTGTTCTCCGGGGGCAGGCTCAGAACCAGCGTACTACCCGGTTTACGGGTGATTCAACCAGGTTTATAAGTGAACTTAACGGCTTGTTGTTCGGGCTTTCCGATAATGACCAGAAACTGGTCCAGCCTGTCATGACAGGCTTTGTCCGGAAATGGAACCAGGAAACCTTTGACCCGTCAAAAAAGAAAGTTATCTATTTCCTCTGCAATGAGATGCTGAAAAAGAAGATCCGCGTCTTCCCCGATTTCTTCAATTACATTGAAGCACTGAATGTTTTTGTTGATTCACATCAGCCTGAAGCACTGTTTACCTCCTGGTCCTTGATACTTAAAAAACTGATCTCGGATAAAAGCAGCAGGAACTTTAACAATTTTATAGATATCACCACCACCCTGTTCGCTGAAAGCATGATATACAAATCCCAATCAACCCAATGGAAGATTACCCCGGCAAATTTTACCATGAGGCTTGATTCGGTTCCTGTTATACAATTCGCAAAAGCCGACATGATCTGCCATGTAAACAAGGATTCTATGCTGATTTATGGAACGCGAGGGGTCTATTTCCCTCTTTCACAGAGGTGGGTGGGGCATGAAGGGAGGGTCGACTGGCAGAGGGTGGGCATAAGCCAGGATAAGGT
>Ga0118677_10002288_pt1 | contig 38782 bp, 35 predicted proteins | sample AliMusrvi5mmetaG_FD_86154 | JGI IMG/M metagenome (GOLD analysis project Ga0118677, IMG submission 86154) | reverse complement strand
ATGGCGCGATTTTTAGCGCTGATACTGAAGACATGGTTATCGTTAAAGACATAGAGCTGTATTCTTTGTGCGAACATCATTTATTACCGTTTATCGGTAAATGCCATGTCGGCTATTTGCCTCAGGGCAAAGTTCTAGGCTTGTCTAAAGTTGCTCGGATTATTGATATGTATGCAAGGCGCTTACAAATCCAAGAAAAACTGACCAAACAAATCGCTGATGCTATTGAAGTTTCTATCGGTGCACGTGGAGTGGCTGTAGTGATTGAAGCCAAGCATTTATGTATGATGATGCGTGGTGTTGAAAAACAAAATTCAGTAATGACTACTTCGGTGATGACGGGCGTGTTCCGTAAAGAGATCAGTACACGTTCAGAATTCTTAACGCTTATTAATAGATAATAATCCTCATGAGCCATAAAAAAATCGGGATCATCCTTGCCAACCTAGGTTCACCTACAGCACCGACGACTAAAGCGGTACGTCGCTTTCTTAAAGATTTTTTAGGAGATCCGCGCGTGGTTAATTTGCCACGCCCACTATGGTGGTTGATTCTGAATTTTTTTGTGCTGCCGTTTCGGCCCAGTCGCTCGGCAAAAGCTTATCGCAAAGTCTGGCATGAAAAAGGTTCACCGTTAACTTATCTGACTCGACAATTATCCGAGAAAGTCGCCGAACAATTAAAGCCTAAAGGCATCACTGTCAATTATGCCATGCGTTATGGCGAGCCTTCTATTGCCACGCAATTAAAAGCTTTTAAAAAAGACGGTATCACTGATGTCATGGTGCTGCCTTTATATCCTCAGTATTCATCAACGACGACCGCGTCTATTTATGATGATTTAACCAAAGAACTGAAACAATGGCGACATTTGCCTAGCTTTCAATTTATTAGTGATTACCATCAAGACAGCCATTATATTGCTGCCGTTGCTGCCTCTATTGAGCAAGCTTGGCGTGAGCAAGCTAAAAACGAACTGTTAGTGATGTCGTTTCATGGCTTACCTGAGCAATTAACAGTGTGGGGTGATCCTTACTTTCACCAATGCCATAAAACAGCAGCCTTAATTGCCGAAAAACTGGGACTTACTGAAAAACAATGGATGATTGTTTTTCAGTCTCGTTTTGGTAAAGCTCAATGGTTAAAACCTTATTGTGTTGATACCTTGCAAGTCCTACCTACACAAGGCATTAAAGCCATTGATATCGTCTGCCCAGGTTTTGCCGTAGATTGCTTAGAGACTTTGGAAGAAATTGCCATGGAAAACAAGTCTATCTTTATGGAAGCAGGTGGTAGTGAATATCGTTATATCCCTTGTTTAAACGATAGCCAAGCGCACGTTGACGCCCTGATTCAGTTACTTCAACTACACGATTAACGAACTATTTATTTTGTGGTACCTGTTCTCTAAGCTATGCATCTATAAAAATCACGAAATATATCCATGTAACCTAGATTCCGGCAGCCCATGCCGGAATGACGATTATTGTTAGGCATGTCTACTTAGAGGTCTGTAGGTCGAGTTAGCGGCAGCGTAGCCCGACACAATCGCAACATGTCGGGTTACGCTGCCGCTAACCCGACCTACGCCACAGAGGCTAAACTATGAAAGAAACGTTATTACAAAGCTGGCAAGCACTGTGGCCAGTCGTTAAATCTACTCAGCCTTTGGCTACGGGCGTCGGAATCTTAGACGAAAGCGCCTTTAATACCATGGAAGTCGATAAGCTGTTTGATGCCGTCAATCATGCCGAAACCTTGGTAGGTCAAGCCACTTTATTTCGGTCTTTAACGCAACCATCTGATGACATTGATCATCTTCAAGCTAAGCAAGAGGCTGTCAAAGAATTACAAGCCAACCCCGCACTTAAAGCAGCTATAGACGCTTTAGTTATTAATGCGGCGAGTCATGAAAACAATTTTTACACTTTATTATTTGGTGAGTTTTTAGGTACCTTTGGCACAGCTAGAGAAGCTCATGAAATTGAAGGCTATGGTTATTTACAATATAAGCGCGGCATAAAGCTGTTACTGGAATTGGTAGAACAGACTTACCGCATAGACGCGCCACAAAGCCCTTATTTAATTGCGCTCTTCGCTAAAATAAAAGCTTACGAAAACTCTCGAGCTTATTCGTTAATGGAAGGCCCCGCTTATATTTCCGAAGCTGGCATACAATCTAAGCAAGAAAGAGCGAGTTCTTTTTCACCTGCCATCATTTTTAAACCCAGCTTATTTAAGCCACTGCTGATCAGTTTATTTTTTGGTATGGTTTGGGCATTAGCGCATTTCTTTCCTACGGATATGTTTAATATTTCCGTTGAAGCCATACCAACAGCGACTATTTTCGTCATTCCCTTGTTATTGATCTATTATCCAATAGTCGGCAGTTTTGACAGAGACAGCTGTATTATTCCTTTAAGAAATGACTTTAAAAAATCATCTGAAGTCGCTGAAACTTTAGATGCTCTAGGTCAGCTCGATGAGTTACTGTCGTTTATTAAGTTTTCTGAGGCGATGGCTAACCCTACGGTATTGCCATCATTGATAGCTAGCGATCATCACCGCATTCATTTAAGCGCAGCCAAAAACCCTATCTTAGGCAAAGGTCATGCTGATTATGTAGGCAATGACTTTAGGTTAGAAGACGATAAATTAGTACTAATCACTGGTCCTAACAGTGGTGGCAAAACCGCCTTTTGTAAGACCATTAGCCAGATTCAATTACTCGCGCAAATCGGTTGTTTTGTACCTGCAACTGCTGCGACCTTAACGGTTGCTGACAGAATTTTTTATCAAGTCTCTGAAGTGAGTCATTTAAACGATGGAGAAGGTCGCTTTGGTACCGAATTAAAGCGCACCAAAGATATTTTTCTAGCCACTAGCCCTAAAAGTTTAGTCATCTTAGATGAACTTTCCGAAGGCACGACCTTTGAAGAAAAAATGGAATCTTCAACTAACGTACTCAACGGTTTTTACCGTAAAGGCAATAGCACTATTTTAATTACTCACAATCATCAACTGGTTGATCATTTTGCCAAGCTGCGTGTAGGTTTAGCGAAGCAAGTTGAGTTTGCAAATGAAGCGCCGACTTATAAATTAATTGACGGCATATCGCGCGTCAGTCACGCTGATCGTGTTGCTAAAAAGATCGGCTTTTCAAAAGAAGACATAGAACACTATTTAACGGATACAAAATGACATTAGGCACTCCATTAAGCGGCAATGCGACCAAAGCTTTATTATTAGGCAGTGGTGAATTAGGTAAAGAACTGGCTATTTCTCTGCAACGCTATGGCGTTGAAGTGATTGCAGTAGACCGTTATGAAAATGCCCCAGCTCATCAAGTCGCTCATCGTAGTTATGTTATCGATATGACCGATGCCGAGGCCGTCAAAAAGCTAATTGCTCTTGAGCAACCGCACTTTATTATTCCTGAAATTGAAGCGATAGCCACCACGGCGCTGGCTGAAATTGAAGCCGAAGGCTTGTGTACCGTGGTACCTAATGCCAGAGCTATACAATTAACCATGAATAGAGAAGGTATACGTACTTTGGTCGCCCAGCAGTTAAAGCTGCCGACTTCAAACTATGCTTTTGCACAAAGTTTTGAGGAATTACTAGCGGCAGTAGAGGCCGGCATTGGCTATCCGTGCTTTATTAAACCAACTATGTCATCATCCGGCAAAGGCCAATCGATGGTCAAGAATCCTGAGCAACTTAAAGCGGCCTGGGATTACGCTAAATCTAGCGGTCGAGTAGATACTGGTAAAGTGATCGTTGAAGCCAAAATTGATTTCGATTTTGAAATTACCTTGCTCACAGTACGCGCCTTAGATGCCAATCAAGTGATACAAACCTATTTTTGTGCGCCTATCGGACATCGACAAGAAAACGGTGATTATAGAGAAAGCTGGCAGCCGCAGATTATGAGCGCAGCTTCTTTAGCCTTATCTCAAGATATTGCTTTTAAAGTCACGCAGGAAATCGGTGGACTAGGCTTGTTTGGCGTGGAGTTATTTATCCAAGGCGATCAAGTATGGTTTAGTGAAGTCAGTCCTAGACCGCATGACACAGGCATGGTGACGATGGTCACCCAGAAACAAAATGAATTTGAGTTACACGCTAGAGCTATTTTAGGCTTACCCGTGAATACTGATTTACAACAAGCTGGAGCCAGTGCGGTTATTTTAGGCGGCGTTGATGCTATGGGTGTGAGTTATGAGGGCTTGGCGCAAGCACTCACAGTACCTGATAGCGAAGTAAGATTATTCGGTAAACCCGAAGCCTTTACCCACCGACGCATGGGCGTTGCTTTAGCCAGCGCAGATAGCGTTGACGAGGCTAAAAACAATGCGATTAAAGCCGCAAGTTATGTAATGGTTAAAGTATAAGCCTATAAATGTAGGTTGGGCTAACGGCTCTATCGTTAACCCAACATTAAAGCTCCGACATGTTGGGTTGCGAAAAGCATGCAACCCAACCTACGCGACTACAATAATGACAGCTTAAAATAACCACTACGCTAATCAACTAGGTGTGAATTAATGAAATTTGTCGTTATGCTAGTTATGTTATTAAGCTCTACTCAGGTGGTTGCCGATATTTATAAGTTTGTCGATACTGATGGCCGTATTTACTATACCGATGAACCTCGCAATAATCTTTATAAGCGCATCATTAAATCACTACCACGGCCACTCATTCCAGCTTCTGTTTCTGCTTTAAGAGGCGACTATTTCAAAAATCAAAACTTTAGTGGAGCTAATAAAAAAAGATTTGCAGATCTTATAGAACAAACCGCTTATAAACACCAAGTTGATGCCAAATTAGTACATGCAGTCATTCAAACAGAATCTGCTTACAATGCCGATGCGCAATCGCCCAAAGGCGCAGTCGGGCTCATGCAATTAATGCCAGATACTGCCAAGCGCTTTGGTGTTATTGATCGCAATGATCCTGATCAAAATGTGGATGGTGGCATACGCTACTTAAAACATTTAATAGCTTTATTCAATCCCAGCATAGATCTTGCATTGGCGGCCTATAATGCCGGTGAAAATGCCGTCATGCGCAATAACAACACTATTCCGCCCTACCCTGAAACCCAAAACTACGTCAAACAGGTATTAGCCTTATATCGCCAATAAGCCATATTTTTGAGCATCATGCGTTTTAAGGCACTAAGCAGCAGTGTAATATTGCTAATCATTAGTCCTTGCTGGTGGAAGTTTATGCCGGAGTCTCACAATATTAAACATCTGTAGACAGCTAAATCCATAAATAGTAGTGCTTGCACGCTATGTTAGCCCTACCTAAAAGAATCATTACTAATTAACGACAATGCTCAGCTAGCACACCTAAGCTAACGTATTTTGACAGCCGACCATTATCATGTTAATTTTGTCCTAGGCTTTTAACTTCTCTGTTTTAACTTCATAGAATTATCGGGGCCCGCTGCACTAACCTGACTTACTCTAGATCCGTATGGATGGCCGCAAAACTAAACAACCGATAATATTCTGTCATGATGAACCGCAGTGTTTTTTTTGCTACTAGCTTGTATTTAGCCTTTATCATCTATGGCAGCCTCGTGCCGTTGGTGTTCAATCATCTATCCATTGAAGCGGCCTTAACTCAATTTAAACATATCCCTTATTTAAACTTAGGTGCAGCCTCTAGGGCAGATTGGATAGCCAATATAGTGCTATACATTCCTTTGGCTTTTTTTGCGGCGGCCACAATTAATTGCGCACATACTCTGCTAGGTCGACTTTTAGTTGCTATCCTAGTCTTGGCTTTTTGTCTGCTAGTCGCCGTTGTAGTGGAATTTACCCAGTTGTTTTTCCCACCTAGGACAGTCTCATTAAACGATTTAAGCGCTGAAGCATTAGGATCACTGATAGGAGTATTGACCTGGCTATTTTTAAGTGATTACTTTTCAGGCTTATGGCGTCAGTTAGTCAGTGCTAACAGACTCTCAGTACAATCAGCCATTATCTTTTATATACTTATTTATGGCGCGCTCAGTCTATTCCCTTATGATTTTGTCACCTCCATCGCTGAGCTTAATCTGAAATTAGCCCATGGTTCAGATAACATTTTTATGTCTTTCTCTACTTGCCAAATTAATGGGGTTCGTTGTGGACTTAAGATACTTTCTGAAATAGCCGTATTATTACCGTTAGGACTTTTATGTGGTTATTTGCCTTCTGTACAACAACGAATAACCATTGCTGTCTTACTAGGCTTTTTGATAGGCTTGGTACTTGAATTGATACAGGTCTTTTTATTATCTGGTTCTGGGCAAGGACTATCCATCATCACTCGTATGATTGGCATGGGCTTAGGCGCTAGCTTATGGTCACGCATTCAAACATTAGATGTATCTATCACACTCAGCTATCTAAAACGATCACTGTACTTAATCATACCGCTCTATCTTTTACTACTGATCACCGCTAACGGAGAGTTCACTCATCACTGGTTATTACCGCAACTCGCTTTAGAACGGCTGACAGACATTCATTTTTTACCGCTCTATTATTTTTATTACACCTCTGAAGGCGTGGCCTTGGTGAGCTTGTTAAATACCTTAGGTCTTTATTTTCCTATCGGTTTATTTTGTTGGCTAGGCTTTATCAAAAAAGATTATTTGCAAAACCCGCCTACTCTGCATTGGTTTTTTGTAGGCTTACTTGCAGGATTTGTGGCATTGGCCATAGAGACAGGTAAATTGTTTTTAGTAGCTAAACATCCAGACCCCAGTAATATTTGGTTGGCCTTTATGGCAGCAGCGGCTTGCTATCAATTGATGAGCGCCATACCATCCTGGTTATTTCATACTAAAAATACTATCCCGACTATAACCATCGCGCCGCTTGCGACGACTTCAGAACACACACAACAGCAGGTACTACCAGCATTTGAGGCCGATAAGCGTTGGCGCATCTTGTCCTTACTATTGTGGAGCCTCATCATGGTGGTATTATTTGATTATCCTGTCGCGCCCTTTGCTTTAGGATTATTTTTGCTAGGCTATTCCACGTTACTAGCTTATGCGCCTTATACTTGGCTAATCGTTATCCCTGCTCTATTACCATTGATGGATTTTGCCCCATGGACAGGGCGCTTTTTCTTTGATGAATTTGATTTACTCATTTTAACCACCCTAGCCTATTACTTTTGGCACAAACCCAAACATGCCCAGAGGTCGCTATTAACTATACCCAGTATTTTACTGTTAACGATATTTACCGTGCTCTATGGCATTAGCTTATTAAGAGGCCTGTTACCTTTACCTGTTATTAATGCCAACGCTTTTAATCATTATTACAGTCACTTTAATAGTTTACGAGTCGGTAAAGGTTATCTATGGAGCTTACTACTCTTGCCCTTTTTGCAACTCACTCTGCGCCGCTATCGTGATGCTCTCTATTACTTCGGCTATGGCATCTTACTAGGTTTAGCGGGTGTATCTTTGTTTGCCATCATTGAACGATTGGTCTTTGTTAGTTTGTTTGATTTTAGTAGTGACTATCGCATCAACGCTTTATTTTCCAGTATGCATACGGGCGGAGGTCATATTGAAAGTTATTTAATGTTATCGCTACCGTTTATAACGCTGTTATTTATTAATGATATTCACCATAACAGCCGTTGGGTACTCGGCATCCTTTTGTTTATAATAAGCATCTATACCTTACTAGTCACTTTTTCACGTGGTGGCTATTTAGGTTTTTGTGTAGGCTTTTTAGTATTGTTATTCACATTACTCATAGGCTTTAGAAAAACACCGCAGCTGACCAAACAATTTCGAATACCTTTGCTGTTAATAATTACCAGTTTACTCATCGCGTTGCCAATATTACGGGGCAGCTATATTCAACAACGCTTTGATGCATACCATCAAGATCAAAACACTCGTAGCGCTCATTGGCAAGATGCTATTTCTATGCGAGATGATGATTTAGCGACCTCTTTGTTCGGCATGGGCTTAGGCAGTTTCCCTCGAACGTTTTTTTGGTTAAACAACGAGGGCATCAAGCCGGCTAGCTATGAAATAATCACCGAAAAAGATCAATCTTATTTACGTTTATCTGGTGGCGATGCTTTATTTATGGGGCAATATATTGCTGTTAACGCTCACACAGCGTACCGTTTACTTTTAGATATCCGTAGTAAAAACCTAAGCCTAACCTTATCTAGCTCACTGTGTGAAAAGTCGCTGCTATATTCTTTAAATTGCAGCACTGTGCTAAGCAACAGCAAACCTGAGTGGCAGCGTGTAGAGCAAATTATCGACAGCCATAATCTAGCTGAGCCGGTAGCCCTAGGTCTGTTAAAGCGTCCCATACAATTATCTTTTTATAACGATAATGCTGTAGGGCAAGCCATAGATATTGATAATGTGCAATTACTGAATCCTGAAGGCATTAACATAATTAAAAATGGCGACTTCTCGCATAATACTGATTTATGGTTATTTTCTTCCCAGAAACACTATCCTTGGCATATCAAAAATATTTGGGTGCATCTATTATTCGATCAAGGTTGGCTGGGGCTTAGTGTATTTATTTTGTTATTTTCCTTGGCCATACATCGCTGTTGTCGGCTTTTTCCCCAGCAAGCAATTTACTCAAGTATTTTATTATCGGCTTTTAGCGGCTTTCTCGTGGTGGCGTGGGTTGACAGCCCGTTTGATGCACCACGGCTAACGCTATTGTTTTTCTTACTACTGTTTTTAGCCCTGTTGCGTACACCGCAGGTTTGGAAAACAGCACCTATCATTTAACTCAAAGTCTATGTCAATTCATTCAAAACCCCATACGCTATCTAACAAGATCTTAAACCTACGCTGCGTTCTTTTAAGTCTTATCGCCTTATTAGGCTCAGGATCAATCTGTGCAGAACCTTCACTTGCTGATACGGTAGCCAAGATTAAACCTAGCATTGTGGCAATTGGCACTTATATGCCTAGACGCAATCCACGTTCGGTATTCATGGCGACAGGCTTTGCCGTCGGCGATGGCAGTTTAATTATTACTAATGCACACGCCATACCTGAAACTCTAGATATTGAACACTTAGAAAGGATCGCTATTTTTTATCATAAAGATAATGTTGATAAAGTCATTATTGCAACTGAACTGGCTGTCGATAAAGATCATGACTTAGCACTCTTAAAAATCAACGATGAACGTTTGCCAGCACTGACATTAGGTTCTACAGCATCAGTGCGCGAAGGACAACTATACGCTTTCACCGGCTTTCCTATCGGCATGGTTCTAGGACTATCTCCAGTAACCCATAGAGGGATCATTTCTGCCATTACACCTAATATCATTCCTATGATCCAATCCGGCCAAATAAAACAAGCTCAATTTAAACGCTTACAAGACCCCTATAATGTCTTTCAATTGGATGCCACGGCCTATCCGGGCAATAGCGGTAGCCCACTTTATCATCCTGAATCAGGGCAAGTTATCGGCGTTATTAATAAAGTCTTTGTACAAGAAAGTAAAGAAAACATCTTAGCCAAGCCCAGTGGAATTTCTTACGCTATACCCATTAACTACGTAGAAAGCTTACTAAAAGCCAAAGGCTACTATTAATTGCAGCCACATCAACACACAGCAAGGGGAATTAAATGATACGCATTTTTCGCCACTATATATCCAGAGCTTATCTAATTTTATTATTGATAGAGTTTTGTATGTTTTTTGCCGCCATGTATTTGGGTAGCGACATACGCTTTCTGATGTCGGAATCTTGGTACACCGAAAACCACATCACCTTAGCCAGCTTCATTTTTTCTAGCGTCATGAGCCTATCTTGCATCGGCTTAGGCTTGTATAGACGTACGCTGAGTGGTGAAGAATATAACTTGATGACTAGGATTTGTATTAGCTTTGGCCTAGGCATATTGCTCATTGTTAGCATTTATTATCTATTACCCGAGCTTTATATTGCTCGCAGCGTATTAGTGTTTGCCATTATGCTGGCTTTTATAGGTATGTCATGCATACGTTATCTGTTTTATAAGTTTGCGCATTTTGATCGATTAAAAAGACGTTTTCTAGTCATCGGTAGTGGTGAAAAAGCACAGCAATTAATTTCACTGAATGAGTCTTTAGTCCACAAAGGCTTTAACATTATTGGTTTTTTAGCCTTAGCTGATGAAGAGCCTATCGTTGATAAAAGTCATATTATTGCTTACGATCAATCCCTGATTAAAATTGCAGAGCATTATAAAATTGATGAAATTGTTATTGCCATCCATGACCGTAGATTAGGTTTACCTTTTGATGAGTTATTAGATTGCAAAATGTCAGGCTTAACTATCATGAATATTGTCGAATTCTATGAGCGAGAACAAGGCATTATTTCCTTAGCCAATGTGAGTCCCAGTTGGCTAATTTTTTGTGATGGCTTTGCACAAGGTGATTTAAGAGCGCTTAAAAAAAGAGCTTTTGATTTATTTGCCAGCATCCTATTACTCAGCGTTGCTTGGCCCATCATGTGTTTAACTGTATTGGCTATTATTTTGGAAAGCGGCCTTAAGGCACCGATACTCTATCAACAAATACGCGTAGGTGAAAAAAACCAACCCTTTAATGTACTTAAGTTTAGAAGCATGAAGACAGATGCTGAAAAAAATGGGGCGCAATGGGCACAAAAAAATGATGATCGCATTACCTGCGTAGGGCGTTTCATCCGAGCATGTCGCATTGATGAACTACCACAAATTGTTAATGTTTTAAGAGGCGACATGAGCTTTGTTGGCCCCCGACCAGAAAGACCCGAATTTGTTAAAGGCTTTAATGAACGCATCCCCTATTATCAAGAAAGACATAGAGTAAAACCCGGCATTACCGGTTGGGCACAATTATGTTATCCCTACGGCGCTGACGAGCATGACACCATACAAAAGCTACAATACGATTTGTACTATGTTAAAAATTACAGTTTGTTTTTAGATTTCTCTATCTTGTTTAATACTGTGGAAGTTATTTTGTGGGGTAGAGGGGCGAGGTAAGGCTTATAAAGCTTTATCTCAAAGCGGCGGATTCCTGTCCCCTGTTGCCTTAACATGCACACGATCACCTACGGTTAGTCGTCCCTGTTGATCATGCAAAGCATTTTGACCAAAATAGACTTTGTTTTGCCACTTTCTAGTCAGATTGAGTGTGCGCAAAGGTTCTTGGCCAACTTCAGCGCTTTCAGGATCTATGACTACTACAGAGCAACGTGAACAAGGCTTAGGTAATCTAAAGTCAATCGCGCCTATACTGATTTCACGCCAACTGTCTTCTGCATACCCTTCGCAACCAGAAACGACTAAATTGGGTCTAAAGCGCGTCATAGGTAAATTTAAAGCCATGTCGTTATTCAAAGACACTAATGAATTTTCTGAAATAATTAAAAAGGGGAAGCCATCAGAAAAAGCCACCGTATCGGTAGGCAGTCCATAATGAGCATCAACTACGCGCATTAAAGTTTCTGGTTGGTAGACCAAGCGACAGTCACGCTTTAAAAAATCACTCAACCATTGATCTGCCTCTAGCGATACGCTAGTAGCTGCACATTGATCCGCCCAAATCTGGCTATCAATAACGTTGCCGCCTATCGGCACCAAAGCCAATAATAAATCATCCTTACCGTGTACGGATAAGATTAAATGCGTCTCGGTCAAAGCCGTTTTTATCAAGGCCATTGACGGTAATTTTCGTTGACTTAAAAACTGCTGTTCTGCATCAATTAACATCCATTGTCTATCGTACTTCAGTCCAGTTCGAATAACAGGCCAGCTATTAACACTAATGCCAGCCAAAGATTTTACGGGATAAAGCGTAATAGCACTTAAGGTGATGTTGGTCATGGTAAGGCAGCCTTTAAACTGTGTTAATCGGATTTAACCGCGATTTGCAGCTATTATTATCAACATTACCTAGACTAGCAATCATCGATAGTGCAAAAACTAAATAAATGTTTATAAATCCGTTAAAATTAACCGCTAATAATCTCTTTGCTAAGAAAATGATGCCCTTAATTAACCCACCTAATCAAATATTTATTAGCCTTTTATACTTGTTGCTGATTAGCACCATCCATCCAGCTTATGCAAAAGCCAAGCTCAACATCAATATTGCTTACTTAAGCCAAGAACAAAAAAATCCGCCACAACTATCCAACTTAGATCCATTTGTTAAAGATAAAGGCTTAAAAGGCGCAGAACTTGGTATAGCTGATGACAATACCACCGGTGAATTTACCGGGCAGCAGTTTAATTTAGTTAAATTTATCGTACCCATAGAAGGAAATATCGTCGATACCTTTAACAAAGACATCGCCAATAAATTTCAGTATGTGATCGTTAATCTAAATGCCGAGCAACTTAACACCATAGCCGACTTACCCGTAGCAAAAAACATACTGCTCTTCGATGTTGCTACCTTAGATGATGCTTTGCGCAACGAGCAATGTCGTAGTAATGTCTTACACCTACTACCTAGCCGAGCCATGCGTGCAGATGCCTTAGCGCAATATATGCTCAAGAAACGCTGGAACAAATGGTTTCTGGTGATAGGCAACAGCCCAGAAGATCGTTTATATGCCGATGCCTTGAAACGTTCAGCCAAACGCTTTGGTATGAAAATAGTCACCGAAAAAATCTGGGAGCATACTTATGATGCCCGTAAAACCACGCAATCTGATATTGCCGTGTTTACGCAAGTTGATGACTATGACGTGTTAGTGGTGGCCGATGAACACAGTGAATTTGGTGAGTATCTTGACTATCGCACTTGGCTAGCTAGACCTATCATAGGTACACAAGGTTTGATTGCCAGTGCTTGGCATAAAACCCATGAGCAATGGGGCGCCATACAAATGCAAAACCGCTTTAAAGATAAAGCCGGTCGTTGGATGGAAGAGCAAGATTATGGCGCTTATTTAGCAACGCGCGCCTTAGGAGAAGCGGCCACTCGCAGTTTATCTAGCGAACTGAATCCCATCAAAGCTTATCTATTAAGCCCTGCCTTTGCTTTAAATGGTTACACCGGCGCACCGCTGTCTTTTAGAAGCTGGGACGGCCAATTAAGAATGCCTGTTTTACTAGCGGCACCTAGATCATTAGTCGCTGTCGCGCCTATCGAGGGCTTTTTACATCCCAAAACCGAACTCGATACTTTAGGTTATGATCAAGCTGAATCACACTGTCAATGGACACCACAATGATAAAAAAAACCTGTTTAAGCATAGCTATAGGCTTACTTTGCCTAGGTAATGTTATGGCTGAAAGCGTCTTTGTTACTTTAGAAAATGATAATGCCTTAGCCATCGTCGATCCTATTGCGGGTCAATTAATCAAAACCATACCCATAGGACAGCGGCCTCGAGGCATCGCTATCAGCCCTGACTATAAGTTTTTATATATCGCCACTAGCGATGACAACACCATCAAAATCATCGATGCCTCCACCTTTAAGGAGCTCGGTCATTTACCGTCTGGCAAAGACCCTGAAACCTTTGCCTTAAATCCTGCGGGTAATCGTATTTATGTTTCCAATGAAGATGACAGCTTGGTCACAGTCATTGATGTCCCTAATAAAAAAGCCATCAAACAAATCAAGGTCGGTGTCGAGCCTGAAGGCATTACCGTGAGTCCTGATAATCGCTGGCTAGTGAGCGCTTCTGAAACCACCAATATGGTGCATTGGATAGATACCAAAACTAATACCATTATTGAAAACACCTTGGTTGATCCGCGTCCAAGAGCGGTAAGTTTTACCGCAGATAGCCAACAACTGTGGGTGAGTTCTGAAATGGCTGGCAGTGTTATGGTTTTAGATGCTAACAACCAACAGCTTATTAAAACGATTAAGTTTGAAATATCAGGCATTACCACCGATAAAATTCAGCCCGTCGGCGTAGTCATTGATAAAGAGCGACATCGAGCTTATGTAGCCCTAGGCCCTGCAAACCGAGTCGCGGTGATTAATGCCCAAACTTTTGAAGTCGAAAAAATCTTACTGGTAGGGCAACGGGTTTGGAATCTAGCCTTTTCGCCTGATCAAAAACGTCTTTACACCACTAACGGCACTAGTAATGATATGTCTATTATCGACTTAGACAGCCAAACTGTGACTAAGTCGATAGGCGTAGGCACGTATCCTTGGGGCGTAGCGGTAAAACCATGAATATAAATACTCCAAGTGCCTTATGTATCGAACAGTTAAGTTACGCTTATAGTGGCAAAATAGCCTTAGATCAGGTTAGTTTTAGCATACAACCTGGTGAATGCACCTTATTACTGGGGCCTAATGGTGCAGGAAAAAGCACCTTGTTTTCTTTAATCACGCGCCTTTATGATAGCCGTGAAGGCCAGATTAGCTTATGTGGCTATGATATTAAGCGCCAAACACGTCTAGCCTTAGCCAAGTTGGGTGTAGTATTCCAACAAAGTACGTTGGATATGGATTTAACGGTGATGCAGAATTTACTCTATCACACGGCTTTACACGGCATAGCCCGCAAAGTAGCCCTGCCACGCATACAGCAAGAACTCGAACGCTTAAACATGTTTGAGCGGCGCTTTGAAAAAATACGCCAGCTTAATGGTGGACACAGACGCCGCGTAGAAATTGCTAGAGCCTTATTACATAAACCCGCCTTATTATTGTTAGATGAGCCGACTGTCGGCTTAGATGTTCCCAGTCGCTTAGCCATCGTTGACTATGTACATCAATTAGCCATGGAAGAAAATCTAGCGGTGTTATGGGCTAGTCATTTAATTGATGAGATATTTCCTGACGATCATTTAGTGGTGTTATCCAAAGGTTGTATTAAAGCCAAAGGCACGGTTACAGAGGTCTTAGCCGCCACCGAGTGCGCCTCAATCAAAGAGGCTTTTTATAATTTAACGCAAGGAGAGTCGTCATGAATTGGCTACATTACTGGCGCGCCATGTCGGGCATTATCGGTAGAGAACTCTGGCGCTTCATTACCCAACGCGAACGTTTTATTTCAGCACTGGTTAGGCCGCTAATCTGGCTATTCGTCTTTGCCGCCGGTTTTAGAGCCGCCTTAGGTCTCGCTATTACCCCACCTTATGAAACCTATATTTTATATGAAGTGTATATCACGCCAGGACTGATCGGCATGATTCAATTATTTAACGGCATGCAAAGTTCCTTATCGATGGTCTATGACAGAGAAATGGGCAGCATGCGCATCTTAATGGTCTGTCCCCTGCCCCGTTGGTTTTTATTGCTCAGTAAATTGTTGGCCGGTACCTTTGTATCGATCTTACAGGTTTATGTGTTTTTGGGGATTGCTTGGTTTTATGACATACATGCGCCCTGGCAAGGTTACTTATGGGTGATGCCTACACTAATATTGTCGGGTTTAATGTTAGGTGCACTGGGCTTGTTAATGTCATCTTTTATTAAGCAACTGGAGAATTTTGCGGGGGTGATGAATTTTGTTATTTTCCCTATGTTTTTTATGTCTACCGCGCTCTATCCCTTATGGAAAATGAAAGAGTCTAGCGCTCTGCTGGCCACACTAGCCGAATACAATCCCTTTTCTCAAGCTGTGGAGTTAATTCGCTTTGCTTTATATGCGCAATTTGATCAACAGGCTTTTTTCTACACGCTAGGGGCTTTTATCGTGTTCATGGCGGCCGCTATCGTCGGCTACAACCCGTCAAAAGGCATGATGAGTAAGAAAGGTGGAGCTTAATCGCTCTCATCTTTATCATTGGGTCTCGTGGCGTTAGCCGCTATTCCATAAGATGTGGGTACAATACGTTATGTAACCACTCAATCACCTATGAAATAGCGCAAGCCCACCCCGATAATGACTCAGTAGGGTTAGGGTTAGGGTTAGCGTAGATCGACATTTCGAATGTGTATTCACACGCCTTATTGCTCAGCATCCACACTATTAAAATATGGTGGCATGTTGTTAATGTAGGCCATATACATGGCATCAGCCATAGACCACAACACATCCAACTTAAACTGTAAAATTTGCACCATACGATCTTGCTGTGCGCGAGTCTTATACCAATCTAAGGTGATTTCCAAGCCATGCTCAACATCACGCCGTGCTTCGGTTAAGCGCTTACGAAAATAACTGTAACCTTCTACATCAACCCAAGGATAATGTTCTGGCCAATTATCTAGGCGCTGTTTATGTATTTTGGGCGCGAACATTTCCGTCAGAGAAGAACTCGCTGCCTCATGCCATTCTGCTCTACGAGCAAAATTAACGTAAGCATCAACAGCGAAACGTACGCCAGGTAACACATGCTTAAATGAGGTGATATCTTCTCGTGTTAAACCAACCGCAAGACCCAATTGTATCCACGCTTCTATACCACCCACATCGCCGGGATGACCATCGTGATCTAATATACGCTGCGTCCATTTAGCGCGGGTTTCTCGATCAGGACAATTGGCTAAGATATTAGCGTCCTTAATGGGAATGCAAGCTTGATAATAAAAGCGATTAGCCACCCAACCTTGTAATTGTGCTTGGGTAAGCTTACCTTCATTCATCAAAGTATGGTAAGGATGATGAATGTGATAATACTTTTCCATGCCACGTAATGCGGCTTCAAACTCTACTTTAGTCCATGCTTGTTGGTCGTTATTGTTCATAGTGAGTCACTGTAATGGGTTTATAAATCGATTTCTAAGCCGTCATAGGCCACTTCAATGCCGGCAGCATCAAGGATTTTGCGCTGCTCAGAATCATCATCTAAGATGGGATTAGTATTATTGATATGGATCAATATTTTCCTAGCTTTAGCAACGCCACTTAGCACTTCTATCATGCCACCAGGGCCAGATTGTGGTAAATGTCCGATCTCGCGCGCCTTTTTATGACTGATGTTTTGTGTACACATTTCATCATCAGTCCAAAAGGTACCGTCGACTAATAAGCAATCAACTTCTTGCATGGCAGTCATTACATGGGGCTCAATTTCACCTAACCCGGGCGAATAGAACACTTTTTTACCGGTAGAAATCTGTTCGATAATCACACCAATATTGTCGCCTTCATGGGGATCATAACGATGCGGCGAATAAGGCGGCGCCTTACTTTTTAAAGCTTGGGTATAAAATCGTAAATCTTCGATGGCGGGAATAGTAAAACTACTACCATCAACAGGAATGTCATGATGATTAACGGTACAGTAATCTTTTAGCATGGTAAATAAAGGAAAACCTGTAGTTAGGTCTTGTTTAACCATATCCGTGCAATAAACCTCTAAGGGCTTGCCTTCTCTTAGCATCAACATGCCAGTGGTATGATCTATTTGACTATCGATTAACAGAATCGCTTTAATGCCCGTATCACGAACACCTTCTTTAGGCTGAATCGCAGGAAAAGCTTCCAGTTGGCTACGAATATCAGGCGAAGTATTAATCAACAACCAATTTTTGTTGTCCGTGCTTACGGCAATAGATGATTGGCTACGCGATTTACCGTTCATGGCATTATGGCGTAAACGATGACAATTATGACAGTTGCAATTCCACTGAGGAAATCCACCACCCGCACCTGAACCAAGAACTCTAACTTTCATAGTAAAAACCTACATAAAATGTCTGAATGATACGGCAATAATATTTTTCAGGCAAAAAAAAGGGAATCGATAAGATTCCCTTTTTTATGTAAACCCTTCCAAGCTCTGGAGCTTGATTGTGCTTAACGGTTGTAGATGTACATAGTTACTTCAAAACCAAAACGTAGGTCTGTATAGCTTGGTGTTTCCCATTTCATAATGAACCTCCAGTAATTATTAGAATTAGTTGCTAGCTTGATCAAGCAAGCTAGTTCAAAGTATACGATGAACTATTTTTTTACGCAACATAGACATGATTCAAGCAGGGGTGTTTTTTATTTTAATAAAAGAGTATTATCCGAATTCACCTGAAAATAATAAGACTATACAACGATGAGGAGGACTTATGGCTGATGTTACTGAGCTTTTTATTATTATGTTACTCATAGCTAGTGCAGCATTTGCACCGCTAGGTTATTTTATTTATAAATACACCAAGAAAAATGGCGAACCCTTTGGAGAAATTGAACCCCATGGTGATAGTCATTCGTTTGTTAATGATTTAGCCGAAACGGCTATTCATTTTATCAAGAGTCGACTCGGTAAGAAATAAACATTAATTATTAATTGGGTTCTAACGTTACGCAGAAAGAAGCGACAATCGAGCCGTCTTTTCTCAAGCGGGACGGGGTTTGTAACATCCCCCCTAACGTTTCGAAAATTATTGAAACATCCAAATATTTCGGTCGGAGTACTTTATAAAGGGCGTATGCAATACGCCCCTACTGGCTATCTCCACAAGTTGGGCATTTTAGGTTTTTTGCTAGCTTCATAGTATTCCACTCCATAGTCAGCCCATCTAGTAACAATAAACGTCCAGTTAATGGCTTACCAATAGCCATAATTAACTTTAATGCTTCTAAGGCCTGAATACTGCCAACAATACCCGTAATGGGTGCAATAACGCCATTAGTTGCGCAATTCTGTAATTCTTCACCATCACTGCTATATAAGCAGTTATAACAAGGACTATTATCTTTCCCCGGTGTAAATACAGACACTTGCCCTTCAAAGCGTATTGCAGCTCCTGAAACTAGGGCTGTTTTATGTTTAACACAGGCCTTATTGATAGCAAAACGTGTTAAAAAATTATCGCTACAATCCAACACCACATCAGCATTAGTGACTTCAATATCGAGCTCCTCTCCTGCTAAACGTTGCTTAATTGCTTTTACTTGTACTTCAGGATTTAATTTATTGAGAGTTTCGCAGGTTGAAATTACTTTATCCATCCCTATATCGGGTGTGTGATGAGCGATCTGTCGCTGTAAGTTGGAAAGTTCAACTACATCATCATCATAAATAACAATACTACCAATCCCTGCTGCCGCTAAATACATCGCTGCTGGAGATCCTAAACCTCCGGCACCGATGATTAATACTTTGGCGGCAAGAATTTTTTGCTGACCTTCAATATCACATTGAGGCAGCATGATTTGACGGCTGTAGCGTAGTAGTTGAGTGTCATTCATAGCTTAATTATTGTTATAGGGTGGAGGTGAATGATGCCAAATAACTTGACAGACTGCAAAACCTGATTATTATTAGCACTCATTACTAGCGAGTGCTAATAACCGAAAACCTTTATTTTAATGTTAGGAGATATAGATGAATATACGTCCATTGCACGACAGAGTCATAGTAAAACGTCTTGAAGAAGAAACAACAACAGCAGGCGGCATCGTCCTTCCTGGCTCTGCTGCTGAAAAACCTAGCCAAGGCATTGTCTTAGCCGTTGGTTCTGGTAAAGCATTAGACAATGGTACTGTGCGCGCTTTAGAAGTTAAAGTAGGCGATAAAGTATTATTTGGCAAATACTCTGGTAACGAAGTCAAAGTTGACGGTGATGATCTCATCGTTATGCGTGAAGAAGACATCATGGGCATCTTAGGTTAAGCCTAAAACTTCTTACTTCATAATCACACAAACTACTAAGGAATAAAAATGGCAGCAAAAGACGTATTATTCGGTGATGACGCACGTGTTCGTATGGCACGCGGTGTTAATATTTTAGCAAACGCAGTAAAAGTAACATTAGGTCCTAAAGGCCGTAATGCGATTTTGGACAAAAGCTTCGGCGCTCCAACCATTACTAAAGACGGTGTATCTGTTGCTAAAGAAATCGAATTAAAAGATAAATTCGAAAATATGGGCGCGCAAATGGTTAAAGAAGTAGCTTCACATACTTCTGATGTTGCCGGTGACGGTACAACGACTGCAACTGTATTGGCTCAATCTATCGTCAACGAAGGTTTGAAAGCAGTTGCCGCTGGCATGAACCCAATGGATCTAAAACGCGGTATTGATTTAGCCGTGACTAAAGCCGTTGAATCTATTCGTGCTTCAGCCGTACCTTGTACTGACAACAAAGCCATTGCTCAAGTAGGTACTATCTCTGCTAACTCTGATGATTCAGTGGGCCAAATCATTGCTGAAGCGATGGAAAAAGTCGGCAAAGAAGGCGTTATTACAGTTGAAGAAGGTTCAGGTCTAGACAACCAATTAGACGTTGTTGAAGGTATGCAATTTGATCGTGGCTATTTGTCACCTTACTTTATCAACAAACAAGAAAACATGAGCGTTGAATTAGATGATCCTCTAATCTTAATTTACGACAAGAAAATTTCTAACATTCGTGAAATGTTACCTATTTTGGAAGCCGTTGCTAAATCTGGCCGTCCATTATTAATCGTTGCTGAAGATGTTGAAGGCGAAGCCTTAGCAACACTAGTTGTTAACACTATTCGTGGCATTGTAAAAGTAGCAGCTGTTAAAGCTCCAGGCTTTGGCGACCGTCGTAAAGCTATGTTGGAAGACATTGCTGTACTAACAGGTGGTACCGTAATTTCTGAAGAAGTTGGTTTGAGCTTAGAAAAAGCTGAAATTGAGCAATTAGGTACAGCAAAAAGAATACAAATCACTAAAGAAAACACAACTATCATTGATGGCGCAGGTTCTGAAGACCAAATCAAAGCACGTGTTGCACAAATTCGTGCCCAAGCTGATGATGCAACCTCTGACTATGATAAAGAAAAACTGCAAGAACGCTTGGCTAAATTAGCTGGCGGTGTTGCTGTCATTAAAGTTGGCGCTGCAACTGAAATTGAAATGAAAGAAAAGAAAGCTCGCGTTGAAGATGCATTGCATTCAACACGCGCCGCTGTTGAAGAAGGCGTTGTTGCTGGAGGCGGTACTGCTCTAGTTCGCGCATTATCAGCATTAGTTGGTTTAGAAGGTATTAATCATGACCAAACGGTCGGCGTTAATATTTTACGTCGCGCAATGGAAGAGCCTTTACGTCAAATTGTAGCTAACGCAGGCGACGAGCCTTCAGTAGTTTTCAATGAAGTACAAAAAGGCACTGGTAGCTTCGGTTACAATGCTGCAACTGGCAAATACGGCGACATGATCGAAATGGGTATCTTAGATCCTGCTAAAGTAACACGTACTGCATTGCAAAATGCAGCTTCTGTTGCTGGCTTAATGCTGACTACTGAAGTCATGATTGCTGATGCACCTAGCGATGACAAAGGTCATGGCGGCATGCCTGATATGGGCGGCATGGGCGGCATGGGTGGAATGGGCGGCATGATGTAATCATGTTGTCTTAAAGCCAGATGGCTTTAGACACTTCGCTTTAAAAATTTGAGCCTCGATTGCCTTAAGCAATCGGGGCTTTTTTTATACCTCTCGTTCGAAATTTAAACGCGAAAGCAACGCTATTTACTTATTGATTCCATAAACAGCTCTCAATAGTATCTAAACTTATTTGATGAGCAGATAGCTCTTCCTCATTGCAACGCACGACACTTAGCGCAGGACGATTTGCTGTTGATCTAGGAGTATTTAAACTTGCTACCACTGGCTTTACCTTAGCAGGCGCATCATCTATCAATGATGATTGCCCTCCTGTCATTAACAAAAATACTTCTGCTAAAATTTCCGCATCAAGTAAGGCGCCATGTAATTCTCTATGGCTATTATCAATACCATAGCGCTTACAAAGTGCATCTAAGCTATTACGCTGTCCTGGATGTTTTTTTCGAGCATAAACGAGAGTATCAAAAACTAAACAGAAATCAGCGATCGTTTCTGTGTGATTATCTAAACGTGAAAACTCATTATTGATAAAACCAACATCAAATGGCGCATTGTGGATAACTAGCTCTGCATTTTTTATGAAGGCTATAAATTCAGCTGAGATTTGCTTAAAAAACGGCTTATCATCTAAAAATTCATTACTGATGCCATGAACTGCAGTAGCGCCATCATCTATTTTTCTTTCTGGATTAAGATAGGCATGAAACCGTTTCCCTGTTAAACGACGATTTATTAATTCAACGCAACCAATTTCAATAATTCGATGCCCTTCTCGCGTGCTAAGTCCGGTGGTTTCGGTATCAAGAACAACTATTCGGTTAGAAATATTACTTTTAGTCATAGAATTATTGCAAAAGGGTTAAATTGTTGGTCTGTATTCGCTCAGAAAGTAAAACTTTACGACAAAATCTTGCTAGATGCTAGGTATCAATTGATTCTTATCAGACATAAAAAAGAAAAAACTTAATTTATAACTTGTTAAAACCATCATTAATCTTTAGAATAGTCCGTTCATACAAAATGCGAATGTGGCGGAACTGGTAGACGCGCTGGATTTAGGTTCCAGTAGGTTATCCTGTGAGAGTTCGAGTCTCTCCATTCGCACCACCCTATTCTAAAAAGCTTTACGAATCATCGTTCTGCTTTCAGTTTTATCAAGCCATCAACGGCACTCATAAAAAATCTTCTACATACAAACACGAGGTATAGGAATGCAAGTTTCTGTCGAAATGACATCAGAATTAAGCCGAAAAATGACTGTAAATGTGCCTGAAGCTTTAGTTCAGGAAAAAATAGCTCAGCGTTTAAAATCATTAGCCCGCGAAGTAAAAATCGATGGATTTCGCCCAGGCAAAGTGCCTGCTCAGGTTGTTAAAAAAATGTATGGTGAGCAAGTTCGCGGCGAAGTTTCCGGCGATCTCATCAACAGTACCTTTTATAAAGCCTTAGAAGAACAGAATATAAATCCTGTTGGACGCCCGCTTATTGAAGAAATAGACCAAGCTGATGGTTTCAAATACACCGCTGTATTTGAAGTTTATCCTGAAATATCATTAGCAAGCGTTACAGAACTTGAAGTCGTGCGCCCACAAGCCAGCGTTGCTGACAGTGACGTTGATGACATGATTGAAAAATTAAGAGCTCAAAAGCAAGATTGGTTGATTGTTGATCGCGCTGCGCAAATACTTGATCGCGTGACTGTTGGCTTTACCGGCATAGCGGACGACGAAAACTTTACTGATGGCCGCATAGAAGACTTTAAAGTCATCTGCGGCGAGAAAAAGATGATCCCAGGATTCGAAGAGAACCTGATTGGTCTTAAAGCCGGTGACAATAAAGTATTTTCAGTGACCTTCCCTGAAGACTACAACCATGAAAAACTCGCAGGCAAAGTCGCTGAATTTAACGTAGACGTAACTTCAGTCGAAGAACCTGTGTTGCCAACTATTGATGAAGCCTTCATCGCAGCTTACGGCATCTCAGGCGGAACAATTGAGCTATTCCGTGCTGACATCAAAAACAATATGGAAAGAGAACTCGAACAAGCATTGCGCGGCAAATTAAAAATTGCTGTCATGAACGAGTTATATGAAAAAATTCAAATAACCACACCTAACGCGCTTATCGATATTGAAGTAGAAAATCTTCTTAAACCTTATATCGAAACAGCTAAAAGACAAAAAACAAAACTTGAAGAACTTAACATCCCTAGAGATGCTTTTGAAGAACAAGCTAAACGTCGCGTAGCTTTGGGCTTAATTTTAAGTGAAGTCGTACAAAAAAATAGCATTGAAATTGACAATGACAAAGTACTAGCGACCATCCAAAATATGGCAAAAAGCTATGAACGTCCAGAAGATGTGGTCAGTTGGTATTACTCTGATGAAAAACGACTAGACGATGTTCGCCAAATGGTTTTAGAAGATCAAGTTATTGAATGGCTAGTTACCCAAGCCAAAGTAACGGATGAAACCGTTAAATTCAGTGATGTCATGGATCAGCGTTAAGGATTAGCTATGTATAATCAATTTGCAATAAATCAAGCTAGAGCACTGGAAGCCGCAGGTGGATTAGTCCCCATGGTCATCGAGCAAACCGCTAGAGGCGAACGCTCTTATGACATTTACTCCAGACTTTTAAAAGAACGCGTTATTTTCTTAGTTGGCCAAGTAGAAGACTACATGGCTAACTTAGTCGTTGCTCAGTTACTTTTTTTAGAATCTGAAAATCCCGATAAAGACATACATCTATATATTAACTCTCCTGGTGGCTCAGTAACTGCTGGCATGTCGATTTATGACACCATGCAATTTATTAAACCCGACGTTAGCACTCTTTGTATCGGTCAAGCAGCAAGTATGGGAGCATTATTATTAACGGGTGGTGCTAAAGACAAACGTTATTGCTTGCCAAACTCAAGAATGATGATTCATCAGCCTTTAGGTGGCTTTCAAGGCCAAGCGTCTGATTTTGACATACATGCCAAAGAAATATTGTCTATTAGAGACAAACTCAATAACATCATGTCACACCATACCGGCCAACCCCTGAAAAAAGTACAACAAGATACTGACAGAGACAACTTCATGAATGCTAATGATGCCGTAAGTTATGGCCTCATTGATAAAGTATTAGCCAACAGAGCAAGCACTACCGATCTATAACGGATTGGTATTGTTCGGATATTTCGGCTAAGCTAAGCTATATAGAAAACTTGAGCTATGTACTTGGTACTGCAGAGGATTGATTAATGAGTAATGATAAAAATAGTAAAGATGACGATAAATTACTTTATTGTTCATTTTGTGGCAAAAGCCAACATGAAGTAAGAAAGCTGATTGCTGGGCCTTCTGTCTACGTTTGTGATGAATGTGTAGAACTTTGTAATGATATTATCAAAGATGAATTAGACGATGAGACCTCGACTTTTTCAGGCAATTCATTACCCAAGCCTAAAGAAATAAAAGAAGAGCTAGACGGTTATGTGATCGGACAAGATCGTGCTAAAAAGATTTTAGCGGTAGCTGTTTATAATCATTACAAACGCTTACGCAACAAATCTAAAAAAGACTCTATTGAATTGGCAAAAAGTAATATCTTACTAATAGGTCCAACTGGCTCAGGCAAAACACTGTTAGCCGAAACCTTAGCACGTCTTTTAGATGTACCCTTTACTATTGCAGATGCTACTACGCTCACAGAAGCCGGCTATGTCGGTGAAGACGTAGAAAACATTATTCAAAAAATTCTACAAAAATGTGATTATGATGTAGAAAAAGCAGAAACTGGCATCGTTTACATAGACGAAATTGATAAGATTTCCAGAAAATCTGACAATCCCTCTATTACTCGTGATGTTTCAGGTGAAGGTGTACAACAAGCTTTACTAAAACTCATCGAAGGCACTATCGCCTCAGTACCGCCACAAGGTGGTCGTAAACATCCACAAGGTGAGTTTTTACAGGTCAATACCGCTAATATTCTATTCATAGTAGGCGGTGCCTTTGCTGGTTTAGATCGTGTTATCAAAGCCCGCTCAGAAAAAGGCGGCATTGGCTTTTCAGCGGATGTTAAAACCAAAGATGAATCCAAAAATATTGGTCAACTCTTTGCCGAAGTCGAATCTGAAGATTTAATCAAATACGGATTAATTCCTGAGTTTGTAGGTCGTTTGCCTATTATCGCAACCCTAGAAGAACTCGATGAAGCCGCGTTAATTAAAATTTTAACTGAACCTAAAAATGCCCTCATCAAACAATATAAACATTTGTTTGAAATGGAAGGTGCAGAACTTGAGTTCAGAGAAGATTCTTTAAAAGCTATCGCCACTAAGGCTATGGAAAGAAAGACCGGTGCTCGCGGACTTAGAACTATTGTAGAAAATGTCTTACTCAACACTATGTATGAAATACCGTCAGCCGATAACATCAGTAAAGTGGTTATCGACGAAAGTGTTATTTTAGGTCAATCAGAACCTTTATTAGTGTATGAAACTGATAAAAAACTAGCATCTTCTGAATCCTAAGCTCAAAACAAATATAGCCAAGACCCTAAGTCTTGGCTATATTTATCCATCACACACCCCACTCTTATCATAGCGACTAGCCTCGATGCTGCATAGCGAAACCTAGGCTTTATAAAGTCTGAAAACCTTAATTCCAGTACATTACATCGAGACTACTTGCTGTTTTTTTCCTTAAGTAGGGGCAGTGGCGCAGAGATACACTGTTGGTATTTCTACGCCGGAGCATGTGTAAACGATAAAAAAGCTTTCACTACTGTTTTGACAGGTCTTTTGTGCTAGCCACAAATTCTAGCTAAACTACTAATTTTCGTATTGGCTCACTAAATTCGGTAGTACCATCGGGCGTTACAGCGGCTACTCGAAAATAATAATAGCAACCAACAACAAGGTTACTTAAAACATAGGTTGTCTGAGTTACTGTTGCCAAAACCTCCCAGCCACTTTCAGTGCTAGGCAGTGCATCTTTACTCCATTGGATAATATACGCACCAGCCCTTTCGTTAGCTTTATAAATTATTTTAATGCTACCACTATGATCCCCATCATTCGCTGTTATGGGTGATTTAACTCTGGGAGCTATATCTTTGGTCGCCTGAAAACCAGCACTTATGATAATAGTTTCATCGCCATCGGCTATCATGTCTACATAATGAGCTAAGCTTCTAAACATTTTATCAATCGCAATTTCAGTATCGTGCATAACAGCGACTGCTAAATGGCCTCCATCACGAGCGGCTAAAATAGCTGCCTCAAATTTATCGAGTGCAATGGTTAAATCAGCCAGAGATATTATTGGTGTGGGGAACAAGGCATTGCCCGTAAACTTAGCGACTACATTACGGTAGTAGCTAGCCTTTTCGGGAGCTGCAATTGTAGTAAAGCTTAATAATACTTTCTTCATTTGGATCACCTTAAATTAGAAAACAACACAATCGGTTAGGTGTATCAATGATATAAAAAATACGATGCCTGTAAAATAAGCGACTACGCACCAGTTAAGTTGACCAAGAATAGTCTTAGCAACGAGATAGCCAATAGTTTCACAATTTATTTATTATAAAATCGGAGATTGTCAAGCAGATAAAGCTTTTGCAGCTGGGTACGTTAATAATTAACGCAGATCATTGTCGCCTAACATTGTTAACTAGGTCAATAGATTATTTTATTAGCTCTCAATTTAAGGCGGGGTAGATTGAGATTAACTGTTTACTTTTAGAAAGAGCTCTTGCTAGCGCAGGTGAAAGGCTAAAGCTTACGGATATATCAGTTCTGCCCTAAGTTGCAGGCTAGTTTATCCTACTGAACGCTAGCTAGCACTATAATTGCTTTAATAGGACTGGCAAGCGACAGATAGACTCTATAACTGCTTTAATTAGGTCTGGTAAGCGAAAGATTGCCCTATAATTGCCTTAATTGGTCTGGTAAACGAAAGATAGACTCTATAACTGCTTTAATAGGTCCGGTAAGCGAAAGATAGGCTCTATAACTGCTTTAATAGGTCCGGTAAGCGAAAGATAGCCCTATAATTGCCTTAATAGGTCTGGTAAACGAAAGATAGACTCTATAACTGCTTTAATAGGTCTGGTAAGCGAAAGATAGCCCTATAATTGCCTTAATAGGTCTGGTAAACGAAAGATAGACTCTATAACTGCTTTAATAGGTCTGGTAAGCGAAAGATAGCCCTATAATTGCCTTAATAGGTCTGGTAAACGAAAGATAGACTCTATAACTGCTTTAATAGGTCTGGTAAGCGAAAGATAGCCCTATAATTGCCTTAATAGGTCTGGTAAACGAAAGATAGACTCTATAACTGCTTTAATTGGTCTAGCAAGCGTTGGATAGACCTATCATTGCCTTAATTGGTCTGGTAAGCGAAAGCTAGCTTAACCTGATATTCGTCCTATTCGTTGGTAACAACGCATCTAGTATCAAATATAACTGCTATTTAGTGCTTTGCCTATTGCACTTAGAATTTTATAGCTTGATGGAAAACTAGCTTAACTTGTACCGTATATGCCTCTCTTAGGCTAATGTTTATTCCCTTGGTGGATTCAAATTAAGCACGGCTGTCATTTTAAAGTGACCGCTTCTTAAAATTACATTAATAAATATATGATTATTATAATTAGTGTGTTGTAATCAATAGAGTTTCATTTTATGAGTCATTTAGTTAGCTGAGTGATTACTTTCTGTTTTTAAAGGAAATATTGTATGAAAGTAAGGCAATCTTTACCTACCTACCTACCTACCTACCTACCTACCTACCTACCTACCTACCTACCTACCTACCTACCTACTAATAGCATTATTTGTTAGTGGCTGTTCGACTGCTCCAACAATCAATAGTGATCTTAATAAACACTTACAAAACAATGGCCAAATAACAAAAATTTATTTCGCAGGGTTTTCACTTTCGGGTGATGCAGCAACCAGTCAGGCTAATTTTCCTTATAGCTTTCCTTTAACTCAAGAAAAAAATAGTCAAGGCCTTTCACTTATTGATCAAGCTGCTCAGGATGCTATAAAAACAGTTCATAGTCCTGCTTTAGAAATAGTCACTAAATTATCAGATTATAAGAATGATAATGTTATCGCAACTGCTGTTGTATTAGATTCCGAGGATGTTTCACAAGAGTCCATTAATGGTGTGGTTAAGGTTGTAGTGACTTTAAGAGGTCAGATTGTCGCTTTTAATTTCAAAGAAATGAAAGTGATAGGAACATTCCCTTTGTCTGCTGAGTTAATTGACATACCAAAACAAAAGTTAAATGATCAAGAATTAGCTAGGCTTGTTAAAGAGCTACATATCACGACTAAAAAGAGTTTTATAAAAGAGATCGTTAATCGATTTAATGAAATTACTATTAATACTGGTGACACTAGAAAAATTCAAATTAAACAGGTCACTTCAACCGATGAATTCAATCGCTTCATAAAAAAAGAAAACCAATCAACTGTTGATATAAATACATTTATTGCTAGAAATTTTGAGAAATATTTATCAAAAATCAAAATATTGCAATGTTACCTTACAAAAAAGATCAGTCTGTTGGTGGCCGCTTGCCTATCGCATTTTCTAATGGAGATGTCTTTAATTTAGAGATACCTTCAGCAGACTTTGTTATTTCATTAGAATTAAAAAAATTAATAAAAGCAAAGCTAGGTGCAAATGAAGTTGAACAAGCTTACGTCTATGTCAGTATTGTAAATATAAAAGCAGAACAGCCAGAAATGGGTTCTACATCAATCGATGTTAATGTCCGTTATGCTTTGCTCGTTACGGTTTCAAAATCAATAGTCAAAATAGATGATAGATCACATTTTGTGGAATCAATCATTCAATTATTCAATACCTTCACTCAAAAAATTACAAAACCTGATTCCGAATGGCTAGATACCTGGGTAGAAAGTAAAAAAGACACCGAAGAGCAGTTTGAGAAATTTCTTGAAGTAATTAATAAATGTAAATAAAAGGAACCCTTGATGACAATTAAAAGAAAGTTAATAACGTGTTTGATTATTTTTTTTGCAGTCAGTGTTAGTGCAATTGCAAAAGATATTAGAGCCAAAGGTGATTTCGCATTTGAATCTGGTTTATTTAGTAGTGAACCTGATGCTCAAATTAAACAACAGGCCGTTAGTAATGCGGTTGTAAATGCTTGGAAAAGATATACCTCAGAATTTACTACCGCAAAATTAAGTTCTTATAAACAGTCACAAAACTATTTTGAAACTCATTTAGACGAGTTTATTGTTGATAAACAAATTATAGAGCAATCAAATGACAGTGCTACTAACACTTATTCTGTCGTTGTTTCCGTGAGTTTTAACGATGTAGCAGTTGATTCTAAGTTAAATGAAGGAAATAACAAAAGTGGCTATGTGGGTGTGCAAGGTGGAAAATCCCTATTTGGATTTTTGTTTTTAGCTAGGGAGCAAGCAAGTGTTAAATCTTTTGATGATCGTGTTACGAGCAAAGCTTCATTAAAAGGTGAAGAAGATAAAAGTGAAGATACTCGTTTAAGTGGGACTGGTGGAAGAGTTAAAACCTCAGATGAAAGAGTAGTGACTTCTGTAACTGGTGGAAATACATTAAGACAAGCTGATGAAATAAATCATAGAGTGTATTCAAGTACAGATGTCGATACGGCAGTTTCTAATGTGTTGTCCTCTAATAATTTCGAAGTGACCTCATTTTCAGATATTACTGCACAGTGTCATGGGCCAAGTATGGAACAAATTAAAAAAGAGTTTTCTACTTCAGATGAACTTAGTTCTGAATTGCGTCTTGCTGCTGTAAGAGCTGCAAAAGCTTGTGATGCGAGCATTAGATTTCTTGCTGTAGGCACTATTGATGTGCGAATGGCTGACATTGATCCTGCTACAGGAAATAAACGGACATCAGTAAGTTTTAGAGGGCAAGTATGGGATATAACCAGCGGACTTTCTAGAGTTGTTGCGTCCAATGGCCCTGTTCAAAAATTTGGACTTGGTCCTGACGCTACCTCAGCAACGACTGATGCCTTGATAAGAGCTGCAAGTGAGGGAGCAGCTGAATTAGTAAATCAATTAAATTCTAGAAAATTACGATAATCAATAAGGAATGAAAATGAAAAAATTAGCTGTAATAACTGTTGCATTGGCATTAACTGCATGTGGTTCAAATCCAATGGGTGGTGTGGGTGCTTTATCTGGTGCGGCGGGTGCTGCAGGTGTTCCTGGTGTGCCTGGTGCAGGAGCATCTAAAAGTGTTAATGCTGGACCCTTAGTTGCACAATTAAATGAAGTGCTCTTTAACCTTAGATCTTCACAAGGTCATATATTTACTGCATTTGGTATGAAAAAAGAAGCGGCTCAAGCTGACGCTGATGCAAATGAATTCAAAAAAGGTAATTCTGTAGATACCGAAGCACAAACTAGAACAAGTCAAGCCAGTGACCAAATATCTACATTAATTAGTAAACAAAGTAAATTAACAGCAACTGGGAAAAAAGAAATATCTGCAGCAATGCCTTTGTATGGCTCAGCTTTAGTTCGTTCAGCAGGTTTGGCAACTCAGTTAGCCGGTGCGGCGCAAACAATTTCAACAAATCCAATGTCAGTAGTGGGCGGCCCTTTTTCAGCAGTAGATTTGATTGCCGTTTTTACAAAATCACCTGATTTATTACAAAAAATTGTAACGCAAGGACACACATTATTAACTTATGCCGATAAAAATAAAATTGATCATGTGAATATTCCAGGCTTTGACGATGCAAAAGATATAAAGTAAAAACGTTATTTTTAAAGCCTGCTATATTGCTATAGCAGGCTTATTTAAAAAGGATATGTATGAGATTAATAAAGCTCAGTTTTTTTTTATTACAGCTAATAATATTAACAATCAATTCACAAATAACACATGCGGCAGGAATTTCCCCTCCAATACCCCCATCGCCCGCTACAGCCATTTTTGTAATAAATAATTCGGGTAGTCAGTATGATCAATTTATACCCACGATAAAAGACAATCTAACATCGTCACTAACTCAGAAAGGATTTTCGATAGTAAGAACGGAGAATGCAATTTTACCTACCGGCTTGCCAGATAGTAATGAAAACAAAGTCGCTAGTCCAGAAACTGAGGCCTCACTTAATAGGTTAGCAGAAACACTGGGCGCTCGTCTTTTGATTGTTTCTACCATTAATTCTGTTACACATGACGAAAACACCTTTGATGGCACTGGCACTAGCTATAACGTTATAAAAACAACGGCTATTGATAATGTACGTATTAATCTTCAAATTTTCGATGTTGGAAGTACAAAATCTGTTTACGGAGATTCAGTTAGCACGTCATTAAGAACTCCAGTTTATGGGCCATCACAATCAAATAGTATTTTAATTAATTTGTTTCATGATGCAACTGTGAAGATTGTAGATAACATCACAACAAAAGTGGATGCTATTAATGTGAATGCATCTAAATCATCTAATAAAGTTTCGTTTTCTGTAGCTGCAAACATTCCTTCCGTTGATGTTTTTCTTGATGGCATGGTTATTGGTTCAGTGGGAGATAAGACAAGTTTTGACGCAACACCTGGGATACATCAACTTAAATTGGGCAAAGAATTCTTGAAGTCTTGGGAAAAGACCGTAAATATTATTGATGGCGCAAAGTATTCTGCACAACTTGAATTATCACCTCAGGGTTTAAGCCGTTATAAAGATATTGAGGCTTTTAATTTAGCCATGAAAACAGCGAATGCTTCGTTAGACGCCTCAAAAAAACAAGCTGAAACTAATATCAATATACAAATTAAACAGTCTGATAGTGAAATAAGACGATCCGATGCTGGAGTTGATATTGCAAAAAATCAGTCGAAAGCCAATATTGATTTATCAAAAGAACAAATGAAAATACATACAAATGAGTCTGAAGCCAATATAGGGTTATCAAAAGAACAGATGAAAATACAGAAAAATATTGCTGAATCAAATGTCGATATTGCAAAGGAACAATCAGGGGCGGATGCGAAATCAAAGGTTGAAATTGCAAAAGGAGAGAGAGTAAAAAGAGAAAATAGCTCTGTTAAAGATGATGGTTTTGCCGATAATTTGAAAAAAGTAATTCATGGGGATTAAATAATGTTTTTAAGAATCTTAGTATTAGTGTTAATGCCAGTCATTGTTTTTGCTGATGATTTGGCAAAGGGCGAAAAAGAAACAATTTTCATTGGTGATTTAAAGGTCTCACCTTCAGTCATTGAATTGGCTAAAAAGCAAAATCATGATCTAGATTTACAGCGCGTGATTGAATCATTAGATACACAATTTATTACTAGCCTTAATGCTACTCGTGTATTTCAATTAGTTGATCGTAAAAGAATTAGTGATATTGATAGGGAGCAACAATTTGCTGCTGTGGCCGTTGACCCTAATGATAAAAATATTGCGCAAGGTGCAAAAATGGCAGGTGCTAAGTTTGCTTTCTTACCTCAAATTGATGGCTTTGAGGATAGGACCACGGCAGCAACCTCTAGCACCAAAAAATTCACATTCATTGATAAATCAGTAACAACTACCAAGGCAGCAGTAAGATCAATTTACTTATCGGCAGTAGTGCAAATCATAGACACTACAACGGGTAAATTATTACCAGACTCTCCCAGTGTTCAGGTTGACAATTCAATGTTGTCATCAGATGCAACTGGTGATCGTTTATATGTTGAGCTAGCAAAATTAGCTGCTACAAAACTTGCTCAAAATACTGTTGGCCTAATGCGACCACCTAAAGTTCTGGATGTAACAGGTACTCAAATAATGATTAATCGAGGCATTGCGTCTGGATTTCCTGTGGATACCGTTATAGAAATTTATGCCATAAAAGAAGTTAAAGATGAAGACTCGGGAGAAACATTCCGAAGTGAGCTTCCAGTTGGTAAGGCTAAAATTATAAGGGGTGATGAAAAACAATCATTTGCCACTATTGAGGGTGAAAACTTAGGGATTGCGCCTGGCTGTGTTGCTAGGCCGTTAAAAGTTAAAGTTGAGAAAAAGGCGGTAGCTGCACAAGCGACAAAAAGCAAAAAACAGGCCGCTAATAAAGATGATAAACCGGCATCAGAAAATAAAGATAAAGATTGGTAAATATATCACTATCTTACGGCGATTAGATTCAGTAAGTAGTAAGCAAGGTCGAGTAGCCCGAGGGATCTTCCCCCTCAGGCTCTCACAGAACCGTACGTGAGACTCTCGCCTCATACGGCTCTTCATGTCCCTTGCAAATTACCAAGTTTGCGTAAATCTTTAGTTCTTCCCATTACTGGTTGACCAAAGTTCTATTTTGGACATGTCAGCCCCTTCGCTCCATTTCCATTACAGAAACTTCATCACTACTACGAGCTGATCCGCCCCTGTGCTCTGCATTGGTACTCTCGCCTTGTGGGTTTTCCACTTGAGCTTCTCCCTTGACATCAGAACGACAGGTTCTCATGTTCCGTATTAAAGCCTGTATTGAGTTCATGCCCCCTCTATGCCGGTTGCCGCTCCGCCCGTGTACCAGTTATCGTCGGATCTTATCTCTGGCTAAGACTAGAAACCAGATTTTGACAACATCATATACATTTCGACACCTCATCAGGGGTTCACTTGCGTTCATCTCCTCAATACGCACCTGACAGTTCTTTGACTGCCTTTTCCACAATCGCTCACGACCAGTGCTCTTAACAAAAGCCGCATTGGGTGGTTTAGTTCCGACTTCTGGTCGCCGAAACTGAGAGGCCTACTCTCATCTTTAATACAGCATGAAAGGCTTTCGCCTTTCTTCATGACACACTAGCCTCGATGAAGTAAAACGGAATCGAGGAATTAGTTTCGATTATCTTTGATCCAACTCCATTGCATCTACCCCAATTGGAACGGGCCTTTCAGACCATCACCACCAAGCCACTAAAATGAATAAATGGCTCGCATCCCTTTATTTTCACTCATTAACCCATGTCTAGGCGAGTTTCCCATAATGGTTGTTATGACTTTCGGCGTGGCGGGGTTGCAAACCCCGTCCCGCGTTGTGAGCGGTAGAATAAAAATTAAATCATTAGCTGACCTCAATAACGTGCACACCCCCGATCATTATTGAAAATATAGAAGCGAGGTTAGAGAGTTTCAGAACGATTATGTCGGCTTTGATTAAGGGTTTCTTATAACCGATTCGTATCTTGCTCTATAGGTGGGTTTCTATATCCATTCGTTCGTGAAGGATACGAACTATTTCAATGAGATTTGCGTTAACTTCACGGAAGAAAATAATGTGCTTACCTACATTATATTTACGATAACCTATACGAATTTCGCTACAATCACGTCCTTTAAGGTGATCTGTCGCTAAAGAATAGAAAGATTTGTCGAGTTTGGTTAGATAAATATTTCTTTGGCGCTTTCCCCAAGTGTTTTGGGTATAAATAGCAATAATTTTAAGATCAGATTTGGCTTTATTGGTGAGCTCAAATCCGGTCATTAGTTGACGCTTTCTTGGTCAATCTCTTTAATTAAACCTTTTAACGAATAATCGGCCCGACCGCTTTCTTCACCTTGTATTAGTGCTTTTTGTATAGCTGCTAATTTTAATTCTCTCTCTTCTAATAAACGTAATCCTGCCCTGACGGTTTCACTTGTCGATCCATATCGCCCATCATTAATTTGTTTGGCTATAAATTGCTCAAAGTGAGCACCGATGGACACACTTGTGTTTTTTTGCGGCATAACCTTTCCCCTCTTCTTAATAAGTACCAATAAATATTATTTAATATTATTTAATAATCAAGGTCAAATTATAATAAACCAGCAAGGTCGAGTCGCCCGAGGGATCTTCCCCCTCAGGCTCTCACAGAACCGTACGTGAGACTCTCGCCTCATACGGCTCTTCATGTCCCTTGCAAATTACCAAGTTTGCGTAAATCTTTAGTTCTTCCCATTACTGGTTGACCAAAGTTCTATTTTGGACATGTCAGCCCCTTCGCTCCATTTCCATTACAGAAACTTCATCACTACTACGAGCTGATCCGCCCCTGTGCTCTGCATTGGTACTCTCGCCTTGTGGGTTTTCCACTTGAGCTTCTCCCTTGACATCAGAACGACAGGTTCTCATGTTCCGTATTAAAGCCTGTATTGAGTTCATGCCCCCTCTATGCCGGTTGCCGCTCCGCCCGTGTACCAGTTATCGTCGGATCTTATCTCTGGCTAAGACTAGAAACCAGATTTTGACAACATCATATACATTTCGACACCTCATCAGGGGTTCACTTGCGTTCATCTCCTCAATACGCACCTGACAGTTCTTTGACTGCCTTTTCCACAATCGCTCACGACCAGTGCTCTTAACAAAAGCCGCATTGGGTGGTTTAGTTCCGACTTCTGGTCGCCGAAACTGAGAGGCCTACTCTCATCTTTAATACAGCATGAAAGGCTTTCGCCTTTCTTCATGACACACTAGCCTCGATGGAGTAACACGGAATCGAGGTTTTTTTGCAATGATTTCCTCGATTCCACTGTGTTACATCGCGGCTACTTGCTTTTAAAGGACGAGTAGCATGTATCGCCGCTTATTGAAAGTCAAATAAAGGCACTGCAATATCAAACTAGGCGTGAGGAAAGAATAACTAAACCTGAATTATAAGCTATTGCAGGTAAATTAAAAATCAGTACGCTGTATGTTTGAGCCTCATTGCAAGCTTAAGATACAAGGCATGTCTAAGGCATCGGATGTGCTGGGCAAACGATTAGTTATTTCAGCTATGTACAATAAGATTAGCTATTTGTTAGCGGTTTGACGCTGCGCTAGGCATGAGTCGCTTCACCCAATACCTCAGTAGCCCATTGATTGAGGCTCTTACCAACAGATTTAGCCTTAATTATCGCCGCCGCATGGATTTCAGGCGGAATACGCAACAACAGCTTGCCGTTGGCGGGTTTTTCTGGGGATTTTCCGACTTTAGCGCAAGTCTCTAGGTAGTCGTCAACGGCCTCCTCAAGCGCCAATCGCAGTTCGACGACATTATCAGCATGAAAGCCGATAACATCGTTAATGCCCAACAATCTTCCTACCAAGATATTGTCTCGGTCGTCGAAATCAATACGGGCGGCATAGCCTTTATAGGTCAAGGTGTTCATGGCTTAACTCCAATGGCGGTTAAAAAGTCTCTAGCTTGTTCAACTTGGTAGGGTTTAGCTTCTTTGGCCGGATGAGAGCGATGGAACGCGGTAATTATGCCGTTATATTCAAACCTAACCCGCGAACCTCGTCCCTCAATGACATTGCAGCCTAGTGCTAATAAAAGAGACTATAGCTTCGCCCATTCTAATTTAGAGGCTGTTGGCTTTAAAAATATAGCCTGCAATGTTTTAGTCTGTTTTGAATTCATAAGTAATATGCTATCAAATAATGATAGCAGTTTCATGCGCCATTAGCAGCCGATTCATCTTGTTAAAACTCCTACGAAAAGATTGAATTTAGTAGTTAGCAGTATAAAGTCAGTTTTTGTTTTAAGTTATTTACGTAGGTTAACGCTTGACTTGACTGCTTTTGTACATACAATGTAATGATGATAAAATTTGAGTGGGATGCCAACAAGGCGCTGACTAATCAGAAAAAACACGGTGTTTCTTTTGAGGAAGCGAAGTCCGTTTTCTATGATGACTTTGCTGTGCAATTCTATGATGATGAGAATTCCGGAGAAGAACATCGTTTTTTGATGCTCGGTTTTAGTTGTGAATCCAGAATGCTTCTTGTCTGTCACTGTGAACGAGAATCAGGTAATACGATCAGAATAATATCATCTCGTAAAGCAACTAAATCTGAATGTAGTCATTACAAAGGTAACGTGTCATGAAAGCGGAATATGATCTTTCTCAAATGAAATCCCGAAAAAATCCTTATGCATCAAAACTGAAAAAATCAGTGACTATTCGTTTAGGTGAAGATGTAGTCGGATATTTTAAAGAAATGGCAGAAGGTACAGGTGTGCCTTATCAAAGCTTAATCAATTTGTATCTTCGTGATTGCGTGCAGCAACATCGAAAAGTTGATATTTCTTGGCAGCCAACCATAAAGACGCTTTAAAGCAAGTAGCCTCGATGAACGCAGTGAAATCGGGGGGACTGAGATGTGTAAATCCTCGATTCCGCTTTGCCTCATCGAGACCTGAGCTAAGTCTAGGTTGAAATGTCCAGCACCTAGATGATTTGATCTAACGTCACTCTTTTATTTGTTATACTGCTGACATCTTGAAATTAGCTTGATTTTGCAGTGCAGACCATTGAAAGCTATCTGAGCGTGAAGCCATGACCATTACTACAGCAGTTGATATTAATAAGCAACTACAGGAAGTATTAACGCACTTTCCTGATTTGGTGCTGGCGCTAGTGTTTGGCTCGGTCGCCAAGGGGCATCAACGCACAGACAGTGATTTGGATATTGCTGTTGCCGCCAAACAGGCGCTGACAGTGGATGAGACCATGGCGCACATCTGATTTCAGGCATGGATGTACCGCCACCTGACACCATGGGTCAAACGTTTGATAGGTTAGAACAGGTTGGGATGTTGACTGCGTCACTAGCACTTAACTTAAAAAAAGCCGTTGGCTTTCGCAATATAGCTGTACATAATTACGATGCGATCAATTGGCACATTGTTCATAGTATTGTTAAATGCCACTTAAAAGATTTTTCGGCTTTTGCTAAAGTAGTAGCCATAAAGCTTGATGAATAATAACTCGTAAACTTAATCAATAAAGCTGTCAAACAACGTAAAAACCCAAACAACGAACCCTAGCCCTTGATGTGAAAAAGTATCATCATAGGAGGGCATAAACATGCCCCTGATAGCTTCGCCTGTGGGATAATAGCCCACTCGGGCATGATTATCTCAAAGATATTGCCTATTGGTTCTTTGGATAATTAATGAAAGTTCACCTTAAAACACTCGGCTGTCGGCTTAATGAAGCCGAATTAGAAACTTGGGCGCAAGCTTTTCAAAAGTCTGGCCATGCTATTACTAAACAGGCCGAAGCGGCTCAACTCATCGTGATTAATTCTTGCGCAGTTACTCAAGATGCTGCCAGAAAATCACGTCAACTCATACGCCGCATTCATCGTGATAATCCTCAAGCAAAACTAGTGGTTAGCGGTTGTTATGCTACTTTAAACCAAGAAGAAGCTGGGGCTTTATTAGGCGTAGACTTGGTCGTTAGTAACAAAGATAAAGATCAGCTAGTAGAAAAAACCTTAAGCGAACTTAACATGGATACCATGCCGACTATGGCTACCGATCCAGGTGAAACATCTTTATTTACACGCGGCAGGCAAAGAGCCTTTATTAAAGTACAAGATGGCTGTCGTTATCGCTGCACCTTTTGTATTGTCACCGTGGCTCGTGGCGAAGAAGTCAGTCGCTCTATACAAACTGTTGTTGATGAAATTAATGAGCTACATCAGCAAGGCATCACCGAAGCTATTTTAACGGGCGTGCATTTAGGCGGTT
>Ga0118677_10002287_pt1 | contig 38784 bp, 25 predicted proteins | sample AliMusrvi5mmetaG_FD_86154 | JGI IMG/M metagenome (GOLD analysis project Ga0118677, IMG submission 86154) | reverse complement strand
GTAGATACCCCGGAAATCAACGATGTGACGCCCCCACCACCATTCCCCCCTCCAACCCCATTCACACCGGCAGCCCCCGCTTGATAGGCGCCACCACCACCGCCACCAACATTATTTCCAGCACCAACATTGCCGTCATGCCCCTGCCCGATGGTATATCCCGCACGCGCGCCACCATTACCCCCGTTTCCACCCGCAGAACCACCTATCCCGGAGGCGGCAACATTATAACCCGCACCAGCACCACCACCTATGGCGGTCAATGTCGAAAAAACTGAATTCCCACCCTTAACGCCGGCCGGAAATGTCCCAGCAGCCCCATCCCAGCCACCCGCACCGCCATTACCAACAGTTACTGTATGAACTCCAGTGGTCACGGCAAACGAGTTGCTATAAATCACTCCGCCACCACCGCCTCCACCACCCATGGTTTCACCGCCGCCTCCACCACCAGCCACCAACAACACCTCAACGTCACCACCTACTGTAAACGTAAGACTGGTGGTTCCCACCGTCGTAAAGGTGTGGATGCGATAGCCATTCGTGTCGGTAACAGTGCCACCTATCGCGCTGACGGCAGAGGCAGTTTGCACCAGTAAAAGCATCGCAAAAAACATGAAGATCAATAGTGAATAGCGCAGGAACCCCACGCTTCGGTTACTTTTAGAGCTTCTCATCGTCCCCCTCCTTTTTACTTCGGACAGTCAACTGGCCAGAATCTATTCCGATGACTTATTTTCCCACTATGCCGTCAATCATTTCAATCTGGATTCAAATCTGAAAACCTATAATAATATGAATTATCTTAGATTTGATTTTCAGGATTTACTCATGCTCGATTTTAATCATTTGAATCTTTGCCGCCGCACGTTGTCCGCCAGCCTGAAACATCTTCAGCGCCCGGACTTCAAAATTCGTTTGCCGAAACCTTTGGGCTGTTTTAAGCAGCTGGCGGGCACCCATTTTCATTCCCAGCCTGAAATCTTTTTCCAAATTGGGGGCCGAACCGAATTCCGTTTTCCTCACGAAAAAATCAATCTCTTCGCCGGCGAGGCCCTAGTCGTACCCCGCGGCTTGCCTCACAATGAGATCACCCATAAATGGCGGAGTGATTTTAAGACCCTCGTTATTTATTTTTTCCCACACGAAGGCATTTACACGCACACGGCAGTCGAGAATGCAAAAGGCACTTCAGATATTATCGTCAGTGAATTCTTCAAAACCCGCCAGGGAGCCCTGATCGCCCAGCATCTTAACGATATGTCCGAACTACTCACTGGTGAGGGTTCCCGGGGTGACACGGAACTCGAGTATGCCATCAGGGGTCTGTTTCAAACCGCTATGGCCAAACTTCTCATTATCATCAAGCAACCGCCCGTCCCAACCGATAAAGCCATATCCCCAAAAATCCGTGAATGCCGGTATTTCATCATGCGCCATCTCTACGATCCGAATCTTTCGGTAACAACGATTGCTGACCATCTTCATTGCTCTCCGGACTATCTCTCGCATCTTTTCTCAACCGAAACCGGACAACACCTGACAGAATACATCCAGCAGGAACGGATGACGCTGGCGAAACAAAACCTGGGAGACCTCTCTCTCTCCATTAAAGAAATTGCCTGGTCGTGCGGTTATTCCGATCCCAGCTATTTTACCCAGGTGTTCAAAGGACTCCTCGGCGAAACCCCAAGAGCGTTCCGCAAGAAACTTAATCCCTGACCCGGAATCACCCGAATCAAAAAAAGATTGAACAGAAATACGCAAAACTATTTTCCACCTTGAGGCGGCCAAGAATCTTCTGTATCGCAGTGATTTATTGATCAAAGAAATTGCCTGCCAACTCGGCTATCCGGATCTCTTTACCTTCTCCAAAGCCTTTCGGCGCCACCACCACTGCGCACCCAGCGTCTTTGGAGGAAAAACGCGCCAAGTTCAAACCGCCGCACCAATCTTGACAAAACCGACCACACCAAAGATAGTTCCCGTCGTTCATTGAACATGCCCCGCAACCAAGGCAAAAATGAACCATAGGGAATACTACCACCGGAGATTCAAATAGGCCTCTGCGGTGGCACGATTGTAGATGGGACCTTCCTGATACTGGACATCGCCGCCGATATTCAGGCGTTGGGTAAACCGATAGGTCCCCGCCGCTTTGCCGCCCACCACATAACGCCAATTGGTGTCACGCTCCTTCGCATAGCCTGCCTGCCCGCTTAATTCCCCGCCCCAACGGACACCCGTCCCCCGCAAGGTGGCATAGGCCTGATGTTGCTGCAACTCGGTCGGGGACCAATATTCAGGAACCTCCGTCGTGCTGTCGGCAAACCGTCCCGCATAGCCCACACCTAGGTAAGGCGTCTCTTTCAAGCGTCGGACTAAACGTACATTACCCCACCAGGTATCGTTGCCATCACTACGCTGTGTCAGTGAGAGATCGGCAAAACAATCCCAAAAGTCATGCAGTCGGGAATAGGTCTCCACCCCTTCACGATGCGATGTAATGCCCTTACGTAACGCCTCCACCGTCTCCATCATTTCCATCCGGCTGATCAGATTCACATACCCCTTGAGCCAGGGATCCGGAAGATGTAACAGCGCCCGCCAGCCCGTCTCCTCCGGCAGGGTATCCATCACCCACTCCTGCAAGCCGGCCTCCAGCCAGACTTCCGGCGCCACATAGGCGAGGAAGCCGAGATCAGCCGATGTACCCCGCTCATATCCCATCCCTTTCTCCTCCCAGTCATGGCGCCGGAGTCCCGCCTCCCATCGCAGCCAATCTTGAATCGGACCTTCCCCACTGACGCCCGCCTCCCCATAACGACGATGCTCATTATCCCGCCAGGCCGCCCCATCCAACGTCGCCGTGGGGCGCCGCATATCCGTGACCTTCTCCAGCAAGGCCGCAGGACGCGGATCATCCGCTGGCGCCAACCTGACCGCCTCACGCGATTTGACAAGGGCTTGAGCCAAATCCCCTTCAATAACGTCATTCGCCGCTTGATTGAACGTAACCTCAAAGGGATTCGCGCCCGCCACTCCGGCTTTCCGGAACCAGTGGGACGCCGCCTCACTCTGACCCTGCCAGTAAAACAGCTTGGCCAATTCCAGCCGGGCTCGTACTACCGAATTTCCGCGCAGAATATGATTTTCCAAGGCAGCGGAATCCCAACTGGGAGGAACCGGTTTTGCCGGCAACCGCAGCACATCCGGTGGCCCGGAGATAAACCCGTTATCGTCTTTACAAAAAGCCGCGGTAAATGACCGCCCCACTACACGGGAAAGCGCCGCGATAACAGCGGGGTCGGTATCCAGCGACAGCTGACCGTAATCCCCATCCGGATAATAAAACAGATGCGGCTGACCTTCTCCCAATGCCGCAGCGGCAGCCGACAGCATCCCCGCCACACGTTGCGTCATGGCTTCCAGTGATTCCGGCTTGTCCTTGGTCAAAATGCGATGCGTGAGCGGATTCCCTTTTACACCATCGGCCCGGACCACTTCTTTTTTCAAATCCGAAAGCGTCACCCCGATCCGCCAGCGCCCGCTGCGTTGCAACTCCGCCAGACGCTGAGGAGACGTCATGCGGGGCAATGCACAGCGCAGACCACGGGGATCCACCATCATCACAGCACAGGCGTTATATTTCTGAAGCAAGATATCCACCGCCTCCACCACGGCACGGTCAGGTTGCACCAGGATCATCATCACCGTTTTCTTTTTGGGCACAACACCGGGCGTCTCCGTTACAAAGACAAACCCATTGGAGGCCAGACAGGCCATATGAGCGCCCATTTGAGCAACTGTGTTCCGTCCGGGATAATCATAAACGGTTGTGTCGTTATACAGCAAAAGCGCCAGCACCGCATTTTCATCACGCCCTGCCAGCGGTTCCATCATCCGGATGGCACGGGAAAAACCATCCGCCTCAGCCAACGTCATCGCATAGCGGCGAACCGCCATGTCATCCCAAGGACGCGCCTTGGCGAGCCGCTCCGCATAGGGAATGGCATGACGGGGTCTTTTCGATACCAACTCATAATCACGCAGGAACACCAGACTGGGAGCCAGCATGGGATTGCGCCCCAGCAGTGCCTGATGCAAGGTCATGGCCTCCTCGCCATGACCACAAGCATCCAGAGAACGCCCCAACAACAAGGAGGGCGAGGAGGCGCCCGGATCATCGGCCACCGCCGCCTGGGCGGCGGACAACGTAGAAGTGGGCGCCCCCACTGTCTCCACCACCTCCAGATTTTCGGCGAGACCGCGGCGCAACGGCACCGAGTCGGCAAATTTCAAGCCTTCCTGTGCCCTCTGAACCGCCTCCGCAGGACGTCCTAATGCCGCCAGAATCTGCGCCAGCGATTCATACCCCAAAATCGTCGGATTACGCTGAAGGATTCGGACCAGAGTCTCAACCGCCGCGCTCCCTTTCCCGGTACGATATTGAGCCATGGCCATTTCGGTCGCATAGTAAGGAACATCCGGCATCGCGAGATGCAGGAATTGCCATACCTCAAGAGCCTTTTGATCCTCACCCAGATCCGTCCACATCATGGCCAGCGTATCCCGTAGCGGCGCCATCCCTTCCTCTACCCGCAAGGCCATCCATTCAGTCTCACGTCGGGCCCTCTCGAAATCTCCCAGTTTGATGTAGCAATCAAAAAGACTTTTATGGATATCCGCCTGCCCCGGTTCAGCCGCAACACTGGCCTGATAGGCCGTAATGGCCGCCGCGAGATCCCCCCGCACTTCCGCTAACTTTCCCTCCACCCCTGACCGCACGGCTACCGCCGTTGCCTGTGCCTGCAAATGACTCAACAAGCGCAAACCACGGGGCGTATCATTCACCTGACAGGTCAAATTCCAGGCTACCGTCCAAACCAACCGATTGGGATCCCGGGTCAAACCCTTTTGATATAAGCTCAACGCCGCGTCCCAATGGCCCCGCTCGGTCTCATCGCGTCCATAAGAGAAATAGAGATCGGTCACACGTGAACTCTGATCGGGCCGATTCGTTAACGCTGCCGCCAGCGCGTCGAGTGCTTCCACCGACCCGGAAATACCGGAACAGATGCGCAAAGCGTCAATGATCAACGCAATATCTGCCGGAGCGGCCGTGGCAACACAGGAGGCGATATAGGCGTTAAAATATTCCGGCGTTCCGGCAACCACCCCATTCACGGCCCGGGCAGAACCCAGATAAAGCCCCGTCCATTCCCGATCCGCACCCGACACCCAAGCTTGGGCCAGAAACGGTTCTGCCGCTTTCATACGCCCACTTCGGAAAAATTCAAGCCCCGTGGAAAACGGGGTCGTCTGAGGCAGCCACTTTTCATGCCGTTCCAGAGCCAATTCTTTCTGGCCTTCCTCCGCCATACGGCCCACAACCTGCCGCACAAAACGCTCACGCTCCGTCACCCCAAGCTCTAACGCTTTTCCCCAAGCCTCACAGGCGGCCGTCTTCTCACCCATCCCCCACAACGTCCACCCCAGTTCCTGTTGGGCAATCACATTACCGGCCTTGAGATTGATGGCCTTCTCCAATGCCACTCGCGATTCACCATATTGCTGGCAACGCCCCTGCACAATCCCCAACTGTAACCAGGCATCCGCATTACCCGCATCGTTGGTAACGGCCAGAGCGGCCATCGCCAAGGCGGCTTCCATATCATTCTCCCCCATCAACGTCTTCACCTTTTGAATCAACACGGTTCGATCCAGTGCTATGGCTTTCGGTATATCACCCACCTCCAACCAGAATTCAGCCAGATCCCGCTGATTTCGTCCTGCCACCTCTTTCCCCCTCAATTCGATCACCTCGAGTTCACGGCGCGCCTCTTCCGGCTTACCCGTCGCCAGGAGATCCCTCACCAGAAATACCCGCATCACTAACTGATCCGGTAAAATCACAAGGCTTTTCCGGTATCCCTGCAGGGCCGCCTCAAGCTCTCCCCGATAATGAGAAATCCGGGCCGCCATCCCCTCTCTGACAACAGGAGTCAGGGCACGGGGCAATAACTCAACCAGCCGCGCACATACGAGATCGGGCTTGGCCATCCGGTCTTCCAACAGAACCCAGTCCGCCCAACTGAGCCGATTGGGATCCAGGCTCATCATCTGTCGGTACAAATATAATGCCGTGGCGCCATCACTCCGTCGCAGCGCCGTGGCCGCCGTTTTCTCAAAACGATCGGCAAGCGCCCCGCGTTTTTCCAGCTCTGCGGGATAACGCGTTTCCAGCTGCTTCCAAATATCAGCCATGGCGGGATCGACTTTCATTGCCAGGACCGTGTCCCATAACAACTCGGACTGTTCCTCCGTCAACATGGTCGGAGGCTGATCCAGCACCGTCTTCAGGCAGGCATTGACGCGACTCCACTTTCCCCGCCGACTGTCCGTATAGGCAAGATAAAGGGCCACCCCAGCACGATTTTCATTCGCCTCCCAAGCCGCCTCCAGAAAGGGAGCCGCCGCCAAACGCCGCCCACCCTGATAAAGAGTGACTCCCAATTCACTCATGGAGTAACCGGGCTTCCAGAGTTTGTACAACTCCAGAGCCTTCGCCTCAGACCCCGTCTCGGCCAATTGGCTGAGCACACGCCTGATCACGGCATCGCGATCCCCTACATTAGCCCGAACCAGCACATCCAGACTGGCGAGCGCTTTTTCGCGATCCTCATTCCAGATCAGCCAGGCCAATTCACGATTGATAACGGGATCCCGGGGCGCAATCAGTAGCGCCGTTCGGTACGCCTGGGCGGCGGCATTGGTTTCGCCACCTTGCAAACGCAGTGTTCCCAGCAATTTCCAACCCTCCGCATAGCCGGAGTCCCGTGCGACCGCCGCTTCCGCCAACGCCCGGGCCTTCGCCCTGTCCCCCGCCGCCATGGCATCATGCCCCACCTGAACCAGTTTCACCACCGACCACTGAGCGGTATCCGACGTAAGAAAAGTTTCCGCCATCCCGACATGACCACTTAAAATCGCCGCCACCAGCATGAATCCGAGTTTGTTCATGGATTCTTTCCTTTATCTTCAGACCACACCATAATTTGATCGACTCGCGGAATTTGGCGAATGACCTGTGCATCACGCACCACCAACTGGGAGGGCGGATGCCGGTGTAAAAACTGCGCCGCCACCCGCATGGCATTCGTTCCAGTCATATCCAGCCACACATGATCCATCCGGTTGGTCACAGAAATCGGCATCTGCTCCTCATTTTTCATCCGGTACATGACTCTAAAACCTTGTGCACGTAAAGGCTCCATCCAGTCTGCTTGCGCCGCTTCCACCACGAACCCCTTTATAAAAGGCCTTAGATCCTGCCGGACCAATTGTGCCACCATCGCCTCCACCTGTGCCTCCGGTGCCCCCCCATTGGTTGATGTCACCAGAATCGGCCAGACTTCAGCGCCCTCAGAGACCGCTTGAATACAATCCAGGCATTGTTGAGCCATCACCATCGCCCCTGGCACCGGAAAAGGCGAAATGTAATCGGTAATCACCGCACGCTGCTCAAAGGGAATCTGCATCCAGGAATCGACCACGACCCCCCGACGGTGCAGGGGCTTAACTTGCAACTGGGAAAGAGAAACCATCCCACCCCGACTCTCAAAACCAATCACCCCCGAGGCATAAGGAGTGGCCAGCGGAACCGGACCAAATGCAGGCACATCATTGACGATCAACCAGGATCTCAGCCCTTTCAATTTCCATTCCAACCGGACCACCTGTCCGGTCGGAGTCGGCGTGGTCTTAATGGTTACCGGTCCTCCGTTGCGGGATTCCTGCAAACGGATATCCTTGTCATCCATCGAAAGGCGCAGACAATCGGCCGGACTCAACATCCTCGCATAGCAGACCGCCGTGGAATGGGGTGCACGACGGATCGACACCGAAATCCGGGCATCCGTCCAAAGGTCGCTCCCCCGGATTGACGCCGCATCCTCGTCCCCCAGCTTCAACTCATCCCGGACAACCCGCGCCGCGCCGAAAAAATTCCACCGATCCCCTGACCCGATGTCGACCACACGATCCATCAACGGCATAGCGCGTTTGAGCGCCGTCAAAACTTGCGCCGCCGACCAATCGCCGTTCACCCGAAGCCGGGTCAAGGCGTAAGGATTTCGTCCCGGTGAATTAAACGGGTTCGACGCCGAAACAAACGCCATCCGATAATGGGCCGTTACGCTCGTATGATTGAGATCGCCCGCAATGGGCTCGACCCCCGACCGGCATCCATCATCCGCATAAGGATATACATACGCGAAAATCGGACTCCCGTTCAGCTTCGCCAATGCCAAGGCCGAATCACGGTAATCCTTTTCCAGTCGCGCGCGGAACTCTTCATCCGTCTCCAGACGCTTCTGACGCGAAATCCATTCCCGCGTGCTCAAGAAGTGATCCTTACGCCCGTCAACGGTCTGGTGCAGTTCCACCGCCGCATCCCCCATACTGGCAATCTCCCACTGGGGCAGGGCACAAATTTTCCGGATATCCCCGCTCTTGAGACAGGACTCATCCCAACTTTCAATAGCGGCGGTGGGCACACATAACGTGGCGCGCATTCCAAACTTGCGCAACACAGGATGGGCACGAATAAACGTCTCTTTCCGTGCTCCTTCAAAAAGAATCAGAAGCGCCTTGTCGGGAAGCGGGGCGCGTCCTTCCAAAAATGCCAGCGCATCCTCGGTCGTGATGGTGTGATACCCTGCTGTTCGCAGCGCCCCCAAATGATCCAGCAGGGTCTTGGATGAGGGATAGATGGTATTTTCACCACGGGTGACTCCCGCATAGGAGATCGTCATGAATCCATCCCAATTGGACCAAACCTCAGGTTTATATTCCAAAGGCGGTGAAGGGCGGAACACCAGCCAGAGAATAACCGCCACCAGACTCGCCAACACCAGCCATTGGATAAAATTCAATATTCGCTTCATAATGCACCTACTTTCGGGTCCCCCACAAGGTGTGCGAAAACGTCAAGACGGCCCAGGGCAACTGCCAGATCAGGACAAACATATAGTAGAAACAGAACAGGATCCCGTAAAACCAGATGCGGGATCGCTTCAAAAACAGATAGGTGCAACTCATCAGACAACTCATAAGGAATACACCCAGGATATAAATCAGGGGCGACCGATGCTGAATCGCCGGCACATAAATCAAGGATCGCAACACCACCGCCGGCCCCAGCAACGGCAAAATAAACCCGAGATAGAACGAAAGGGACATCAGGGGCGGACGACGCCACATAAAACCGCAACCCCGCAAGGTCTCCCGGAACCAGGATCGCTTCCAACGCATCTGCTGGCGCAAGAATGTAAGATGGTCATCCGGAACAATCGTTGTGGTAATCGCATCATCCGCGTAAACCACCTTGTACCCCCTCATGAGCAGCGAATTGGTCAGACTCCGGTCATCCCCAAAAGTGGCGGGCTGCCCCAAAAAGGTCTGGTTCAACCATTCTTCACGCACCGACATGAAGAGTTCGGTTCGATAGGCAGCCAGAGGGCCGGACAAACAAGTAACCGAATCAAAAATACTTTCAGCTGCCTTCATCACTCTGAAGGCGATATAATAACGCACCGCCTGCATGCGCGTCAGGGTGTTGGTCCAGATATTTTCAACATCACAATGCCCGGTAACCGCCGCCACCTCTGAGTCCGCAAATGGTTTCATCAGGTTTTTCAACGCATCCGGCGCAAGGAAACTATCGGAATCGATAAAGACCAGGAATTCACCCGTGGCGCGTTCGGCCCCGGCGGACATCCCATGCCGCTTCCCAAGCGACTTGGCATGGGTAATCACCTCCACTTCGGGATATTTGACACGCGCCGCTTCAATGGATTTCTCCGTCCCATCCGTACTGCCATCATTGATCACAATAAATTGCATCAATTCAACAGGATAGGCGGACTCCATCACCTGGGCGATCATCCGTCCCACATGCTCACGTTCATTAAAAACAGGCGCTATCACGGTGATCTTGGGCAAGATTTTTAACGGCTTGTGTCGCCGGTAAAATGCAGCAAAAACGAACCGGGTGATCAGATAACTCGCCACCAGAATGCTATAAAGAAAAATCGGTACATCCAGCCAGAAGAGGTAAAGGTTCTCATATTTCATGAGCAGCACAATGCTCACAACGAAAAAGAACGACATCACCGCCCCCCAACGCAACTTGGCCCAGGTTGTGCGTGCCAAACGAACGCCCAGCGCCTCCTCAAACTCAATCCCGTATTTATTGCCTGCGGGATGCCGATAACGCACTGTAGCCTTGGACTTCCACTCCCCTTGAACAAATTGTTCAGGCATGACCCCGGGCGGCACGCGAAACTCCAGAGTCACCTCGGATATCGTGTCGGGAATTTCAATCCCTTCCAACAACAAGCCGCCCTCCGAGATGTCGATCACAGTGGCGATCATTACTTGCGCCACCCCCTTATAAGGAGTGTAGGTCACAGTCACAGGAAAAGAGGCCAGAAAGCGCTTGAATTGACGCCGGTCACTAGCGTTACTCCGAGATAGATTGCGCCGCCGCCGGTCGAAACGGGATATGGGATAGTCTTTACCAAAACTATCATCCGCTTTCTTATCATCCATGATTGCACCCCATTAGCTAGAAGCTAAACTCACCCCTTTATTGGCGGACAAGATATCGTCTACGGCGACATATTGCCAATAAATTGATAGTTGGGCAATAAATAAGATCGTTTTCATCCACTATGAAACACGCCAAATACTAAATGCACTTTGCCAACCATATGCGTTTTCGGCATCGCCCAGGAATTTGGCGCACTGCGGTTTCAGGTTCGATTGTCAGGAAATAGCCCATTATTTCTTCTGTCCAAAGTCCATATACGACTCCAATACCACGCGTCACTTTAACGAATGCCAGTCCGCCCCTTAACACCTTCCGCAGAAACAGTTCCAGCCCGATTATATGCATTGGACGAAATTTCACGGAGTCGCAATATGCAACCTTTGAGGCATGTGCTGTCTAAAATATTGGTGCTGGTACTCCATTTTTTCCACGAAACCGTACTACCCCTCATAGGGTGACTCAACCTGAAGTCCAGCCCGTATAGTGGACCAGACCAACCCATATAGACATCGCTCTCCACTCGCAATAGTAGACCGGTTGCAATACCAACGATTTCCAATGTTTCAAGGGGATCAAGAGCCGCGCATCTGCTTAGCCCTTGCCTGCTGAACGTCATTTAACATGACCCGTTGGACTCTGGCACCATCCCCATTTGCTTCAGCGCCAACCTCACTGTCACAGTCTTAGCATAGCAGGGAGCCATACCGCAGGGGCCGTCCAATAAAAAACCTCCGCCCGAGACCCCATTCACAGGGCTGATCAGACGGAGGCTATATTTTATCAACGCAATCTTTTATTTAGATCGATGGCGGCGGATCTCGGCGACCACCTGACTAACTTTCAATCCACCAAGGATCTTGTGTCGTTCTTTGGTATAGTCGCCTTTTCCGCTTTGGAACTGCTGCATGAATTGCACCATCCCGGCGGCCCCCAATTCCCGAGTCAGGACTTTAACGCCCCTTTCGCGAATACTGTCTATTGCCAATGTTTGAACACTCATTTTCTTAACACCTCCTCCAGCCTCCAACCGTACACGCTCCTGCTGAAGATTGTCAAACGGACGATTTAGACAGCACACATCCAAATATATTCGTTGGGCTCGTTTCATTTCGTTAATTAATATATCGCCATTCATGACACCCCGCAACAGTCTTTCTCGTGATTATAGGCATTGGTGAGTTCAATAGCGTTTTGTCAGAACTTCTCCCGTTCCTCCCGTTCCCTCGGGTGACACCGCTGATGCTCCTTCTTGAGGTCAATGATCGTGAGCTTGGCGTAATGCTTCAGGGTGTCGAGCGACTCATGGCCAAGCAGTTCCTTGACGTGGTACATGTTGGCCCCGCCCCGCAACAACTCCGTCGTACAACTGCGCCGGAACGTGTGGGGCGTCACATTGACCGGCACCCCAGCCCGCTTGGCATAGATATGCAACTGTCGCAGGAAGGTATAATAGGGATACCGCTTCCCGTCACTATTCACGAATATCGCCTTCGCCCCTGACGCCCCCACGGCCATCGGCCGCACCGCCTTGATGTAGCCTTCCAGATGCTGTAGTGCCGTACGCCCAACTGGCACGATCCGCTCCTTCCGCCCTTTGCCCAGCACCTTGGCGGTGGCGTTGCCACATACGCGGGATTGAATGTCCAACACTTGAACACAAAGGGAAACCCATATATTCTCTATGGATATGAAATCACCCCGCATCCCTTCGATTAAGACATTGATTCTGCTGCTATTTGCCGTCTTCATCATTGTAACTGTCGTTGCCCCGAAGTACCTGTCGATACCGTTGTGGACAGGGCTTCTTATCCTATGGAATTGTCGAACACCAGTACCGAGGTGTCTCATGCACAAAATAATCCTGGTTCTGACCTCAATGCTGACAACGACTGTGTTTGCTGCCGAGTACTACGTCACAGCGAATGGCGATGATGCCAGTTCAGGGACCCAAATCTCGCCGTGGCGAACAATCGCCAAAGCCTGCGCGATGACCGGGCCTGGTGATATCACCTGGTTGGGCGCATGCACATATCGCGAGACCCTCAGGCCACACGTATCGGGCGCTATGGGAAAGACTATTCGCTTTATGGCGCTACCAGGCGAAAAGGTAGTGCTAAACGGGTCGGACCCACTGACAGGGACGTGGCAGCAACACAAGGGCAACATTTACAAGTTGCAGACGAACCTGAAGTTCATCCAGCTCTTTGTAGATGGAAAGATGATGCCGGAGGCCCGGTGGCCGAACTCGCCACCGGGCAATTTGATGGCGATGGAACGCGCTACCGCCGGGGAAGGCACCGGGTATGAGACCCTGGCTGATCCCCATCTTCCGTCAGGGGACTGGAATGATGCGGTGGTCATCTTCTGGCCAGGCAGTGAATGGTTCAACATGACCCGTCGCGTAACTGATTACCAGCCCGGCAAGTCCTTCCATTTTGATGTCACCACCGCGCCCAAAGACAAGGACAAGTACCACAAGGAGGACCCGTATAAGCCACGCCCGGGCAACCCCTATCTATTGGTAGGCGCACTTGCCGGCCTGGACAGTCCAGGCGAATGGTATCTCGATAAAAAAAACGGCACGGTGTATCTGTGGACGCCGGACGATAGGTCTCCAGCCAATCATATGGTCGAGGTCAAACAGCGGGACCTTGCGGTAGATCTGAGCAAGCTCTCGTTTATCGAGGTCAAGGGCGTGGACATCACCGGTGCGGCGGTCAGCATGAGTGAGGCTCAGAACTGCACGTTGGAGAATTGTTGTCTGCGATATGTCGAGCATGTCCAGGAGTATCCGGGCGGAAAAATGTTGGCGACGCCGAATGTGATCACCGGCAAGAGTAACACTTGGCAGCACTGCCTGATCGCCTACGGAGCAACCACGGCGCTGTCCATGTCGGGGGAGGACAATGCCCTGCTCAACTGCGTGGTACATGACGCCAACTACTTAGGTAGTGGCCTTGGCGGCCTGGATCTGAGCCGGTCAGTCGGAGCGAGAGTAGAGCATTGTACCATCTTCCGTGCCGGGCGTGACACCATCCAACACCACGCTAGTAAGCGTATCAGCCTGCAGTATAATGATCTGTATGACGGCAACATGCTCAACAATGACGCCGGCGCAATATACTGCTGGGGTACCGACGGTCAGGGCGGGGTAATTGCCTACAACTGGGTGCATGACAACCCGCACTGCAACGGCATCTATCTCGACAACTTCAGTAGCAACTTCGTTGTTCACCACAACGTGATCTGGAACTGCGGGGGCAACGCCATCCATATCAATAGCGATGCCCTCCATCACCTGATTTACAACAATACCATCGCCCAGACCGACAACGCCTTCGGGACGTACTGCTATCCGGCCTATGTCCCGACAATGAAGGGCACACGGATCGTGAACAATCTGGTCAATTGTGCCATGCACCCTAAGAGCCCGTTGGAGTTCGTGCAGGGCGAACTGGGTCCGGAGTTGTCGCACAATGCACCGGGAGCGGTGGACCAGAACGGTTACCCGACTAAAGACTCGGCGGCGATTGACGCCGGGATCGCCATCGCAGGCATCACCGATGGGTACCAGAGCAAGGCGCCAGACCTGGGGGCTTACGAGTTTGGCGGACCGCATTGGGTCGCTGGGGCAGACTGGAACGATCACGCGGCGCCGTCGGCGCCAGCCAGAAATCTAGCCTATGCACCACGCGGGCAGATCACGCCACAGACAATGATCATAAACGGCCTAGTACTGTGGCTCGATGCTACGGACAAGGGGACAATCGAACTCACGAGCGATGGAACCGTACTGGCGTGGCGAGACAAATCGCCGGCGAAACGAATAGCCTTACCAGCACTGCCGAATGGCTCGGTTAAGTGGATCGCTAGGGGGATGAACGGGCGGGCCGTGGTACGAGGAGACGGCACAGGAAGCCTGCGTATGGCAAACTTCAAGCACGCACCAGGCCCAGTGACTGTGCTTGTTGTCTCGCAGGCGCTTAAGAGGTGTGGGCTACCGTGGCAGCGCATCATCGCCAGCTTCACTGGAGTAGGGCAAGAGTGGGTCTGTCCCAACTGGGAGATCGGCTCGCCGGGCGGCAAGCAACCCAGCACCTGGCCCGCGCAGGTCTTTACGTTCCAGAAAAGCAACAACACCGCACTCGGAACGATCACAGTCCTGGGATCCTCAGCGGTGCAGGGGCAGGCGCTCGGCGGCGATGTCGGCGAAGTGCTGATATTCGACCGACTACTGCGGTTTGATGAAATGGAGGCCGTGCAGAAATATCTTGCTACCAAATGGGGAACGATGGACTCTAATTCTTGACCCCATCCGCAAGAACCACATCATATGAGGAATGCGTCTGATGTTGGGATGATGGTACATATGGCTTCCAGCAATATCCATATTCTGACTCCTGAATTCTCTTTCCCATCACCACTTTCCTGCTTGATTACCGTCTCACTCTCTTCCATTCTTACCAAATGACTGTGCGAGACATTTTAAATTCTGTTGCGGATGGCACCTTGTCAGCCGCAAAGGCACTCCGCCAAATTGATGGATTTCGCGAAAAAAACATCGGGTTCGCCCGCTTGGATACTGATCGACTCCGCCGACGTGGTTTCCCAGAAGTGATCTTTGGTCAGGGAAAGACACCGGAACAGCTGGTTAAAATCGTATCCACCCTGGCTGCTGCCGGCCAGAACTGCATCGCAACGCGTATCTCAAAAGAACAGTACCATGCCGTTAAAACAGCATTCCCGAATATTCGTTATCACGAAAGTGCCCGGGTTCTGACCCTGGACATCACCAAGCGGCCACGCCCCAAAGGTTGTGTCGTAGTTCTCTCCGCCGGCACCACCGATATCCCAATAGCAGAGGAAGCCGCCCTGGTGGCGGAGAACATGGGCGCCCAAGTCGAGCGTGTCTACGATGTAGGTGTAGCAGGCCTCCATCGTCTGCTCCATCATTTGCCGGTAATGAGAAAGGCACGCGTCATGATTGTGGTTGCCGGGATGGAAGGTGCCCTCCCCTCCGTGGTCGGGGGGCTTACCAACTGTCCCATTATTGCCGTCCCCACCAGCATCGGCTATGGTACCAGTATGGGCGGCATCACCGCTCTGCTGGCCATGCTGAACAGTTGTGTCCCGGGTATTACCGTCGTGAACATCGATAATGGATTCGGCGCCGGTGTGGCGGCCGCCATGATTAACAAGGGCAAATGAAACGCGTACTATGGTTTGACAGCATAGGCGGAGCAAGCGGCGACATGATTCTATCGACGCTAATCGATTTAGGCGTGCGCCCTTCTGACCTGAACGAGGCGTTGGCCACCCTGGGCGATTTCCATATCGCCATTGAGGCCCGGCAGCACGCCGCGCACGGCATGCATGGTTCCCAGATCAGCGTTCATTCCCACAAGCATCACGAACACCATCCTGCCGAACCCCACCGACATGCGCATCACCCTCCGCACCGCGGGTTGCTTGAAATCCAGGCCATGATCGAGGCTTCCTCCCTGCCTGCAGACGTTAAGAAGAAGAGCCTGACAGTCTTTCAACGGCTGGCAGAAGCCGAGTCGAGGGTTCACGGGAAACCCCCTGAAGAAGTACATTTTCATGAAGTGGGGGCCTTGGATGCCATTGCCGATATTGTCGGCGCCTGCATGGGCTTACATCTTCTCCACATCGACCACATTGGGTTTTCCCCCCTGCCCCAGGGCCATGGAACGATCACCTGCGCCCATGGCATTTTTCCCAATCCTGCCCCAGGCACGGTTGAACTGCTTAAAGGGTTTGCGGTAACCCATACTGATGAACCTTACGAGTTGGTAACCCCGACCGGGGCGGCTTTACTGACCACCTGGAGTAATTTAAAAAGCTGGCCGGAAGGCTGGATAATCAAGGCCGTGGGACACGGGTTCGGTCAACGCACTCTCAACCAACGCCCCAATCTGCTGCGTGGCATCTTGCTGGAAGCTGCACCGGTCAAGGGAAATGATCCCGACCTTTGTCTCGTCCTGGAAACCAATATTGATGACACCACGCCAGAACTGGTTGGCTCACTGGTTCAAAAACTCATGACGGTCGGGGCGTACGACGCATTCACTTCCGCCATCCAAATGAAAAAACAAAGGCCCGCTACCCTCTTGACGGTGCTTTGCGCACCGGATCTGAAGCCGGTGATGTTGGATCTGATCTTCACGGAAAGCACCACCTTCGGAGTGCGCGAGCACCTGACGCGTCGCACCATGCTGGAGCGGGAGTTGGCAACGGTGAATACCGTCTATGGGCCCATCCAGATTAAAATCGGGCGCTGGCATGGTTCCCCAGTCACCGCTTCGCCTGAATATGAGGACTGCGCCAAAGCCGCTTTCGCGCATCATGTACCCGTCCGCGTTGTTTACGAATCGGCCCAGACCGAAGGCCGCCGCTTGCTAGGATGAGAGCACCCTAAACGTTAGTACCACGCCAATGAAGTTTCTGGCGCAATAGGGCAAAATAATCATAACCTGGCAAATGAATAAACCGGACACGCTGCGGACTGCGGCTGACCCGAACGATATCCCCAATTTCAAGAGGCTGTCCCACCTGCCCATCCACAGCCAACATCGCCGCCACAGCACGTTCCATCACCTTGATTTCAATCAAGGCATCGCAGGGGATCACCAAGGGACGTGTACTCAAAGTATGCGGACAAATCAAACTCACCACGACAGCCGGAGCCGTGGGCAACAAAACAGGCCCCCCCGCCGACAGCGAGTGCCCCGTACTACCCGTCGGGGTCGAAACAATCAATCCATCACAAACAAAGTCACCCACATCCTGCCCGTCTACCGTCATCCGGAGCGTGCCCACACGAGCCCCACAGGTCAATAACACATCATTCAGGGCACGATAGCCACCCAAAGAAACGCCTTTACGCCAGAGCGTGGCATCCAACAGCATCCGCTGGGAGGTGGTAAATTGATTTTGAACAAGACAATCCATGGCTCGTTCCAACTCATCCTCGGGAACACTCGTCATGAATCCAAGCGCTCCGAGATTGACCCCGATCAGAGGGATATCACGCCCCTCCAGATCACGAACCGCGCGCAACATCGAGCCATCCCCGCCGAGGACCATAAGCGTATCTGCCTGTTGCGCCACCTCCTTTGGTGTAGCGGCTGAGCTCATTCCCATTAACTTGGCGGTCACCACATCCGGCAGCAACTGGACCTCGAGTGCTTCCGCCTTCAGGCGAAGCCGCGCCAGAACTGCGGATGCCTTCTCCTTCGCACAATTGGCAATAACTCCGAGAACTTTCATAATTTTCTCCACCAGGCAAGAAATTCAATATTTCCGGCCGGGCCGCGTAACGGGGACTCACACAATCCAAGCCATTCCAATGGCAACACGTGGGTACCAAACTGGTGGACCCGCTCCACCACAGCCTCATGAACGGCGGTATCCCGCACGACCCCTCCTTTCCCAACATTCTCGCGGCCCGCCTCAAACTGGGGCTTAATCAATGAGACGATCTGTCCGCCCAGCTCAAGCAGCTTTGTAACAGGCGGGAGAATCAGGGTCAAGGAGATGAACGATACATCGATGACAGCAAACTGAAAAGGTTCAGGGATATCCCGCTCCGAGAGATAGCGTGCATTCAACTCTTCCTTCACGACGACACGCGGGTCATTCCTCAACCTCCAGTCAAGCTGCCCCTTCCCGACATCCACGGCATAGACTCTGGAGGCCCCATGCTGGAGCAGACAATCGGTAAAACCGCCGGTAGAGGCTCCAATATCCGCACACACCTTGGCGTTTACGTCCAAGTGAAAAGATTCAAAGGCGGCATCCAGTTTCCCCCCCCCGCGACTGACAAACTTATCACTGGCCGTCACCTCAAGCAGAGCATCGTCCGGGCAAGGCCGACCGGCCTTATCCGCCACCTGCCCGTTAACCCGTACGGCCCCCGCCAGAATCAGGCGCTGCGCCTTCTCCCGGGTCTCCGCCAGCCCGCGTTCCACAAGCATGACATCCAGTCGCTGTTTTGACATATATCGAATCATCCCTCAAAGTCGTCAGCATGCCCCAGCCAGAGCCATTCACGCAAGGATTTATGCAGCCCTTCACTGGATAACGTGCCTCGTTAAATTACCTATGCAGCACACCCCTGCCCTGAAAACCAAACCTATGAATTGCTGGATTTTATGTGAATTGACGCTTCATCAAAAGGCCTTTAAACTCCGGCCCATTATAAGATTAAAGAGGAGTACAAGGTATATGATGAGAATGACAGGCAATGGCCCTCTGCTTGCGGGCCTTTTCTTATGACAACCCCAACCAAACATCAATACGCTCCTGCGCTGATCGCCGTCGCCATCCTCCTGGCGGCGGCGGTTGTCATATACCCGTTCGATTATTCCCTCTCAGACACCGTTCGCTCCTTTTCCCGCAGTGTCGGGAAACAGCACATCTTCCAGGAAGTGCTGAATTTTTTCCGGCCATTCGGCAAAGGAGATGTCATCCTCGTGTTGGTCTCCGCCCTAGGAATATGCGGCGCGAGAAAACGGGCAACCCATATTGTCCTCGCCCTCCTGATCATGTCCGTTCTGATTTGGCCCTTCAAATTGGGTGTTGGCCGGGAACGTCCCGGCTACCAAAACACCCATTCATTTCCCAGTGGCGACGCTGCCACCGCCGCCGCCTTTTGCATGCCGCTGATCACGGCTTCGCCGTGGGGAGCCCCCATTGCCATCATTCTAAATACCGGGGTTGCCACCGGACGTGTTTATGATGGGAGGCATTATCCCAGTGATGTTCTGGCGGGAGCCGCGTTCGGTGTTCTGGCCAGCACCATCGCCTGGGGTATTCTGCAACGCTGGCCTTGGAAACCACGCCGACGTTGGTTCATGATCATGGGCGGCCTTATCATCCTGTTCTCCATCATCAATCTGTCCTGGGCACGGGCTACGCCTTTCGTCCTCGATTTCCTCCGCGTCTGGGGGCCACTCGTGGCTTTTCTGATACTCGCCCGACTGATCCCAGCCTGGTTTCGCAAAAGCGAACGGTCTTGGGATCTAGGCAGGTCTTTCATCTTCCTCGCCCTGTTTATTTTTACCATCTACCTCTCATTGACGACCGCCTCAACCCTGTGGGATCGTGACGAACCGCGTTTCTCACGCGCAACGGTTGAAATGGTCGAATCCGGGAATTATCTCTACCCCACCTTTAATGATCAACTCCGCCCCGATAAACCCATTCTCATTTACTGGCTTATGTCCATCCCAGTCAGGGTATTGGGTGTCTCCGAGTTGTCCTGCCGTATGGTAGCACCCATCGCCACGCTAATTACCGCGTTTCTAACCTTCTGGCTTGCCTGTCGACTTTTTGACCGAAAAGTCGCCTTCTGGGCAGGCATCATACTGATGCTGACCCCATTAATGACAGTGAGTGGAACGGCAGCCACAACCGATGCCTTACTCCTTGCCTGCATCACTGGCGCCATCGCCTCATTTATGCTCTCCTGGCTGAATGGCTTCCGTCTCTGGCATCTCATTTTGCTTATCGTGACGCTCAGCGGAGCCATGCTAACCAAAGGTCCAGTCGGACTTACCGTACCACTATTGGTCATCGTGGCTATCATGCTCTTTGCGCGCGCGGGCGCAATGAACCCCTGGCGCTATGCAGGCTGGCTTTTATTTGCGGTTACGTCATCCGTCCTCCTATTCCTTTCTTGGGGGTTACCTGCCAATGCCGCTACCAACGGAGAATTTTTACGGCTCGGTATAGGAAAACATGTTGTCAGCCGCTCTCTGAATGCCATGGAAAGCCATGGCGGAAAATCAGCCGCATTCTATTTCTACTACATACCGGTTGTGATTTTGACCTTTTTCCCCTGGATCCTCTATCTACCGCGAATTTTCTCACGCGTTTCCCTTGAACCCAATCAAGGGGATCAACAGAGGCGCCTCCTTTTCTGCTGGGCACTACCGATCATCATTCTGATGAGTTTGGTCGCCACCAAACTTCCCCATTATATTCTCCCAGCCTGGCCTGCTCTGGCGATGGCCACCGCCCTGGGTCTCTCGCAAGCTAACTGCACACGACGTCAGGGGAATGATACTTTTGCCGCCCGAATCGGACTGGGATTTTTCCTCACGATCGGCTCAATGCTTGGTCTGGGTTTGATTTTGGCCCCTTGGGTAATGGCAAAAACACCTCTTTTCGGCATCCGGGTGCCTGCCACCGTAATGGGCGTGGTATTTTTGACCATGACCGGCATGACTTGGCACTATTATCAAAAAGCCCTACATCAATATGTGGCGGGACTTCTCGGGGCAGGCATGGTTGTCATCATGGTCTCCGCCAGCCTTTGCCTGCTGCCCGCCATCGAGCAGCTGAAATTATCGCCCATTATTGCAGAAGTCATTCAACAAAACAGCGCCCCCATCATTCCTGTCGCCACCTGCGGTTATGGCGAGCCCAGCCTCAACTTCTACCTAGGACGCGGCCCCATCACGCCCCTTGAGGGCCCTGATCTCCCACAATGGGCCGCCGCAAAAGGGGAAGGTATTTTAGTGGTTACGGAGGAAAAACTTGCGTCATATTTTGATGTCTTTTCGACTCCAAGAATTGAAACTCTGGATATCATCCCCGGTTTCAATTATTCTCAAGGCAAATCGGTGCGAATTCACATTTTTTCCAGAAACGAAAGTCCATGAAATTGAAACAAGTTGAACATAATGAAGAGCCTGATCCCATCCCCGTTGAATTGGAACTCGAAGCAGCAGAATCGGCGGGGAAATCCGAGAAAAAGTTATTATTCATGGTCCTCGTGGTCGTCACCTGCATTGCTCTCGTTCACTTTACACCGCTAAAATCCCTCACCAGCGATGTGGCCTGGAAAGCCTACATCCACCGATTGGGAATATGGGCTTCCTCCACTTACTTCATCGTCAGTATCGTTTTGATCGCCATAGGCATCCCCCGCATGTTGTTATGCGGGCTGGCGGGTTTTCTTTTTGGTTTCGGGAAAGGATTTATCATCGGGCAATTTTCCGCCCTATTGGGTTCTTATGCCACATTCGTTTTTGCCCGCTGGGGCGGACGCGAATGGGTGCAACAACGGATTGAGAAAAGCCAGCGGCTGCGTAATATGCTTAAAAAACCATCAACTTTCACCATTTTCATGGTGCGCCAATTACCGATTGCCGGAATCGTACCCAATTTAATTTTGGGACTCACCCCCGTCAAACACCGGTATTTTCTGTTGGGTTCATTTCTCGGCTATCTGCCGAGTTCCATCTTGGTTGCCGCCATTGGAAGCAGTTTGGGTAAAAGCTTCAGCACAGAAACATTACAGCACGCGACCATACAGATAGCCGCCGCCATGCTGGGACTAGGCGCCATCTCACTCATCGTGTGGTACTTGCGGAAGAAGCTGACCACTACTTCAGCCGCCAGGTAAGAATACCTCCGACCGCCAGAAAAACGATATTCGGCAACCACCCGGCGAGCCAGGGAGCAATGATTTCCTGCTTCCCCAGAATGAGTCCGAACTGCACCAGGAAGTAGAACCCGAACAAAGCGGCCAAACCAAACATCACACTCCGCATGGCGGGCTGACGCGCGCCCCCCGCCGTCGCGGGAAGTCCCAGTAACAGGAGCACCAGACAGGACCATGGCATGGCGACGCGACCATGAATATCCGTCAACCGTGAGGCAACCCACTTGGCGGAAACATTGGGACGATTCTGAATGATCCGCACCATTTCCAATGTTGAAAGATAATCCGAATCCTTCATCTCATTCACAAAGTCATCTGGCCGCTCCGAATAGTCCGTCATTTCCATCGGCCGCTCCACCACGGCGGAAGGCGGGCCGACAGGATCGCCCTTTTCATCAAATTCTTTTTTCTGAACCCCATAAAACCACCAGGTACCATCAAGCCATTCGGCGCGTTCGGCCGTAATCTCCATTTCAATGGTTCCATCGACCCGTTGTTGAGACACCTTGATGCCAGCCAAACGGGTCGGAGTGCGCTGATCAAAGGCCTTGATAAACCACTGCCGGCGTGAAAGGCCGGTATGATAGACATATTCCCGAACAACAAAGGAAGAATCCGGTGACCGTTTGAGCACCTGTTTCGTGTAATCCGCAATCCATCGGGTAGCAACCGGTCCCACCGTTTCTTGAATGACAGCACCGAAAAGGCTCGCACAGAGCCCGACCCCCATGAGAGGAAGCATCAGACGCCGTACACTGACACCACTAGCACACATCGCCGTCAACTCATTGTTGCGGGCGAACATGGTCATGGTATAGAGAGTGGCCAACAGCAACGCGATCGGGAGCACCACGACAATAAACGGATTATGGCCGTTCACTTTAAAGAGGAAAAATCCATAATAAATCAGGATATCTGTGATCGGGGCCTTGACATCCAGAAAGTCAGAAAAACGATCAAACAAATCGAGCACAATATACAGCAGGCTGAACGCCACAGAACAATACCCGAACGGGATCAGGTACTGCTTCAGCATATATTTATCGATAATTTTCACAACAATCATGCCTCCCAACGATCGGACCAAGCCAATGCGCGACGCAAAACGACTTCCTCTGTTTTCACACGGCTCCTGACCTTTTGAAGCCGGGTATCATAGGCAGCCATCACACGTTTGGCATCCTGCCCCATTTCCGCACCAGAAAAGAGTTCCCCCTGCATCCCCCGGAAATCGAGATGGAACTGTACACCGCCCTCGGAAATGGAGCCACCCAAATCCTGATTGGTAAGCAAAAGGCGATTGATCTTTTCTTCATTCCGTCCACATTGATCCAGATACCACGTGGGGGACAATGTCAGGGTATCGACCCGAAGAAACCGTAAAATGCGCTTCTCCGCCTCAAAGAGCTCAGCAATATCTTCCAGTGGCACAGAGAAAGCCCGCAAAATAATGATCGTTTCAAGGAAATGCAGATACGCCGGGGAATAACCTTCTGTTTCCTTGGGAACGTAGAGCCCCAATTTGATCTGAATATTCCGAAGATAATGGGGGGAACGTCCCATTTTGCGGCATAACTGCGAAAAGGTCAGGTGTCCTACCTGCGATTCAAACCCCGTCCCTTCACGAACATCCAAGCAAGTTACTTCCGACACGATTTCAACACTTTCTTCAAATATTTTTCGTGATAGACATCCTCGTGCCATTCAGCAGCAGTAAGGAGTGATTTACGGGACAGTTTCAAGCAATAGGCACTGGCCTCCAACCACTCCCCCCCTTCACCCTCAATGGAAACCTCTTCTTTTACAAAAAAATTTCCTTGAAAGGCATCTAGTTTGGCAAGGGATTCATCATCAACATCCAAATACACCACACCATCGACCCTTCGATCAGGAAAAGGCACCATGGCAGCCTGTCCGTCATCATTGATAACAAACTGGGCATAGCCGTTTAATACCCCAAACTTGGTCATAAAAGGTTTACCCGTCAACACGTTAACCAACTCCATAAACATCAATGGTCCTGACACAAAAAGATTCATAACGGTACTAATAGGCCACCCACGCCTACCCTCCAAATATATTGATAAACAGAAAAATCAGGAAATCAGCGGCCTAACGACTTGTTCAAATGCCATATAGAATTCAGTCGCAGTAGGATAACGGTAATTGACATCACGCGACAGCCCCCCCAAAACCACTTTCGCGACCTCAGGAGGCAGAGTCTCTATGCCCACCGGTTCACGATCATACATGTGTTTCATCACCGAGGTGTCAGGAAAAGCCCGTTTCCCCGTCAGCAACTCACAAATCACCGCAGCTAAAGAAAAAACATCCGTTCTCGCATCTAGCGGCAGTCCATGCAATTGTTCCGGGCTCAAATACCCTGGGGATCCTTCAATATAGTCACTCTGATCCTGCCAATGTGCCTTTTTGATCGCTAACCCGAAATCCAGAAGCTTGAGCGACATCTGCCTGTTAATCATGATGTTTTCGGGCTTGATATCACGATGCAACACCCCTTGTGCATGCGCATAGGTCAGTGCAACGAAACAGGAATGAGCAATATCCAAAGCGGTTTGAAACGATAGCGCCCCCATTTTCTCAATAATTTCACGCACCGTCTGCCCGTCCACATATTCCATGACAATAAATATACGCCCCTTTTCACTCTCGATATTATGGAGTCGCACAATGTGCTCATGGGACAACTTCATTGCCACGGCCGCCTCAACTTTTAACTGATTAATGGCTTCCTCATCATGCACAATTTCCGATTTCAGCAATTTAATCGCGACATCCATTTCCAACATCTTATCAGTGGCATGAAAGACAGTACCAAATCCCCCTTCATGGATCACTTTAACAATCTGGTATCGATTGCTGGAAAACGATGGAATTTCAAGATTCTTACCTGCAACGATCATCCTTTTCAGCGACTTAGAAAGTGTCTTACCGACCGGCTTAGGTACCACCTTGGACAGAGGCGTGGGGCCAAGTTTACCGACCGGCTTGGGCTGTATCTTCGTTAATGAGATTTTCCTAGACTTGACAGGAACCTGATGAGCAGCCGACGAAACGACACGGAACTTCTGTTTTGCATTTTTATCACCCGAAGCTAGAGATATTTTATGAATGAATATGGGGTTTTTAGTCATTACGCAGTCTCTCCAAAACAATGCGTGATATTACATGCAAAAATGAGAAAAGCAAAAAAAATAGGAACAAAGGATAATATGCGCTCCTGAAACATGCGTATTGTATTTCTCAAGCCATCGGTCCCGTGTATAATTCTCTTGTAAGGGAGGAGTGTAATTGAGGGTAACAGGGCAAGATTGAGTATCAAAATGGAAATGTATTTATACCCTAAGTAATATCGCCGAAATTAAATCAATGGCTCAGAAAGCGAGGTGACTTTATGAAAGCCCTCTTTAAAATTTATATATCCGCTCTTGGATTAATGGCGTTGTTACCCATTACGGTTCTATCGGCGCCCCAGCAGGAACGTCCGGCCATTCAAGTCGGGCAAATTTTCAATGGTAAGGTCATTGGTGTCGCCAGTGGGGAAACGTTCACAATGATCACTTCTGAAAACCGCGAAATCGAGGTATGGTTGGCTGAAATTGAAGCTCCCGAAAAAGGACAGGTGTATTGGGATGCCTCCAGACAGATTCTCGTAGAGAAGGTATTAACCAATGAGGTGACAATACAGGTTGTCAGTATCAAAGACCTGGAAGATGGATATGACTATGTCATTGCTCAGGCCTACGCGGGAAATAAATGGATTAACAGGGAAATGGTGGCGGAGGGGTGGGCCTGGCATTTCCCTCAATATTTCCAGTCTCAGGAATTAGCACTGGCAGAGCAAGAGGCCAAGGAAAAGAAACTGGGATTATGGGCCGTAGCAAATCCTGAAACGCCTTTTGAATATCAAACTACCCCTCAAGTAGTACCCGAAGAGAACCAAATTCAGCCCTTGATTAAAGTACAGTGGTAATCGTGACTTGTGGTGTTTCCACCATGGCTTCGCAGGAGAAATCCCAGATACGCGCCTGCTCCCCTTGGGGGGGAGCAGAAACCACGGTACTGGGTTTCACAAGTGAAAGAAATCCTTTTGATGTCGCACTCTCGATCGTCGCCGAAAACCGCCCAGCTTCCACCGTGCTGCCGCCCAGCGTACGGGCAAGCAGCAACCGGGTGGCCAACTGTAATTCTTCTCCAGAGAATCTATCGACATTGCCTTCGGAGAGCAGCAGGGTCTTGTTCAGCGTCAACCAGAGCTGATTCCCTGCGACAGTTTGCACGGCAACGATACGGTACATCGAACTTCTGCCGGCCGAGAATATCCGCACCCAAACACCAGGTGCAAAGGCTTTAGATTCTCCGTCCGAATTTACGCCAACCAGAATACGGGGCGCCGCTTTTTCTCCATCAACGATTTTCTCCACCTTGGCCGATGCCCAGCCTGAACCCTTGACGCTTCCGGTCTTGCCAATGGCCACCGTCCGTCCCACTTTTCCCTTACCCTTGACCACAATGCTGACGCCCATGTCCCGTGAGGCGGTAGACTTGGTAGAGGTCTCGGCAGGATTAAGGGTAATCTCATGCTTCTCACCATCGACCATTTCAACCGCCACTTTCAACGGAGACAAGGAATAGACCTTTGCGGATTTGACAAACGATTCGCCCTGATAGGGAACGATAACAGTGATAAAATGGGAAAGTTCACCCGTCACAGATTGTTTTCTCAAAACAATATAGTTTTCTTCTGGACGTATGGGGGTATTCCCCTTACCTGTGATCACTTCGGCCGGACTATCAACTGGCAGAATGTGCAGGTCGATGGCGTCCTTTTCAGGTTCCGACGTCTTCCAGGTGAAGCAGGCCGGATTCTCCAGCTTAGCGCGACGGATAGAAGTGAAGAATGACGGGGCATTTCCTGTTTTGTAGGTGCGGCCCCAGCGGTCGGTATAACCCTGATAGGGATCGATTTCCGGACCCGCTAATGTCCCTTTTCCCTGAATGCTCCAAGACAGGGACGGGGCGGTGAAGGCGCCATCCGGAAACGCATGCCAAGTCTGGTCATGTTGCTCGCCACCATCAACAGAGAAAAGATCAACCACGTAAGCCCGATCTGGGTCGACATCCACCAGCAACGTCATACGTTCGAAAATATCCACCGGCTTGGCATCGTTCCGGCCAAGCTTCACTCCCTGATATTGTTCGTGGGAGACGCTAACAACGTGTAAGCCGCCCGCCGAAGCTAAAAGACGGACGCGACCGCCACCGCCCATTTCCGCCGGCGGATTCATCTCACCGGTACCGGGCGCACGAATATAGAGCGGATCAACCGGCGCGTTTAAACTGAAAAGCGGCGGCTGAGTTTCGTCAACCGTCACCGTATTGTGGGCCATGGAATTGGCATCCCAAGACCAGCGATAGAGCCAGGACTGCGGATAACCCAGGTCACGGAGCATATAGAGTTGGTGCGCATAAAGTTCCAAATTGAGCGCATCCTGCTGACGATGCCCGATATTGTTGGAGTAGTTGATCAAGACACTACGGCGGCGGGCAAAATCGCCAGACTCCAAGATAGCGGCGCCAGAAGGGTCGACCAAACGTGTCTCTCGCCGGATCGCTGCCTCCGGCCTAGCCGCCATCGCTCGAATTTCATCCTCGGGAAATTCCTCCCAGATATTATCACCCTGGATATTGCCATTTTCGTCGAAACAGGCGGTAGCATAACGCGACTCCCCATATTTGAGGGCCGCATAAATGTTATGTCGCTGCGCGGCAGAGATGACCGCGCTTTTACGACGGGAAGTATCCGGCGGCCAACAATCGCCAAGAAGTGGATACATCGCATCGCTGGCCTGAATCTCAATATAGTAATCAAAGAGCGCTTTGCCCTTGGGATCGGCAAAGATATCCGGGTATCGCTCACGCAGCAAGGGCTCAGGATGCAGGCGCAGAATTTGATCCATGCTCCTTGCCATATCAATCAGGCCGAACTTGGACTGATTGTAGAAGGGGCTTTCGTGCCCGCCCCCATCCGGATACAATCCGTTGCGCACAAGATTGACCGCACCCTTATCCCCAAAGAAAGCAAAATCCATCATGTCAATACTGTTGGGGTGGATTTCGGAATAATTATCCACAACCAACGCCAGCAACAAAGCCACACCCTGATTCGAGCCTTCGTTACCACTTATTTTCGCCTGCATCAGGGCACGCATACCTGCCCGCAGTATGTAAGTCTCGATGTAGCGTCGCAAGTCCGCTCCGGTGTTGACCGGCAAACCTTGCGTACGAACGAAGGCCAGCATCTCAGGATCCTTATCCAAGTAATTCCAGAACGCATCGTAAACCAGTGCCAGCCGAACCAGACAGCCCCCTTCCCAACAACCGATCGAGATCATTCCTACGGGAGCTATATTTTGCGCTCCCGTGCCAGCCCCAGACGGAAGTTGGCAACCCCAGGGGCCGAAAAATGTCCGTTCCGAGCGGTCTTCCAGATCTTTATCCACCGCATCCCAGCCGTAATTCGGATACTGTTGCGCCAATCGGGCCAACAAAATACAGCCCTTGCGCGCATAGGAAGCATCGCCCGTCAGCATATAGGCTTCAGCGAGGCTGCGCAAAGAAGGCAGAACAAAACTTCCATAGGTCATGTGCGCATATTCACGTAAAAAGAAATATCGTTTCCCATCTTGGAGATAGCCGTTCCCGTCATCAGCGTATGGTCCACTGGTCATGTCGCCCTTCTGATAATCGTTGGAGGGATACCATTCTCCCCCGACAGGACATTGCACTTGATAAGGATGCTGGATCGGATCGATACGCCAGGCGTTGTAAGCATCAAATTTACGCATTTCCGCGCCATGGACAGGACAGAGATTGGAGCATTCTTTGGGAAAAACGGCGCGAGGAATCGTCGTAGGGGGCTGCAGGTTCCAAATCACCTCATCAGAAAGCTCTCTCAGCTTGTTCGCAGAGATATAACCGCCTCCCATATAATAACTTACGGGATCGCCAGTCTCGAAAAGCCGCTTATTAGTATTTTTTCCCCACTCATAGCGCTCAATGTATGATTTCGCCATAGCGATACGCTCTGGCGTGTAGAAACTGGCGCCCGTTTTTTGATGACCGGACAACGAGTGAAGTTTTCCCGACATAACTTATTTCTCCTCAAATACTCCCATGGCCCGGTTCTTCGTGACCGAGTCCCACACAAAATAACGTCCATGCATGGCCACGTAGATACCAGGAGGGAGCAATTGGGCCAGTGCCAGCGCGCTACCGAGATTGAACAATCCATCCGAACTGCCAAACTTGTAAGGTACCATGGCTCCGGTCAAAACGACGGTTTTACCCGATACTTCCCTAGCTAGGAAACATGCCGTATCTTCCATGGTGTCTGTTCCGTGGGTAATCACGATTCTCTGCTCCTGGGCATCCCGACATGCCGCTGCAATCTTCTGGCGGTCATCCGTCGTCATGAACAAACTATCTTTCATCATGAGGGTCTGAAGCCTCACGGGGACACGAGATCTGCCTAGTGCCAACATCTCAGGAATGTGTGTCTCCTTGAAATACAGTTCCCCATTGAGTTCGTTGTATTCTTTGTCAAAAGTTCCGCCCGTGGCCAACACCGCAACTTGCATAATCTTTCTCCCTTAGTGCAATTCTCCATCAGCGTAGAGGGCGCCCATCTCGCTCAGCAACCACATCAGCGGGGCATTGGCAGGCATATCATATTCAGTACTGGTATTATTGGCAAACGGCTCCGGATTGTCGTCCTCACCCGCCATAATACCGGTCATGACAGCACCGGGAATCTGGGGGGTGGGCGGAAAAAATTCCCCACCAACATACCGCATCGGCTGGTTCAGGCCGACACCCTCCACGGTGCTGGCGTCGAACGGATTACAGCCAAGAATCCAGTCTACCTGGCGCTGAACAGTGGCCAGATAGCGCACCTCGCCCGTCAAACGATAGGCGCGCAACAGAAAGAGCGCGCTACCAGCAATATCGCCATTGGGGCCGATACAGATGGTGCTACCATTTTTACAACAGAATCGGTAGAAGTATCGGTAGCGCCCACTACCACCCGGACGGCCCGCACCCGGCACATCGGCAGACCAGTAAGAGGGTATCAACCCCCAGGGATTCCGCTCTGCACCCCGACACTTCTGCTCGGCCATGAGCACAACAGCGTTTCTCCATCGCGGGGCGTCAACATGCTCCGGTCGCAGCATCGCCAACTCGGCCAAACCCATGGCGCTGAAGGGGGTTCCAAAGGCTGAGAAATAACTGGACGCCACCAGATCGCTCCGGCCCGGCCCCACACGGAAGCAGGCGGCAGCAGGATCGTCCGCAATGTCACCACCCAATTGCAAGTCCATCAGGTCCTTAGCATAACTGATCGCCTGCTCGATGAATCCGGCCTCGCCTGTAGCTTCGAAAAGTTTGATTGCGGCATACATGGCGTCACCCCGCTCCAAGGCCGAACCGCGAAAGTGGATGTCATAACATTCAAGAAGCCACTCATGCCCCATAGGAAGAACCTGGGGACGATAGGGCGCACCGGCTGAACTGGACGGGCCAGTGATGTAATCCCACATCCGCCGGGCAGCATCCAGACACTTACAACTGTGCTCAGGATCGCGCGCTGCCAAGTAACGGGCGACCAAGGCCTGACCCACAATCACCATATAGGTCGTAAAGGTGGGTGGATCATTGGCGTAAACCTTCCTCCCGCTCCATTCGTTAGGAACAACGACATGATCCATCAGGCCGCCATCGGAACGGATCATTTTGTGAAAATACTGATTCCCCCAACGTAATTCATCAGCGATCTGCCCCTGATCCCACCGTGGCTGATGCCGCATTCCAAGTTGCGACAATCCGGAAAGCCCGAAGGGCGTACCCGTCATCCATTTGCGCAAATCCCCCGACTGATGCCAACCTCCGGCAAGGCCAATATGCTCACCCGTGTCGGCCCGGCAAGCGTCGTCGAGGTGACAAGGCGCATGCCAGCCCGTCAGACTGTCACCGCACCGCTGCGTGGGGTAGTAATTAAAAAGCACCCTCAGTGGCTGATGGTACACTTCCTTATGGATCAGCACCGGTCGCGAAGTCAAATCACCGCAATGGATCAGATAGGCACCGTCTGCCTGCACGGCGCTGAAGTCGCCCACCCAGGCATCGCCCAAATCGGTGTTGACGCGTCTGAGCTGGCCGCAAAAAACGATGGTGCTGCCCCAAAGGTCGCTGTTGACGGTAAACTCCATCTGCGGCGGATTGACGATAACGCAGGTTTTCGCACTCCAGGGAAGAAATCCGACATGATTAACCAATATTCTATCTTTTATTTTTATTTCCATTCAACCACCACCATATCATGTACCCCGAAGTCTCGTAGCGATGCTGTAGTCCCACTCTCACCAGATGTAAACTTAAGCTGCGTATCGGTATCCGGGTAGAAGATCCGTTTGACTGTCTTACCAGACGGCAAATGCACGGTCAACAGGGCACCTTTCACCGAATCCGACTTCGGGTTGTAATCAAGCAAATGCACCATCCAGCGGTTCTGAGCCGGCTGTTGCCGCACCGTCACTTCAACGGCTGTCGACACCCCGGTTACGTCCACCGGCAGGTTAGCCTGTTGATGGAGCAAGCCACCCTTGACCATCGCAGCTAACAGTTCGCGATCATTGGGCCAGAAATCTTTGCGATTTGCCATCATCTCCCATTCCCCGACGACATGGCACAGCCCCGGATAGATGGGTGTCCAGAAGTAGCACAATCCCTTGCCCACCTTGTTCATCGTTAAAGCCGGATCACCGTTAGTGAATTTAGCCAACACCTCCGCCGAGGCCAGCTTCACTTTGTCATAACCCAACGGCATATCATATTCGCAGAGGGTCCCAGCCACGATTTGCGGCAGATAATCTCCGGCCTTATCGTCAATTTTATAGCTCCCGATCGATTTCACCGGCTTGACATCGCGGAGGATATGATGCCGAAAGGCAGACACTTCCATCGTCGGCTCCACCAAAGAGGGCTGCTTTCCATGCTGAAAATACAGGGTGTCGTTGTGCGCAGAATCCGTTACGCCGGCAAAACCGGCATACTCGACCCCAAACACATCCGCAAGCAGGTAGTTTTTACGAACGAAGGGAATCCGGTCAAAGAGCGTGCTTGTACCGCTGGCAATCAGGACACCTCCTTGATTCACCCAGTCCCGGATCAGCCCCGCCTGCATCTCCGTCAACATCTTCGCATCGACCATAACCAGAACACAGTAACGGGCCAGTTTTTCCGGCGTCAGGGTTTCGGCCCAGATTACATCTGCCGGAATCTGGGACTGTTGCAGAGCAGTCCACAACGCCACCTGCTGCTGATACCAGCGTCCTGCCAGAGATGAACGCTCATTGAAATGGCAGGCAGTGCTTTCGCTGCAAAGTTGAGCCACATTGGCCGCTGAGGCAGGCACGGCTAAATACTCTTTAATCCTGGCGGCCTTCTGGAACATCGCCCGGGCGTTATCCCAACGTGAAGCATCCCAGATCCATCGATAAGAATTTTGCCCGGGATACTTAAATATTTGCTCAAACGCGAAGTTATAGAAACATTCTCCATGCATCAAATGTTGAGCAAAGCCACGGATTTCATGAGCGGGTGACGGTGTATACCAATTATAAAACTCACTCATCACCGGCCGGGCCCCGCCATCCTTGTACATTTCCATCAGAAACGCATTATCACGACCAAAAGACTGATAAGACTCGGGGCCATTCACAGAAATCGTATCGCCAACCGGCCCCGTCAATCCAATATAAGTCGCAAATTGCTGTTCGGAAATACTGTAGGTAAAGGCACACCCTTTCCTCACACCACGCAGCCAGTCCTGCGTTTCACCCCAGTATTCCAAAATTCTATCTGCCCCAAATTCCAGAAAGAGCGACTTAAACGAGTTCGTGATGGCCTCACTAACCTCTATGAATTGCTGCCCATTCCCCGGGATGACAGCCTCTCTACCCAGCCCCAATTGTTTCCGATAATCAGGGCCGTATTTCTTGATCAGCCATCGTTCAAAATCTGCCGCCGTTGCCTTAATTCCGGGATATGATTCCTCGCTCCAGAATCCAGCAAAAGCTGGCATATTCCTGTATCGCGACAGAACAAGATCACCTGCCGCTTTTTCCAAACTGTTTTGCGGGTTGTCCGAATAAAACGTCGATCGATAGGGAAAGACGTTAATAGGGAGCACATCCAGCCAGATCAACCCCAGATCGCCAGCGGCTTCGATCACATGGGCATATTGCGCAGGATCACCGTCCTGATTACCCCAGGCGTTATGAAGCCCGGTAAACCCTGCCTCCGCAATATAAGCTAAAAGGGCCTTTGCATCTTCTTCAAAAGCGGGTGTTTTATCCCCTACGATTGCCCGACCAGCTAGCGCATTGAACTTTTTAGTCAGTGCATAAAACCCGTCCTTTGACGCCAGGAAATCCGGCTGCTTCACGCCAACCTCGGAACGTCCACCCTCCTTAATCTCCGCGATGGCAAATTCACTATACCGCTTCAAGCCAAGGCCCTGAGGGGTAGAGTAAAAGTTCAGAATCTCGCCACCAAGTCCACTTCCCGTCCGGACACGCGCCACATCATTAACGGCAGCCACAATCGCTTCAAGTTTCGGTAAGGCGGCCAGATCCCCGATATGTCCCAGCGCACGAATCGCGGCGGTCATAAGCACCCGCTGCTCGCCCACCTGAGCATTCCCGGAAGACACGATTTTGAGCAATTCCGGCACCGCCGCCTTCGCCTTAAGCCAACCGGCAGACATGATGGCATTTTCTGCAAGGAACGGATGCTTATCGTTGAGATGGGAGATAATCACGGGTGTTGCCCGGTCATCCCCGATCTGGCCCAACGCCTGAATCGCCCGGCTTTGGATCCGCAGGGTTCCGCTTTCCACCAGTGCCATCAACGCCGGTACTGCGTCCTTTGCCTGCATCCAACCCAGCGCCTGTATCGCTTCAACGCAAATCTTCTCATCCTTGTCAGCAAGGGCGCCAATCAGAACCTCAGCCGATTTCGGATCCCCGATCCGGCCCAATTCCCGCACCGCTTCGAGCCTTACCGCCCCCTCGGCGGAGGAACATTGCTTCATCAATTCTGGAATATTATTGAGATCCGCCTGATGCTCCTTCGCCATTTGTTCGGCTTTGACAGCTCTGACCAGTGGACGCAACTGGGCAATCACGGTGTCGGCGCGCTGTTTGACTTCAGCCAGATGAGATGCAGGAAACAGCTTCTCACGCATGGCTTTTTCAAAATCGGCCGGCTTATCATCCAGCAACTCTTTCGCACTCATACGCTCGATGCGAGCGGTGGTCTCGGCCACCGCCTTTTGGACATTGGCGTTCAGCGTGGCGAGTTCCTTTTTCAGAGCTTCACTTTCCGCTCCCGCCTTGTCACGGGAATCCCCAACAAGAAAGCGACTCATGTAGTCCAACCTATACTGCCGACTTTCGAGGGACTTCGCCAGACTGCCAAAAAGGCTGGGAATGAGACCGGCCTGATTATCCGGACCGCGCTCGTTCAGTGTCCAGTTCCATAGCGTCTCCCGGCGCAGCAGTTCCATATCGGCCTGGGTTTGATATTTTGTCTTGTCCGCATCGCTGAGCGTCGGTGCCGCTGCCAGCCATTCCAGGGATTTCAGCAGCACCTGACGTGGCACACCCTGCATAGCTTCCGTCTTGGCATCCATCCCGATAAAAGCCCCAAACACCAGGTAACGCCCCCCATAGACCTCTCCGTAGACACCTACCGGATCATCACCATTAACCGCAAATACTTTACCCAGCGGGCCCACTTTAACAACCAGATGATCCCAATTGCCCGGATTGAAAGGCTGGGTGATCGCCTTGGCCAATTCGCTGTCACCAAAAGAAGAGATAAGGGATCCATTGACCCGATTAAAGGTTGCACCCACCTGCGGAAATATTGGCCGGTTCCCTGTGCGCACATAGCCACTTCGGAAGGCACCCGCCAAAACCCCTTTGCCGCCGGCAACATATTTAACCAGGGCCCGACGTGCCTTTAAATCCGCAAAATTGACCGCATTCCAGCCCCCGGGCAGGAACACGACGTCCATTCCCGCCAACTTGGCGTCATCTCCCAGATCCGCCCCCTGAAGCATAACAATCGTCCAGCCCGCCTCCTGAAAGGTCTTCATCATGCCATCGGTAATTTCCGACCGCCCGTCTTTCCAAAGGCCGAGTGTCTTGCCCCATCCGACTTGAGACACGAGCACCAACAACACCAACACACGCAACACTTGTGAACTTATCATGAACTACTCCTTAATCTTTTTAACAACGGCATATCTGATCATCATCCTGTAATCTCCTGGACTGCTTGGAACTTCGTTGGCATCCCCGCCCGCATCGCGAAAGGTCACAGCCATCACATTGACACCCGCCTTGACCCACTCTCCTGGCAGGGAGACACGTACCGTAGCCCAATCCTGACTATTGAACGGTTTGTCGCCATCAAAGACCTTCCGGCCATTAACCGTAATTACCACTTTGGAAGGGCGGTCGCCCAATCGGGCATTGAGCAGAACCAGATGCGGCTTCCCCGCATTCTCCGATGGTCCAACTCCAAACTGAAGAGTACAACCCGTTTTGCTCGCATCGGCAAGCGCCTGCACCGTATTCTTCTCCTGTGACAGGGGATCTGAGTACTCGGTCAAAAGTCCGCCGGTAAATTGGCAGGCTCCATAAAAGCCATCATTGTCATTTTCAAATTCACCGGCCGCCTTAGCCTTGGCCTTCTGCGCGATGGCGGCGCGATACGGTGCAAGCTTGGGGTCATTCTTTATATTGTCAACCATACACTGGTGTATGTAGAAAAACTTGCGCCAATCCACGCCCCAATACTTGGTGGCCGCCGGGAAACCTTTCTCAAGGTTATCCATTGCAACTTTGCCCTCGGAAACAAATTTCTCGATCCAATCCAGAGACATGGCAGCACGCTTCTTCTCCTCTGGTCCGACGTTGACGCAGCGGCCTTCCGAATAGAAAGGCCAGAGACAGTTCAACCAATAGCCCATTTTTTGCAGCGTCGGCCAGGCTTCCGGGCCCATCATTTTGCTCGCCGCCTCGCGCACCGAGCGTTCGGGATCATAGGCTTTCGGGTTCCAAGCGTAATCCGCCGAAATGGCGTTAAGGATAACCGGCATACGGCTGTTAAGACCGAAACTACCAAGGGAATCCAGAAAGCCATCCCAGTTATTGTCGCGGAAAGCTTTCACCGGCGTGGCACCGTCATGGGTCCAATAGAGCGCCGGACAGGCAATCACGCTGTTCTGCCAGAAAAACGGCTTCCGTTTGATCAAACCGGTAACCCAGGCGACTTCACCCTTCGTCGCCATCACAGAACTCACCTCCGTACCGGTCCAGAAGATGTCGATTTCCGGTTGCCAATGCTCACCTATCGCCCGCAGATAGTCGTCGCGCGATTCCCCGTACCAGGGCGGCACATTGCCACCAGGCCCCCAATAGAATGGCGGACATACCAATAAGCGCGCCTTGGGATACTCCTTCTTCACACTCACCATCAGATTCGTGAACAACCAGGTGTCGGCTTTGCACGCCGTCCCATAATGCTCCTTGTCATACGAATGCAGCGGAAAGCGAGTATCGTCAAGCTGGATACCCAAATGCCCGCCCGCCGCTTCGGCACGCCGTGCATACCAGAGCATCGCCTGCAGGGTTTCTTCGTTACCGCACAGCTTGTTCTCCGGCGATCCGACATGCGGGCGAATCCCCGCATACCAGGTAATGCCCAGCGGTGTCAGGAGGGTCCCAAGACGCTCGACCATAGGGATTTTAAATCCCGGCGCCCACTTCTCTGGCGTGCGCCAATATCCCCACTCTGGATGTTCCCATCCCCCCCAGGCGGCATCCGTCTGATAAACGGGAGTATTGAACTTGCATAAAAGGAGCATCTGCCGGTTGTTTTTCAGTAGCAGTTCTGTATCGGGGTTCGGTCCCTTCAAACCGCCATGGCCATCTTCCGAAACGAACAGTTGGTACGCATCCCCATGGATATAGCCGCGCTGAGCAAGATAAGGATAATCCTCAACGGAAGCGGCCCGTGCCACGGTCTGACCGTCACGCCAGTGAATCAATTGCGCCAGACTCGAGATCGCCCAAAGTAATCCCAGCCGGTCATGCCCTTTTAAAATGATCAGTGGCTTGCCGGCACCCCATGCGGCATGCAAAACATACCCCTGCTCCTTCTCCGGCACAGCAGGAAGGCCCTTCGCCTGGCTGGCAATAACCGTATCACCCAGCGAGACCAAAGCCGTATATCCCGCACCGGGCACGTCGACCACGGTCGCTTTGCCGCCATAACGCATGATCCGATCAATAAGCACCTCCACGAGCGGGGCGGGATTTTCAACATCTTTCCCCACCACAATGGCAACGTCAGCCATCGGGATGAAGGTATTGCTGTAATCAACCTTCTGTGGTGTGGGCAAAATGTTCCCGGTGTAGTAAGGCATCATTAATGGGTCGGTCCGCAACCGTTCCGCCATGGTATCGCTAGCATTCACCGCTCCGGCAACCCCGCCGCTCAACACCAAGGAAATACCTAACATCAAGCATACGAAATCATTCCTATCATTCATCTTTCTCCATCCTGTGCATCCCTGTTAAATGATTGGGTCATCGTATCGAAAAAACAGTTCCCGCCACATCGGGCATCCAAATGATGGCGCCATAGTTGATCACGGTTCCCGAGAATGCATGCGGCCGGCTATGCACCGTCAGAGCCTTAAGGCCCAGGTCCAGTTTCGAGCCCACCGACTGCAACCCAATATCTCCAACAGAGAAATCGCCCATGAGCCGGAGCGTGGTGGTTGCATTGGTGACAGAAAACACCGCTCGATCCGCTTCCCCGGAAACATAATTCGTGCTGGGCGGCACATCGGTATAGCCGGAGTTGGCTAAACGGTTATTGTTCACCAGCACCGTACCACGTCCGGGACGATCAGACGCGACCTGTTTGTAAATCGTCCCTGCACCCGCGCTGGCGGCATCGCTCTCGCCAGGAGTGATGACTCCGCTGAATGCCTGAAGGGGGCCAGTAAAGGCCGAAAAGTCCGAGCCGGGGCTTGTAACGACCAAGGCAATCCGGCCGCCACCACCCGGCGAGTGACCGATGATCTTGCCTCCCTGAGCCCGGATCGATCCAATCCCCATCATGGCACCTGCGGTCAGGAACACGCTTCCGCCTGCCCCCGTGTAATAATTTGCGGGATTGCCGTCGGCATTCATGTAGCCATCATGCCGAAGTATTCCCGCCACGTTCATCACAATGGCACCGCCACCGCTTGACCAAGCTCCACCGCTACCCAGGTTCGTGGGCGCCAGAATCGATCCATAACAGGGACCCGTAGCAGGGCCAACTTGAGCCCCTCCACGCCCGCCATAGCTGGCACCGGTTCCAGAGCCAGGCCCACAGGAAACCGCATACCCCATGCCCGACACATCAATGACGCCATTCGGATCAACACCCACATTCCCCAACACGATCAGGTTCAGCTTGTTGATTTCATTCGTATTATTGGCCGAATGCGTGAGGGTACCACCTGCTTGTACGTTCACGCTGTTGGTGA
>Ga0118677_10002285_pt1 | contig 38831 bp, 38 predicted proteins | sample AliMusrvi5mmetaG_FD_86154 | JGI IMG/M metagenome (GOLD analysis project Ga0118677, IMG submission 86154) | reverse complement strand
ATTTTTTTACCTATAAGAATTGAAATATAAGATGGTTTACACTTCGTGTGAAGAAAGAGAAAGAAAGTGTTTACTGCGTTGATTATATGAAAACCAAATAAATTTTCACAATTCTAATTGAATATCTATGTTCCGGTTACAATACCATTTTTCCATACATAAATGCCGCCTATTAGCTCAAAAATCAAAAATCAAACATTACCACCCGACAAAATCAAGTGCCTTTAAACTACCTCAAATAAGCCTAATCCTCAAAAGTAAGTTTCTTAATACTGATGATGCTGTTAGTTGATAATCTCTACAGACACACAAGAGATCAGTTAACTGAATCTGTGTATTAGCATTCACAGAATGAAATTATCTTCTTTTGTTAGAGCATTCCTGAGTATATAAAACGGAATGTGCTATTAGCATTTATTTCGTTGATATTCAGCATTTTACTATTTTTTATGGTTTTTATTAAGTACTTTTGTATCTGGATTTTAAGGGGTAAAAAATGTCATTTCTTCGTGTTTTCTCCGTACCAAATCCAAATCAATTCATATTTACACAAACCTATTAAAAACCAAATTATTATGGGAAAAATTAATCAAGGAATCCTGGGTGGATTCTCTGGAAAAGTTGGAACTGTTGTTGGTGGTAACTGGAAAGGAATCAACTACATGAGAGTGTTGACCAAACCAACCAACCCAAATTCCGAAAAGCAAGTAAATCAACGTACAAAATTCTCTTTAGTGATGAGTTTTTTAAAACCGCTCACACCGTTTTTACGCGTCGGTTACAAGTTGTTCACCGCGAAACAAACTGCATTCAACGCAGCTATGTCGCAAGTTCTTACAAATGCTGTAGTAGGTGAAGCGCCTAACTCAGTTATAGATTTTACTTCAGTTCAAGTTTCTCGTGGTACACTTACACCAGCTCAGGGAGCTGCTGCAAGTTACGATAGTGGGGAAATATCAATCACATGGATTGATAACTCTGGAGCAACAATGGCAAATGCCACAGATAGAGCGTTAGTTGTAGTTTACAACGATACAAAAACAGATGCAGTGTATGAAGTAGCTGGCGTTACTCGCCCAACAGCTTTACAAGCTATTCCGCTTCCGGCAGAATGGATCGGTGATTCGGTTAGTGTTTATCTAGGTTTCATTACCGAAGATGGCAAGAATGTCGCTAATAGCGTTTATGTTGGTGCAGTTGAAATACTAGCGTAGTTCTTATTATTTAGTGAGTGCTCAAGAAAAGTCGACCAAAAGGTCGGCTTTTTTTGTTATGTCGGCAATATGTCGGCAATTATATCAAAACAAAAACGCTAAATCCCTTATTATAAGGACTTAGCGTTTATTACCTGCGGTACGGACGGGACTCGAACCCGCGACCTCCGCCGTGACAGGGCGGCATTCTAACCAACTGAACTACCGAACCAGGATTTTTAATTGTTGCGCATTGTCTTCTAATGCGCTGCAAAGATACAGCAAATTTTCATTTCTGCAATAGCTTTAATTTATTTTTTTCGATTTTTGAGTCAGAAAAATTCTGAAGTTTATAACTATTTGGAAACGAGAGTAACTCTGAGTTTGAAATGATGATAAAAATTGATTTTTTTTTGAAAACCTTGCTGTATGGTTTAAAAATAAATAAACCGCTTCATTGTCTCGAAGCGGTTTATTAACTTGTTTTATCAGAATGGTAGATCATCTTCGGCAGGAGGTGGTGCCAGAATAGTATCGGTTTGAGGTGCAGAAACCACGCTGAGTGCCTCAATGTTTTCTGGTTTTTTTCCTAATAATTGAAAATTCTCAACATAAATCTCAGTTATGTACCGTTTGATTCCATCCTTTTCCCACGTACGTGTTTGAATTTTTCCTTCTACATACAATTGACTTCCTTTGCGGATATACTTTTCAGCATATTCAGCCGATCCTCTCCATGCAACGATATTGTGCCATTCGGTACGTTCGGGAACCTGTGTTCCGTTTTGCGTTGTAAAGCTTCTTTCGGTAGTTGCTAAGGTCAAGTTTGCAACAGCCACGTTTTTGTCTAAATATCGAACTTCAGGATCTTTCCCAACATTTCCGACTAAAATAACTTTGTTCACAGACATAATTCTTAGATTTTTTTTTGAGGGGTTAATAGTTAATGTTAATTCGATGTAAAAATATAAATAATTTTTATATTACAAACAAAAAAAGTCAAATATTTTTAAGATGATTAAAAATATTTGACTAAGTGTTATTTCGATTATTCTAATATTCAAATAATCAAGTGATTATGTGTGAAATAAAGTTTTCATATAATCTGTGAAAAATTACATTTCATAATCTACAGCAGCGCGTGAAGTTCTAACTTTACCAATGTAGGCTGCCACTCGTTTATGTTCTGGATGCTCCTGATATATATTGAGTGTTTCCATATTTTCAAATTCTGAATATAAAGCAATATCAAAATTTGTTTTAGGCGCATTAGGGGTATTAATTCCTACTTCAATTTTCTTTATCTCCGGAATGAAGTTAATAAGATTTTCCAACTCCGATTTAATAATTTCAGCGTTTTCAATTTTCGATTTTCCTTCGGCACTATCAGCTAAACCGAAAAAAACAATGTGTTTAATCATAATAATATGTTTTCGTTAAATGTAAATTGGGAAGTTAGATTGACTGTTGTTTAGTTATTTGCAAATAACTTTGAAGCTTTTATTGTTTATCTTTAGAAAATAAATACCTTTTCTAGTCTGGATTAAAAAGCGTCCCTGAGTTAAATCTCCGTTAAAAAGCAGTTGCCCTGTAAGTGCAAATAATTTTATTTTATTTGTTCCGCTTAGTATTGTTATAAATATCCCATCATTTGTTGAACTATAGTTAACAGTTTCGCTACCTGTTGTTGCAGTATTACCTGTTGTTGCAGCATCATTATCACCCTTGAACCAAGTATTTTGTGTAGAACCATCTATTCGTATAACAGTGGTTTGAACGGCAGAACGAGGTTCGCTTTTTGCTGTGTTCTGGGCAAAAAGTGAGCTAACTGACACAATCAAAAACAGAAGTGTAAGTACTCGTATTATCTGCTTGTTTTTTAATAATAGGTTCACTGTTGATATAGGTTTGTGGTTTTGATGCTTCAAAGTTACAGCATTTCTACTGATTAAATTCTCAAAATAATTAGAGTTTTTACTATCATTTATTAATTTTCAGTTTTATGTTGATTCTGAATTGTCTGCCATGTCAAAATCAGGATTCATTTTTCATTCGGTCTGGATAATCCACCGTATAATGTAATCCACGACTTTCTTTCCGTAAAAGTGCTTGCTTTATAATTAAATATGCAACACTTATCACATTCCTTAGTTCACAGATTTCTCTAGAAACAACAGATTTTTCAAATAAATTTTCCGTTTCGCGATAAAGTATTTCCAATCGGTTCATAGCTCGTTTTAACCGGAGGTTCGAACGAACAATTCCTACATAAGTGCTCATAATCTGTTCCACTTCGCGGAAGCTTTGGGTGATCAATACCATTTCTTCGGGCAACGAAGTGCCTTCATCGTTCCAATCAGGGATTGATTCTTTATAAGTCAGTTTATCAATCTGTTTTACAGCATCTTTAACCGCAGCATCAGCATACACTATTGCTTCGAGCAATGAATTTGATGCCAATCTGTTTGCGCCATGAAGGCCAGTACAAGAGCATTCGCCCGCTACATAAAGTCGATTGATTGACGAACGTCCATTAAGATCAACAACTATGCCACCACATAAATAATGTTGAATGGGTGAAACAGGAATATAATCTTTAGTGATATCAATTCCCTCTTCTAAACATTTTTTATAGATATTGGGGAAATGTTCTTTTGTTTCTTCGGCATTTTTATGTGTTACATCCAGATAGACAAATTCATGACCACGAATTTTCATTTCGTTGTCGATGGCACGTGCCACTATATCACGGGGAGCCAACGAACCACGTTCATCGTATTTTTGCATGAACTCTTTGCCATCTTTGCAGCGTAATACAGCTCCATATCCACGGATTGCTTCTGTAATCAGGTAAGTTGGACGTTTGCCGGGCTGGTATAATCCGGTGGGGTGAAACTGAACAAATTCCATGTCTTTTATGATCCCGCGGGCTCGATGTACCATAGCAATTCCGTCGCCGGTGGATATTTCCGGATTGGTAGTGGTTGAATATACGTTGCCAATACCACCGGTAGCAAGCAAGGTAACTTTAGATAAAAAAGTGTGAATATTGTTTGAACTTTGATTCAATACATAGGCGCCATAACACTCAATATCGGTTGTGTGCTGAGTTACCACCTGTCCCAAATGGTGTTGGGTCAGAATTTCGATGGCAAAATAATGCTCAAAAACTTCAATTTGAGGATGAGATTTTACCTGACAAATTAAACTTTGTTGAATTTCGTATCCGGTATTGTCTTTGTGATGTAAAATGCGGTGTTCTGAATGACCACCTTCACGGTGCAGGTTGAAAAGTCCGTTCTCATCTTTGTCGAAATCTACTCCCCAGTTAATAAGTTCTTCGATTTGTGCTGGTGCTTCTTTGATAACTTTTTCTACTGCTGCCAAATTGCAATGGCCGTCTCCTGCAATAAGTGTGTCTTTAATATGTTTCTCAAAGCTGTCGGGTTTGTACATTACAGACGCAATACCTCCTTGAGCATAGGCTGTATTGGACTCATCCAGAGTGGTTTTACACAGTAGTGCAACTTTCCCGTGTTTAGCAGCTTTGAGGGCAAAACTTATACCTGCTATGCCACCACCAATGACTAAAAAATCAAATCTGCGTGTCATTTTTTAAATTGTTTTTTAGAATCAAGAACCAAATCAAGACGAATGAAAAAATAGCTATAAAACTCCTTATTCTATATTAACCGATTCACTAACAAACTACCGTATAAATTTGTTGAAAAAAATTTGAGCAGTAGTTTTATTACTGCTCAATTAGTTTAGTTATGTTAGATTTTTTTTACATAAACTCTTCTTCTTTTATGGTTCACATGTTCAAAACTTCCCCATTGTGATGACATTTTAGCGTTTGTTTCCAATTCCGGATTGGATTCTGCATACTTATATCCGTTTTTGGTGCTGTTTGGCATTATATCGGCAAACATGATTGAATTTACTCCTTTATTTTGATAATCTGGATGCACGGCCATTAAGTAAAGATCAACTACATCATTCTTTTTTAAAGCTCTTAACATGTAAAACCAACCAAGTGGAAACAGATTTCCCTTAGCTTTTTGAAGTGCTTTAGTAAAACTTGGCATGGCAATTCCGAGGGCAACCACGTCATCTTTCTCGTCAACGACTATGGAAACTGTGTCCAAGCGGAAGAAGCTGAAATATAATTTGATATAAAATTCAATTTGCTTTTCGTTCAATTTAGTAAAACCGTATAAATCTTTATAGCATAAATTGAGCAAATCAAAAATTTTCACAGCATAATTGTCAATTACTTCTTTTCTTGTTTTGAAGTATTTTGATGTCAGATTATATTTCTTTTTTACAATGTCAGCAATACGGAAGTATTTTTCCGGATATTCATCAGGTACAGTAATCAGGTATTCTTTATAATCTATATCTTTGACAAATCCGTGATGTTCAATATGTTTTGGATAGTATGGATAGTTGTAAATGGTTGCCAGTGTCCCCAATTTGTCGTAACCTTCAATAAGTGTTCCTTCGTGGTCGAAATCTGTAAATCCAAGTGGTCCGTGTATGGCAGTCATGCCTTTATCTTTTGCCCAGGCAGTGGCTGTATCAAACAATGCTTTGGAAACTTCTATTTCGTCTATAAAATCTACCCACCCAAAACGGGCATGTTTTTGATTCCATGTTTTATTTGAAACGGGATTAATAATTCCGGCAATTCGGCCTACAATTTTATCGTTTCTTATAGCTACAAAAAATGCCACTTCGCAAAAGTCCAGCGCAGGATTTTTCCCTTTACTTAGATTAAGTAAATCATCCATTAATAAAGGTGGTGCGGCAAATTCACAGTCTTTGTAAAGATTAATTCCAAACCTGATAAATCTTTTTAATTCCTTTTTCGTTGTAACCTCTCGAATTATTATGGACATAAATTATAAATATTAAAATGTGTACTTAAAAAAACATGTAAAATAAAGCAAAATAATTGCAACTTACAACGGTATATGCAGGTTTTTTGATTCTTATTAGCTGTAATACAGTGTTTTTTATTATTTGTTTTTTCTTATAATTGATTTCAGATGTATTTTTTTTGAAATAAATATACAGTTTAAGGATGTCTATACATTTATTCAACAACATTGCCAGTCCGTTTCAATACTCCCCAACTTACCAATTCGCCTTTAATTGCTTTTTTATATGATTTGAACAACACATAAAACAATAACTGACGGTAAATAAATCGTTGAACAAAAAGGTAAATGGCTGTTTTGAAGGTGAACTTCTGTTTGTCAAATTTATAGGCCATAAATGCTATTATACAGTCAATTATATAATAGAGCAAATAGAAGAAGACATATTCTGGTGCATCGTAAGTGAAGAGTCCGGCAATAAATAATATATCAACTATTGGCGAAAAGAATGGAATAATAAAATTGAAAATCAATAAATTAGGTAAAGCAATCCAGCTAATATTCAGTTTTTTTGACATGAATAACATGTCACGATGTTTCCAAAAGCTTTGCATCATTCCAAAAGTCCAGCGCGAACGCTGTTTCAGGAACATATTCAATGTTTCAGGAGCTTCAGTTAGAGCAAGTGCTTCGTTGCAGGTGCGAATCCTATAGCCTGCAATCAGCAATCGTAATGTCAGGTCACAATCTTCGGCGAGTGTATCAGTTGTAAAACCGTCTATTTCTTCCAAAGCTGTTTTACGGAATGCACCAATAGCACCCGGCACAACGAGAATGGCATTTACGGCATCGAAAGCACGCCTGTCAAAATTCTGACTGGTGGTATATTCGATAGATTGCCAGTTTGTAAGCAGATTCAATGTATTTCCAACGCGTACATTTCCAGCTACTGCACCCACTTCAAGGTCGGCAAAATAGGGTATCAACTTCGGAATAGCATCCGAAGGCAAAACGGTATCTGCATCAATACAAACCAAAATTTCACCCTTTGCTTGTTTGATTCCAAAGTTTAATGCAGCTGCTTTTCCTCCATTCGGTTTGGTCAGCACAGTTACTTTTGTGTTGTTTTCGAAAGTCGTTTTTACTTTGTTGTAAGTATCGTCTTTTGAACCATCGTCTACAAAAATTACTTCCAGATCGGGGTAATTAGATTTAAGTAAGTTATGTACAGTACGTTCAGCATTCAACTCTTCGTTATAGGCCGGAACAATAATACTAACTTTAGGTGTATATTCAATCTCTGAAGTTTTTTTTCGTTTCTCTTTAATTTGTTGAAATATAGCTAGTAAAGCTATAACCAACAGGCGGGAAATGATTAACAAAATAGCTACAATGAAAAATCCATGCAAAAAGTGATCCCAGGCATAAGTCATGGAGAAGAAAATCAAATCCAGTGTTTCAGTAATTTTAAATTTACTCGCAACTGCTGGCATAACCTGATCACGTGATTTACCCATTAAGGCGGAAACGGTCACAAACTTGTATCCCTGTTTCTCATAATAGTCAATTATTTGCGGCAATGCGATAATAGTTTGTGAACGCTCACCACCGGCATCGTGCAGCAACATAATATTTCCTCTTTTATCAGGGCTAAGTAATAAACATGCTTTGGCTCTTGCCACAATAGTGTCAGCCGTTACATCTTCTTGCCAGTCATTTGGGTCTATATAGGATGTGACGCTGATAAATCCTTCGTCGTGAGCTACAGCCAATGATTTTATCTGGAAAAGGTTCTTTGGCTCCGCATCTGTATTATATGGGGGACGGAAAAGAAGAGTAGAATAACCAAGTATACTTTCCAATAATAAACGTGTTGAACGTAGCTCCACACGTTCCCTGTTGTCCGATGTTATCTCTAAGTTTGGGTGAGTAAATGTGTGATTACCAATCTCATGACCTTCACGGTAAATACGGCGGATAAGTGGAATGTTATTTTCGATATTTACTCCAGTTACAAAAAATGTAGCCGGTACTTTTTTCTGTTTGAGTATATCCAGAATTTCGGGTGTAAATTCAGTGTTAGGCCCATCATCAAAAGTAAGAGCAATTTTTTTTGGATTATCGGCACCGTACCGTTTAAGCATGTATGAACTCGGGAGCGATTTATATTGCTCGTTGGTAATAAGTTGGTCGGTCAGGTCAAAATTGAATTTAGTAGAACCATGATCAGGTTCATTTATCATTTCAAGGATTTCTCCTTTCCCGTCATAATTTACGGCATCAATAGCATCTATGTGCTCCAGATTTCTATAATTATACGGATGCTTTTTTAAATAATCTTCGTTCAGGTTTGCTGTGTAAAAATCCCATATACGTTGGTCTTCAGAGCCCAGATACCAAAGAGCAACACCCGCGGCGCTGTAATCTTCTGCAGTACGAAGTATATTGAATGTGCCTGCAGCATCGTTGCAATGTGCTTCGTGCTCTTGTCCCTCATCATCAGTGTAATATATGGAAATATCTGACTGACTCAAATTGAAATATACATCCTCTTCGTATTCTTTAGCCAACGAGATCAAATTCTGATAAGTAACTTTTTTGGCAGTACCTTTTTTGGGCCAATCAAAACCATAACCTGCAACGCAAAGTACTACTTTTTCTGATGGAACATCCTTCATTGCATTATCAAGCGCCTTCTCAACAAACATTAATGAAGAAATACTTCCGGGTTCACCATCAGGATAATGCTCGTTATAAGCCATCGAGAAAATGAAATCATAATAAGGGGCGAGTTCTTTGTACCAAACCTGCTCGTCTGTCGGGTTCAAATCTATAGTAATCAGATACCCTTCAGGATGTAAAGTTTCATATAATTCTTTAGAAAATTGAATAAGGTAGGGTTTAATTTTAAAAGGGAAATTCTCAAAGTCGATATTAATCCCTTGGAAATCATTGGTATCCAGAACGGTTTCTATCTCTTTGATTAAATGAGTTCGGTAGTTTTTATTTTTCAGTAAAATCAACGTGCTATCTGTGCCCCATTGTTTGAAATTACTCAACATAGGGATAACCGAAACTTTATTTTTATGGATGAAATCAAGAGTTTCCTCTTCGACCCGGGCATCCAGTTTGCCTTTTGAATCAGCCAGAAAATACCATTCAGGTATCACTATATTCATTTTGCTGATATTCTTTTTCAGCGAATAAGCCGAATTCATATCCCAGTTTACATAAAAGCCGGCACGAACAGGAAGATATTTTTTTATTTCCTGCGATACCTTTTGTTCTTCGCGGTTAAATGTTTTCCTGTGTTTTTTTCGATAGAGTTCAATTTGTCTCGCAAATTCAATCTCTTCCGATTTTGAGATGTAAGTTTTTGATTTATCTGTGTTTAAGTCAGGAAGCTTTTTAGAGTTGTAGGTGAGTACTGTTAAATCATAATTGTGTTTGTGAATCAGCGATATAACTACCGATGTAATTATAACTACTAAGAAAACGAGTAAAATACGTACAAACCATACAAAACTCTTCCAGCGGGTGGCTGAATTTGTTTGAAAAACTTGTTTCTGCATACTGATTTAAACTTTGAAGTACGAAAATATTGAGCAAAAATACTATTACAAAACAAAATTAAAGATTATTTTCTTTTCTAAGCACAATAAATGCTTTTTCGCTTTTTTAATTGGAAATTATTAACGGTAATATCGTGAACTAATCAAAAGTGAAAGTTTTTATCTTTTTTCCAAAAGAACCACATTCTCAACATGATGTGTGTGCGGAAACATATCAACTGGTTGTACCGCCGATACTTTATAGGCTGTGTCCAACAGGCTTAAATCGCGTGCCTGTGTAGCCGGATTACAGCTTACATACACAACACGTTGAGGTTCTGCAAATAGAATAGCCTTAATAACATCTTCGTGCATTCCCGCCCGTGGCGGATCGGTGATGATTACATCCGGTTTGCCGTGTTTCTCAATAAAAGCAGCATTCAAAATATCTTTCATATCCCCTGCATAAAACAGGGTGTTCTTGATGTTATTCAGTTTTGAATTTACTACTGCATCTTCAATTGCCTCGGGAACATATTCAATTCCAATTACTTGTTTGGCCTGATGTGCAACAAAGTTGGCGATGGTTCCGGTTCCCGTGTAAAGGTCATACACTAGTTCGTTTCCTGTAAGTCCGGCCAGATTACGTGTCACTTTATATAATTCGTAGGCTTGTTCGGAATTGGTTTGGTAGAAAGATTTTGGTCCGATTTTGAATTTCAGACCTTCCATTTCTTCGTAAATAAAATCATTGCCTTTGAAGACCAGTACTTTCTGATCGGTTATGGTGTCGTTGGCTTTAGTATTGATAATGTAAAGTAGGGAGGTGATTTGTGGGAACTTGTCGGCAATATGTTGCAATAACGCATCTTGTGCGTCTTTATCTTTATAGAAGAAAACCATGATTATCATCAATTCGCCGGTGGAAGTAGTGCGTACCATCATGGTGCGCAAAAATCCTTCCTGGCTTCGCAGATCGAAAAATGTCAGTCCATGTTCCAATGTATAACGGCGTACTTCATTGCGAATTTCATTTGAATCTTCGGTTTGCAACCAGCATTTGTTTATGTCCAGTACTTTGTCAAATTGCCCTGGAATATGAAAACCAACTGCATTCATGGTTTCAAATACTTTGCCTTCCGCAATTTCTTCGTTGGTACGCCAGCGCTTGTTGGAGAAAGTGAATTCCAGTTTGTTGCGGTAAAATTCGGTGCGTGCAGAACCCAAAATCGTAGATATTTCTGGTAATTCTATTTTGCCAATCCGTGTCAGGTTATCAATAACCTGTTTTTGTTTGTATCGAATTTGTTCGGAATAGGGGAGGATCTGCCATTTACATCCACCGCAAATGCCATAATGTTCGCAAACTGCTTCCGTTCTTTGTTCGGCATAATTGTGAAAATGAATTGGACGAGCTTCCATAAAATGACTTTTCTTACGTGTCACCTGTAAATCGACCACATCACCCGGAACCACAAATGAAACAAAAACGACAATGTCATTTATTTTCGCAATGGCTTTGCCTTCGGCAGCAATATCGGTAATGGTTATATTCGTGAAAATTGGATGCGGTTTTTTATTCTTGGCCATTTTTTAGTTACTGGTTAACTGTTAATAGTGAGTTATCGGCTTATGTTTTCGGGCTGCAAAAATACAACAATTATTCTTATAAAACGAAAAACGCAACTGTGATTGACAGTTGCGTTAGTTATTTAAAACTTTAGTTCTGTAAAACGTTATGGTTTCTTCTTCCAGATTTTATTTACTGTATTTTGGTGTTCGGTTAGGGTGACCGAAGCAGTTCTCTGAAATGTTGTTTTCTGTGCTCTTATATCTGCGGTTTCGGAACTGGTATAATGAATTTATATCCTTTGCCATGAATATTGACCAGATTCACATTCTGATCACCACTTAGATAGTTGCGTATCTTGCAAATATAAACATCCATGGTTCTAGATTTTCCGTAATACTCACCTTCGTAGTTCCATATATTGTCAATAATAAAAGCCCTGTCGATTATGGTATTGGCATTTGCGCACAACATTGTCAGCAATGCTGATTCTTTGGAGGTAAGGTGTATTGTCTTATCATTTAAAATAAGTCTTCTTCTTTGTACTTCAAATGAATATCTTCCGATGGTGTAAACTGTTGTATTTACCGGTTCGTAAATCCTTCTTGTGTCTCTGCTGATGGCGTAATTGCTCCTTTTCTTAAATTTGATAACGCTTACAAGGTCATTGATACTGAAAGGTTTCTGGAGGAATGTTTCTTTTTCGTTGAAAGCTCTATCTGTTTTTGTACCTTTGGGTGTAAGGAAAATAATGTAAGTCTGTGGACTTATCTCGTGCATTTTATCAATTAGTTCAAAACCGTCATTATTAAATAAAGTTATGTCTAATATACACAAGGTGTGCTTGTTTTCGACAAAATATTCATAGGCTGCATTTCTATCCAGAAATAAGTCCACATAAAATTTTTTACTCTTCAAATACTCACTCATTATCACGCCAAGATTCTCGTTTTCTTCGCACAATAAAATTTTTGATTTTTCGTCAATCATATTGGTGTTTTTAAGTTGCAATAATAGATTTTATCTTCTTAGAAAAATTGCTAGTTGAAATAGACCCCAAAAGTATATATAATTTTAATAAAATCAAATTATTTAGTGTTTCGATACTTGATATTAACAATAAAAACGCAACTGTCAACTTAATGACAATTGCGTTGATTAAGTGACCCCGTCGGGATTCTAACCCGAGACCTTCAGAACCGGAATCTGACGTTCTATACAGCTGAACTACGGAGCCTTTTTTTGTGGCTGCAAAGGTAACAAATTATTCTTACTTTGAAAATTGAATTTAGGACTCAAATAAACCAAAAACAAAAATGAGAAAATAATTTCTTATCTCCCCATTTTCAAGATTGTCTTATTATCCGTCTTTCAAATCATCGTCGGCTTCCTCCCATGAAGAGCAAAACGTAATATATCAGTGTTGCCAATGAGCCTAATGCAGCAACCACATAGGTGTATGCAGCTGTTTTGAGGGCATCTTTAGCCTGATCGTGAGTTTCGTAATTAGTAATGGCTGCAGATTCAAGCCATGCCAATGCACGTGAGCTGGCATTAATTTCCACTGGCAAGGTGATAAAGCTGAAAAGCGTTGTTGCTGCAAATAAAACGATTCCAAATAACATGAGTTCAGGAAATACTTTTATCATGAGAATTCCTGCCAGCAATACCCATTGAACCCAGTTGGAAGCAAAGCTAACCACTGGCACGAGTTTCGAGCGTAAAGTTAATGGTGCATAGGCATAAGCGTGTTGCACGGCGTGTCCGCACTCGTGAGCAGCAATGGCAGCTGCAGCAACACTACATGATGAATAAACATTCTCACTCAGGTTTACTGTTTTAGTAGCCGGATTGTAATGGTCGGTCAGGTGCCCGTTAGTTGAAATAACCTGTACATCAAATATGCCGTTATCTCGAAGCATTTTTTGAGCTACCTCTTTTCCTGTCATTCCACGGGGAATGGGAATTCTTGAATAACGCTCGAATTTTGATTTCATATTGCTTGAAATCAACCAGCTGATCAAAGCAAAAACACCAAAAATAATATAACCTATAAACATAATTCTAATTTTTTTAAATTGGTTTGAGTCTGTTTCGCCTCAAATTCCTTGCCAAAAGACTTTTTGGCAGTTTATAGTTGTCAGTTGATATAAAATCAATATCTTCTTCGTTGCTTAAAAAAAGTGATATTGCAAATTTAGTATTCATTATATTAATAGTCAACTGCCAGCATGAATTATTCCTCGTATCTGATAATTGTTTGTGCACGATCGGGACCAACTGATACAATCTTAATAGGAACCTCGAGTTCTTCTTCAAGGAAATTGACATAATCGTTAAATTCTTCTGGAAACTCATCTTCGCTTTGCATTTTTGTCATGTCAGTTTTCCAGCCCGGAAGTTCTATGTAAACAGGCTCAGCACCATCGCTGAGGTCAAATGGGAATTGTTCCACTTCCTTTTCTTCGATTTTGTATGCAATGCAAACCTTGATAGTTTCAAAAGTGTCCATGACATCGCTTTTCATCATGATAAGCTGAGTAACGCCATTAATCATTATGGCATATTTCAGTGCCACTAGGTCAATCCAACCACAGCGGCGTGGACGTCCGGTAACAGAGCCAAATTCAAAACCGATTTTACGCATTTGGTCGCCTGTTTCGTCAAACAATTCTGTTGGAAAAGGACCACTACCTACGCGGGTGCAATAAGCTTTGAAAATGCCGAACACTTCGCCGATATTCCCAGGAGCAACTCCCAATCCGGTACAAGCACCGGCGCAAATAGTGTTAGATGAAGTAACGAATGGGTATGAACCGAAATCAATGTCGAGCATAGTTCCTTGTGCACCTTCCGCCAATACTTTTTTCTCAGTTTTAAGGGCATTGTTTACAAAATGTTCACTGTCAATTAATTCGAAACGTTTAATGCATTCAATTCCTTCGAACCAGGCTTTCTCCAAATCAGGCAAATCGTATTCGAAATTGAATTGGCTTAGTATTTCTTTGTGGCGGTTTACTGCCGCGTTATATTTTTCTTCAAAATTATGTAGTATGTCACCAACACGAACGCCATTGCGGCTTATTTTGTCGGTGTAAGTAGGTCCGATTCCTTTTCCTGTAGTGCCGATTTTTCCACTTCCTTTTGCCACTTCGTAAGCTGCATCAAGCAAACGGTGAGTTGGTAAAATTAAATGCGCTTTTTTTGAAATTTTCAGGCGGTCGGTGAGTGGATGTCCGGATTGTTCCAATGCATCTACTTCAGTTTTAAATAAAGCAGGGTCAAGTACCACGCCGTTACCGATTACATTTGTTTTGTCACCTTGAAAAATCCCCGAAGGAATAGAGCGCAAAACAAACTTTTTTCCTTCAAATTCTAAGGTGTGACCGGCATTAGGTCCGCCTTGAAAACGCGTAATAAGATCATAATTAGGGGTTAGTACGTCAACTACTTTTCCCTTTCCCTCATCCCCCCATTGGAGACCTAATAAAACATCTACTTTCATATGTAAATTTTAATTTATATTGTTACATGGAATTATTTACACCATGTATATTTTTTTTAAAGATGAATTAAAGAATTTCGGCTCTACATTTATTAATGGGTAATTCTTTTACGACTTTTTTAATCCTTCTTTGCATTTGTTGCAAATTCCAAACAGATACAATGAATAATGCGACATCTGGAAATGGGCAAAAGTGCGTGACTGAATGCCCATGCGGATTTGTTTGTCTGAGAATTCTTTTACTTTTCCGCAGTTTGTACATACTAGATGATGATGCGTATTGTTTCCGAAAGCTTTCTCGTATTGAGCAAACTGGCCACCAAGTTGATGTTTTATAATTAGTTTTGCTTCGAGCAGTAAGTCGAGCGTATTGTAAACGGTTGCCAAACTCACGCGATAATTGGCCTTCATTTTGTTGAATAATATGTCGGCATTGAAATGTCCATCAAACGAAAATATATGTTCCAAAATAGCATAACGTTCGGGTGTTTTCCGATGTTTATGCTTTTTGAGATATTCTGTGAAAACCTCTTTAATAGATTCGTATGAACTTTCTTCTTTCATTGTGTAAAAAAGTGACCAACAAAAGTACAACATTTATGCAGTTTTTTGCTATAAAACACCCAAAAATCAGGACTAAAGCTTTAAAAAAACTGTCATGATGATATATTTTACCATAAAAAATAAATGATATAAATATCAGATATTCAGACAAATATGTTTTACGAGATTGATTTTGTTTAGTGTATTTGCCAGATATACAGACATATATAAAAATGTCAGTATTATATTTTAAGTCTTACTTTTGGTGTATGAAAGACCCTCGAAATGATAGACGTTGGGTTCACAAGATGAAAGATTTGATTTTTTTATCTCCATAATTTAAGCGTTATGTATTGGAAAATCATGGTATAACGTGTAACTCTTTAGCAAGTTAAAATATGATTAATTAAAGACTTTTTTGTTGTTATCAGGTGGTATTTATCCATGAAGATTATCTTAGGGTTAGAACAAAATGTTCTGCATTGAACTTCTCAATGCTAAATAAAATATACGTAAATCTTATAAAAAAAGATACAATTAAAGCAGGTAACAATAGAGAATGGTAAGTTGGGGAAAATAGCTATTTCACTTAAACTTATTAAATTTTAATCCTTCAGCCCTGACAATTTTATCCGCTTTGTTGGTTGAGAATATTTTTTCATTATCTTTGCCTATTTGTAATAAGTAATAGTCATTTAAATCTATTTTATTAATTTAAAATCTGAATAATATGCTACACGAATTAAAGTACGATGAAGAAAACGGTATAATAGTACTAGCATTTAAATATCACTTCCTACACAAGGATGTAGATCCATTATTCTTGCAGGTGAAGGAATTGCTGGAAGGTAAGCAAATTCGTCAAATGCTTGTAGTGATGAGTGAAAATCATAATGTTGAAAACAGGGAAACACGAGAAGCAACAAGTGAACAATTGTCTCAGCTAAACATATCAGAAGTTGCTTTTGTCGGTGGAAATGCTACCAATAGAATGATAGCCAGAGTTTTATTGAAGACTGGTATTGTGAAATTAAATGGAGATTTTTTCAAAGACTATGAAGATGCAATTAAATGGTTAAAAAGTAAAAGATAATTTATGCTGAAGGCAAAGATTGTCTTTATCTTTCGATATATAAAATTACTGTTTAACACAATTTGTCAATTTTAAAAAACTAAATATTATGGAACACGAATTAAAGTACGACGAACATAATGAAGTGGTTGTTCTTAGTTCTAATGCAAACTTAAGGCTCATTGATATTGAACCATTGTCCAATAATCTTAAAATCATATTAGAAGATAAGAAATATAGACAATTAGTGTCAATAATTAGTGATGTTTATGTTGTAGAAAACCGAGAAACAAGAGAAGCTCTTGCTGAAGCATTGAGTAAGTTAAATTTATCAGAAGTGGCTTTTGTTGGAGGTTCTGCTTACAACAGGATAATGGCAAAAGTATTAATTAAGACAGGTATTGTGAAATTAAATGGAGACTTCTTCAAAAGTTATGATGAAGCAATAGAATGGTTAAAAAGTAAAAGAAAATAAATTATGGAAGCAAACACAGAAATTAAAAATGCCAAAGCGCGAATCGAACATATTGAAGATGTTCTGTCGTCGGTAGCAGCAGGTGAACTTGAATTAAGAATTGAATCGGATATTGAAGACGATCTTACAGGTGTTGAACAGGCTATTAATCTGCTGATTGATGACCTTACTCACGAGTTGAAAAAAAGTCTGAAAATGAAAGAGGAGATGGAAGATAAGCTTCATAAAATTCAGGATCAACAAAGAACCATCCTTCAACAACAGGAAGACTTAATGGAATTGTCGAGCCCTGTTTCAAAGGTTTGGGACAACATCCTCATTCTTCCGGTTATCGGAACACTAGATAGTCAGCGCACACAAATAATGATGGAAAACCTGCTTCAGAAAATTGTTACAACCGGTTGTACCACAGCTATTCTCGACATTACTGGCGTTCCTACCGTAGATACTCAGGTAGCAAACCACTTGCTAAAAACAGTTACAGCTGCTCGTTTGCTCGGCGCTGAATGTATTGTGAGCGGAATCAGTCCGGCCATTGCACAAACTATTGTTCATTTGGGAATCAATCTGTCGCAAATACTCACCAAAGCTACACTTCAGGATGCCATGATTTATTCGATGAAAAAAAACGAACAGCTTGTGGATGGTAAAATTAAAACCAGTTACGTTGAACAGGACGATAATAAACTGTAAAAGCTATGAACTACAACGAAAAAAGAATACCGATTATCAAGATTCGTGACTATCTGATTGTTTCCATTCAGGTGGATATGCACGATAGGTTGGCTTTACAGTTGCAAACGCAAATTTTGGAAGAAATTTACCGTACAGGCTCTAAAGGTGTGCTAATTGACATTTCGACACTCGAAATGGTTGATTCATTTATTGGACGGGTGCTGTCTGGAATGGCATCGATGGCGGCTATCATGGATGCAGCTGTTGTTATTGTAGGTATGCAACCCGCAGTGGCCATCACACTGGTGGAACTTGGGCTCGAAATGCCCGGAGTAGATACAGCACTAAACATGGAGCTGGGTATGGAAATGCTTGAGAAAAGATTAATAAAGGCATAAAACAAAAATCAATGCTAGAAATTGTATCAGATAAAAGTTGGGAATTGCTTGAGAAATGTCCTATTCAGAATGAGTATGACATAGTAAAAGCACGTCAGATTGTACGACAGTTTGCGAAAGAGGAGGGTATGGGTATTGTTGATCAAACACGTATTACCACGGCTGTTTCTGAACTTTTTAGAAATATGTTTTTGTATGCTTCAGGAGGTAAAGTATTGATTGAAAAAGGCGTTATTGAAGAAAAGGACACGTTGATAATTACGTGTATTGATGATGGTCCCGGAATAGACAATATTGAATTGGCCATGACAGATGGTTACACTTCGGGCGGAGGAATGGGATACGGACTTCCTGGTACAAAAAGACTTGTTGATAAATTCGAAATATATTCCAAACTGAACAAAGGAACGACTGTGAGGGTGATGAAATGGAAATAAATCGTGAGCAAATACTAATTCTGGAAATTGATAGTGACGCTGATGTTGGAGTTTGTAGACGAAAGTCAGTCAGCTTGGCGGGTCAACTGGGTTTCGACGATGTAAAAATCGGCGAAGTTGCTATTCTTGTTTCGGAACTTGTAACCAATGTATTGAAACATGGCGGTGGAAAAGGGTGGATTATGATTTGTCAATTGCAGGATGACCAAAACCGGAAAGCTATTGAAATATGGTGCTGCGATCAGGGAGATGGTATTCAGAATGTAGAAAAAGCTATGCATGATGGATTTACTAATAAACAAACATTAGGAATAGGTTTAGGAACAATTCGTCGGTTCTCCGATATTTTTGAAATAAATCCTAAACTAAACGATACAAGAATCAGTACAGTTCTCAAACCAATTAACAACTACAAACATTGTATTAGAATTGTAAAATGGATTCCAGAAAACCATTGGAAGGGAACAAATCGTAATTTGATTACAGGAGCAGTATCACGCTGCAAACCGGGTGAAATATTGAACGGAGACTCCTATGTCATTAGCAATTTAAGTTCGGATAAAACTATTGCAGCCATAATTGATGGATTGGGACATGGCAAAGAAGCTCACATGGCTTCGAATATTATTAAGGAACAGATATTACTTAAAAGCGAGCTACCACTGAATGAACTCATAAATTATACTCATCAGGCTGCCCGCGGAACACGTGGAGCTGTTATCGGGTTAGTTTACATTAATATTGAAACTTCAAAACTTTATTTTGTAGGAATAGGAAACATTGAAGGGTTTATTCTTTCTCCGTCAAGCAAAAAAAGTTTGATTTCGTTCGGAGGAATTTTGGGTCATAATATACGAACACCACAGATTTTTGAGTTTCCATTTAAAAGTGGCGATGCTGTTTGTCTTTTCAGCGACGGAATAAATACACGATGGAACACTGATGAAATAAACTGGAAAGAACATCCCCAAAAAATTGCCGATTTTTTAATCAATAATTATTCAAGATCCAACGATGATGCCACAGTTCTTATTATCAGCCACGCTTCATAAAGTAGGCACGATACCGGTTCAGTTTGAGTCTGATGTTGTTCGGTCACGAAATTTAGGCTCTTTACTTGCTCAGGAAATAAAGTTTGATAAAACTTCCAGTATTCGTATTGGCACAGCAGTTTCAGAGTTAAGCCGAAATATAATTGAACATGCAAATGGCGGGCAAATTGACTTTTATGTGGCTAAAAGACGGGATAACAGCGATGGTGTGGTCATCATTTTTAAAGACCGTGGACAAGGAATTCAGCAATTGGATGAAATTCGGAATGGCTCATTTGTATCAAAAAAAGGAATGGGAGTCGGGTTAATCGGTTCTCAACGCCTAATGGATGATTTTGATATACAAACACAAGCCGGCAAAGGAACCAAAATCACCATTGCCAAATGGTTGGCTCCATTTTCAGCCTTAATTACTGAAAAAGCACTGGAGGCAATTCAAACAGCTTTCACCAAAACAATTGAGCGTGGTGATTCCAGCCTGGTTGAAACTATTAATTCCCAAAACAATGAATTGCTGTTTCTTCTGAAAAACCTGCAGGATCGAAACGAAGAAATTGAAACCATAAACAAGGAACTAGAGGACACAAACAAAGGCGTACTCGCACTAAACAGGGAACTAGAAGATAAAGCTCTGGCAATTGACAAAGCCAAACAACAAGCCGAACAGGCAAACAGAGCCAAAAGCGATTTTTTGGCACACATGAGTCATGAAATTCGCACCCCAATGAATGCAATTCTTGGGTTTGCCGAATTATTACTTAAAACGGATTTGACTGAATCGCAAAGACAATACGCTGGAAATGTGAGTAGTGCAGGAAAATCACTTCTTGAAATCATTAACGATATTCTTGATTTTTCAAAAATTGAAGCTGGTAAACTTGAGTTGGATATTGTAGAAACCGACATCGTGAAGTTACTCAATCAAACCATAGACATTGTCAAATACATTGCTGCCAATAAAGGACTGGAATTGTTACTGACAATCCAACCCGACCTACCCCGAATAGTCATGCTTGACCCACTTCGCTTGAAACAAATACTCATAAATCTTTTAAGCAACGCTATCAAATTCACCGAAAAAGGCGAGGTGGAAATAAAAGTTGGATACACAAATCTGAGCGAAAATAAAGTTACCTATCAATTCTCAGTTCGTGACACAGGTATAGGCATAACTGAGGATCAAAGACTAAGGTTATTCAAAGCATTTACACAGGCCGATGGCTCAACAACCCGTAAGTTTGGTGGCACCGGTCTTGGTTTGGTTATCTCTAATTTACTTGTTGAAAAAATGGACAGCTCTCTTCGGTTCGATAGCGAGTGGGGCAAAGGCAGTACTTTTCATTTTAGTATTGAAACTGAATACATTGAACAGATAATCGCTAAGAATCCGGATATTATATATAAAAAGATTTTAGTTCTCGACAGCAATACCAATAACCTGAAAAATATAGCTGAATATTTCGACAAATGGGGTGTAGATTATTCCGTTTGCGAAAGTTCACTCAATGCATTATTTGAACTACAGGCAGGCAAATTCGACTTGTTTATCTGCAATTACTCTATGCCGGATATGGATGGTTTGGAAATTATATCTCACATCCGTAATAAACTCCAGATATGTCCCAATAGCATGAAAATTGCCATGATGTATCAAGTATCCGATGAAGATTCGGTTAATATAGAATTGAGCAAAAGAGATATTACTAACAAGCTTATAAAACCGATAAAATCAGATGACTTGCTGGCACTTATAAGTAAAACTAAAAAGAAAAATGAGGAAAATGAGATTAATTTTTCTACCAACAAAGAGAATTGCAATGAAGATAAAGAATCAGGCATAATAACTGACAAAAAAGTTATTATGATAGTCGAAGATGTGGAAATGAACATGTTACTGATCAAAGTGCATGTTACCAACATATTACCTAATGTTGAAATTATTGAAGCTACAAACGGACTTGAAGCATTGGAAGTTGTAAAGAAACGGAAACTTGATTTAATATTAATGGATGTGCAAATGCCGGAAATGGATGGCATGGAAGCAACTCAAAATATCCGCAAGCTGGATATAGATGGAGTTAAAAATCTACCTGTTATTGCACTAACTGCCGGAGCATTAAAAGAAGAAAAAGAAAAAGCTTTAAATGCCGGAATGAATGATTTTCTAACTAAACCAATAGACTCAGAGCATTTGAAAACCCTGTTGAACAAATATCTTTAGTGGTAACTCTGAAATTAAATCCGAAATAATAAAATTAAGAACTATTTCTTTCGCCCTTTCACCCTTTCACAGTTTATTTTATGATAAACTTACCATTCTCTATTAATCTATAAAACACCTAAAAATAACATTTCTTGTTTCACTTCGTTGGCAATATACCGTTGTCCGATTGAAGCACTTTCTGAAAATGCTTCGATTTCTTTCAGAATGTAAGTGGCTATTTCTTTGTCTTTTCTGCAAAATTTGCTTAAGCAAAGTGCCAGCGATTTGTATAAATGAAATTCGTCGATTGTTGATGATTTAATTGCTTTGTTTATTATCTTGATGGTTTCTTCGTTATTTAGTTTTTTTACTAGCCGTGTTGCCAGAATATAACCTGTTGTTTGTATCCATATTTTATTAGACTGAATCCAATCAGTAACTAGTTTTGTGGCAAAAGTGAGTTTGCAGAATAGGTTCATGCATGATTGTTCAATAATTTCAATCTGATTGAAACTTTCGACCCATTCCTGTGCCAATTCGGGACTGAATTTGTCGATTGGCTCAAGTAGAGTTGCCATAATCATGGTTTCGCGTATCTGAAGCAGCCAGAGTCGTTGCGCCAAATCGTGATTTGGTGAATATTTTTTGGCAATCTCCTTGATGCGGGGAATAGAAACACCGTAATTTTTTTTGTAGATAATCCCACTATTTGTCATTTGATCGGACACAATTCCGTTCATCGAAAGGCGGATTGTTCGTCTTATTTCTGCAATTTCGCTGTCTAATTCTGCATTTGCTATGTAAAATTTCATTTTCTTCTGGTTTTTATTCGTTGGTAATTAACCGGTTGTAAAAATAGCTTGTTTTTTTTGAAAAAAAGTTGCAAAAAATCAATTGCTGTATTATCTTTGCACTCGCTAAACATGGTGGTTGTAGCTCAGTTGGTTAGAGCGTCGGTTTGTGGTTCCGAAAGTCGCGGGTTCGAGCCCCGTCTCCCACCCATTTTTAAAATGCTCAAAAAAGGAAGAACAATTTAGTTCTTCCTTTTTTTTTTGTTTTTTGTTGCTTACTATCTGGCTTTTATCTATACTATCTGTTGCCTTTTACAGATATACGAAATCGTATTCTGCTTTCGATAATTCGATTAATAATTTGTTGAGCCGTGGGTAAAGGGCATCTGCTCTTGACTTAAATCCGCATCGTTGTTTTCGAATGTAATTCAATAGAAAGTCCGCGGTTCCTATATATGCATTTTTGTTGGCAAGTAAACCAGTTAGTTTATTTTAATTCTAGAGTCAACCCTATAAGTGAGCATACTTATTCATAAAATTGACAATAATAGTAAAATTATCCTTTTTCTCATCTATGAAATGCATTCTTTTGCAAATGTAACTGAAATAATCGGATTGTCAAATGGGGAATTATTGAGAAAAAAATATTACTTTTGTGGCTAATTTTATTTTGTCAAATTACAATATAACACGAAAGAAATGAAAGTATTAAAATTTGGCGGAACGTCCGTAGGTTCTGCTGCGCGAATGAAAGACGTTGCTAAGTTGATTTGCGATGGAGATCAAAAAATAGTGGTTTTGTCGGCTATGTCGGGAACTACAAACAGCTTGGTGGAAATTTCCGATTACCTGTACAAAAATAACACAGCAGGTGCGTTGGAACGCATCAATGCATTGGAGCAAAAATACGCTGATGTAGTAGAAGAACTCTACAAGGTAGAAACATATAAAACGGAAGCAAAAACGGTGCTGAAGTCTCATTTTGAATACCTTCGTTCATTTTCAAAGTCGGTTTTTACTTTGTTTGAGGAAAAAGCCATTTTAGCTGAAGGAGAAATGCTTTCAACTAATATGTTCCAGATTTACCTACAGGAAATCGGTGAAAACAGTGCTTTGTTGCCTGCGTTGGAATATATGCGGATTGATAAAAATTCAGAACCGGATACTACATATATTGCCGAGCATTTGGCCAAACAATTAGCGCTTCAGCCGGACAAGATGATTTATATCACCCAAGGCTTTATTTGCCGTAATTTCTATGGCGAAATTGATAACCTGCAACGTGGTGGCAGTGATTATACTGCTTCGTTGATTGGCGCAGCAGTAAAAGCATCTGAAATTCAGATTTGGACAGACATTGACGGTATGCATAATAACGATCCTCGTTTTGTGGAAGGTACAAAACCGGTTCCGGTATTGCATTTTGAAGAAGCAGCCGAGTTGGCTTATTTCGGAGCGAAAATTCTTCACCCAACTTGTATTTTACCCGCGAAACTGGCTAATATTCCTGTTCGTCTGTTGAACACGATGGAACCTGAAGCTCATGGAACATTGATTTCTACTCATAGCAAAAAAGGAAAAATTGAGGCTGTTGCTGCTAAAGATGGTATTACAGCTATCAAAATCAAGTCAGGACGTATGTTGCTGGCTCATGGATTCTTACGTAAAGTATTCGAAATCTTCGAATCGCACCATACGCCGATTGATATGGTAACCACCTCAGAAGTTGGTGTTTCTGTTTCAATAGACAATGCCAAGAAACTGGATGAAATTGTAAATGAGTTGAAAAAATTCGGAACAGTTACCGTTGATAAAGAAATGGTTATCATTTGCGTAGTGGGTGACATGCCATTTGAAAACGTAGGTTTTCAGGCTAAAGTGGTTGGTGCGATGAGTGAAATTCCTGTTCGTATGATTTCGTACGGCGGTAGTAACTACAACATTTCATTTCTAATTAAAGCTGAAGATAAGAAAAGAGCATTGAATGCATTAAGTACAGCACTTTTTAATTAACGATTAACAATTTATAATTAATAATTGTCAGTACATTGAAGTTGAGCAGCATTTACTGTTCACTGATAAATGTTTACTGATAACTGAGATATTATGATTAAAGGAAAATTTCCTATAGATAAGTTTAACAAACTTGAGACTCCGTTTTATTATTATGATCTGGATGTGCTTCGTAAAACGTTAAACGAGATTAATGTAGAATCACAAAAATCAGATTTTCATGTGCATTATGCCATGAAAGCAAATGTAAGCCCATGCGTGTTGGAGGTAATCAAAGATGCCGGTCTAGGTGCTGACTGTGTAAGTGGTGGCGAAGTGCAGGCTGCGCTTAATGCCGGAATACCTGCTTCAAAGGTTGTATTTGCCGGAGTTGGTAAAGCCGACTGGGAAATTAACCTCGGTTTGGATAATGACATCTTTTGCTTCAATGCCGAATCGGTTCCTGAACTCGAAGTTATTAATGAGCTGGCCGCAGCCAAAGGTAAAACTGCAAATGTGGCTTTGCGCATCAATCCAAATGTAGATGCTCATACTCATCATTATATTACCACAGGAACAAATGAAAATAAGTTCGGTATCAATATGGAAGATGTTGATCATGTTGTAGATATGATTAAGACATTGGGAAATGTAAAACTGATTGGAATCCATTTCCACATTGGTTCGCAAATTACTGATATGACTGCATTTCACAACCTATGTGTACGAGTGAATGAGTTACAGGAGCAATTTATTGCAAAAGGTGTGACACTTCAAAATATTAATGTCGGTGGTGGTTTAGGTATCAACTACGAACACCCGAATCATTTCCCGATTCCGGAATTCGAAGCATTCTTCAAAGTTTATCGTGATCATTTGAATTTGTTGCCGGGTCAAACACTTCACTTTGAATTGGGACGCGCTGTGGTAGCACAATGCGGTACGCTGATTTCGAAAGTATTGTATGTAAAACAGGGAGCTACAAAGAAGTTTGCCATTCTGGATGCAGGTTTTACCGATTTAATTCGTCCTGCTTTGTATCAGGCTTATCACCTTATCGAAAATATCAGTTCGGAACTTCCAACTGAAGCTTACGATGTGGTTGGACCTATTTGTGAATCGTCCGATACTTTTGCCAAAGGATTTGTGCTGAATCAAACTAAACGTGGAGATTTGATTGCCCTGCGTTCTGCTGGTGCTTATGGTGAAATTATGGCTTCGCAATACAACTTACGCAAATTACCAAAAGCATATTCTTCGGACGAACTAGCTCATTGATAACTGCTCATTGAAAATTTTTAAAATGGAAATTTACGGTTTTTCGTTTTCTCTGTTGGAATTGATTGTGTTTGGAATTTTACTCCTTACATTCATTTATCAACTCTATTTTTATTTCCGTTATTTGAATGGTGTACTTCATCTTCGTAATAGAATAAAGAAAGGCAAGGTACTTTTTATTGATGAACAACCACCTGTTTCTGTGATTATTTGCTCAAAGGATGAGGCTGAGAATCTCCGTAAATTCCTACCGTTTATATTGCAACAGGAATATCCACAATTTGAGGTAATTGTTATCAATGATGGATCTACCGACCAAACCGATACTTTGTTGCGAGATTTGAGCATTGAATATCCTAATTTGAAAACGACTTTTGTTCCGGTTGGAGCGAATAATCTTAGTACAAAGAAATTGGGTCTGACGCTTGGAATCAAAGCTTCGAAATACGACATCTTGCTTTTTACAGATGCCGATTGTATGCCGGAGGATAAGTTGTGGATTGCGCGTATGATGCGTAACTTTACCCGCGAAACGGATTTCGTATTGGGTTATGGGGCTTATTTCCAAAAGAAAGGCTTTTTAAACAGGCTGATTACTTACGACACCTTGTTTATTGGTTTACAATATCTCGGAATGGCAGCTGTTCGCAGACCTTATATGGGTGTTGGTCGGAATCTGGCTTATAGAAAGGAAACGTTCTATTCCAATAAAGGATTTGCTTCTACACTGGGGCTTAGCTCAGGAGACGATGATTTGATGGTAAACAAAGCTTGTAATCCATGGAATACGCGTGCTGAAATTGCACCTGATAGTATTACCTGGTCGGAACCAAACACAACATACAAAGGGTGGTTGTTTCAAAAAGCACGGCATTTGTCGGTTTCCAGATACTATAAAAATTCAAGCAAGTTCAGATTATTTTTTGAACCGTTTACCCGTGGACTGTTTTATCTGACATTAATTCTGGCAATGATTTTCGGAAATGTAATTACGTTGATTGCTTCTGCCGTTTTATTTGTTATCCGGTACGTTGTTCAACTTTCAATCATAAACAGATCTGCCAAGCATTTTGGCGAACGAAAATATATATTGAGTTTACCCGTTTTAGATATTTATCTGCCTTTGGTAAATTTATACATTATGCTTTTTGGAAGAAAAGGAAAATCGGTCAGATGGAAATAATCTTTTAGAACGCAAATCACGCAAATTTTCGCAAAATAAAAAAGAATTAGCATTTTTGTTTTGATTAGCGAAAATTTGCGTGATTTGCGTTCTGATAAATTTAGTATCCACTTGCCAGAATGTCCGCCAAATGAATTCCTTTTACTGCGAGTTTGTGTTTTTTGCAGAAGCCATTGATATTCATCAAACACGAGGCTTCTGTGCTGATAATATATTCGGCTCCGGTTGCCAACGCGTTTAATACCTTTTTCTCTGCCATTGCTGTAGAAATAGCTGCATTTTTTACTGCAAAAGTTCCACCAAAGCCACAACAGGTATCACTTTCTTCCATTTCTATCAATTCCAGCCCTTCCACCTGTGACGCTAATGTACGAGGCTCATTTTTTATCCCATATTCTCGCAATGCCGAGCAGGAATCGTGGAAAGTAACTTTGTGTGGAAATTTAGCTCCTAATTTTTCCACTTTCAATACATTGACCAGAAAATCCGAAAGTTCGAAAACAGTGCTTTTTATTTGTGTATGCTTTGCCAATAATTCAGGCTTGTCAGCCAATAGCTTGTGATAATGATGAATCACAAAGCTGGAGCATGAACCGGAAGGCGAAACGATTGGCATATCTAAATTAAAATCAGTGAGAAATTTCTCCGCCAGACTTCCGGCTTCTTTCCAGTAACCACTGTTGAACGCGGGTTGTCCGCAACAGGTTTGTTCGGGATTGTAATGTACCTTACAGCCTGCTTTCTCAAGTATTTTGATTGTGTTGAATCCTATTTCGGGATACAATTGGTCAATATAGCAGGGAATAAAAAGTTGAATATCCATATTTTAGTTACAAGTTTTTTTAGTTACAAGTTACGAGAAAAGTAAGTGAGTTTCTGATTTTACTCTTATTACAATTGTATTTGTAGATTGTTAAACTGGCATATTGTTCAATTAATCAGTACCAAAAATCTGCATAAACAGGTAAGTGGTCGGAGAAGCCTTCCTGATATTTAAATCCTACGTAGGTTCTGAACGGTTGTTTGCCCAGAAATTTTTTGTCATTTTCCAAAAGAAATCCTGCATCAAAAATATGTATATCGCTTTGCCGGGTAAAAATACGTCCGTTTTGTTGGAGTAAAGCTCCTGAAACAATTATCTGGTCCAATGCACCCCAATCTCCTTCATGTTTGTTAGTGCCTTTTCCTTCAACGTGCATTTTGTACATTAAGTTATACAAATTATGTGTTGAAATAGAATCGTTTAATGGCTTCGCTTTCAATCCATTTAACAAACTCCTATTTGTTGGAAAATCATTGAAATCGCCCATGATAACAATGTTCGCATGTGAATTCACTGCAAAAAGGCTATCTACTTTTCCGCGTACCACCGACGCTACAAATATGCGTTTTTCTTCCGATTCGAGTTCACCACCCAGCCGTGATGGAAAATGGCAAACAAACACATGCAAGGTGTCTCCGCTGGCAATAATTCCCGTTGCAAACAGGATATCACGTGTTTTGTTATTGGATGCAGTAGGGAAATTTATACGAATAGCTTCGTCGTGAATCGGTTTAAATTGCTTGGGCTGATAGAGCAGAGCTACATCCACACCCCGTGTATCAGGCGATTCGTGATGTAGAAATTTATAGCGCAGGTTTTTTAATCCGGAGTAACGGGTCAAATCAATCAGGCATTTATCACTTTCAACTTCGCACAAACCTACTAAAACTGGTGCATCCCAACCACCGATAGCTGTGATGACTTTGGTTATATTCGCCTGTTTCTTAATATACTTTGCGTAATTCCAACCTCGCATGCCACCCGGGAGAAATTCACTGTCATTGGTAAGCGAATCGTCCACGCAGTCGAAATAATTTTCGACATTATAACACATGATTTTTAAAATCTGCTTTTCTGTTTTTTGAGCTGTCAGATAGCAGGCAGAGCTCACTAAGAAGATGAATATAAGCGATTTTTTCATTGCTCGTCTTTACGATAAATATGGTTAAGTAATAAGCACAAAGGTAGAAATAAAATCATAAAAATTTTGATTTATTGAAAGGTTGGTTATTTTGAAAAGAACTTATTAGTTATTTGAAAAATGTAAAAAACTCAGTTGGGAGAAAGTTAGTGAGCATGTTTTCGACTAAGCGTCTTTAGCTACGATGATTTTCAATATGCTTGTTCGTAGCTAGAAGCAAGACTTAGCGATAAAATCGGTTATACTATATGTCTTATATATTCAGAAAAAGAAGAGATTAAAGAAATTGTGTCTCTTCTTTTAGATAAAAGAATGACATTTGAAGTTAATATTAAAAGTAGAGCTTTTATTTTACTTTGACATAGCTGGATATAATGCTAAACATCTAGTAGTAAAGACTATGGCAAACAGGGGAATAAATATATTGTAATATTTTAACCATGAAAAAAAAGACTAAAAAACTTTTTATGAACAATTGAATTCATTAAACTGTTAATACTTTTGAATATCTGTGCAAAAGGAATATTTTTTTGCAATAAAAGATATTTGGAGAATCCGAACACCAATAAAAAAAGTAGGAAGTGGTTGCTGAAAAACTTTACGAGTAAGCAAAACTTAAAAACCAATATTATGAAAAAATTTATGATTTCTTTGTTGTTAATTAGCTCCAGCATGTTTGTTGCAGCGGAAGATTCTAATTTTGGTCCGAAAAAGGGTCAATATGCAGTCAGCATTGATGCTACTCCGCTATTAAATTACGCGGGCAATCTATTGAGTGGATATACTGGTCAAAATCATGTAGACGATCTATATTTTATAAAAGATTTTGGCGTTTATGGTAAGAAGTATATTTCTGACACTAATGCCTATCGTTTAGGCGTTAATCTAGATTTGTCTTCACTTAAGACAAATCAACCTGGTACACCAGGTACTGGTGCATTAGAAAGTACAACAGTGAATAACACTGATATTGGTTTGTCGGCTGGTATTGAATACAGAAAGGGCAAAGGTCGTTTGCAGGGGTTTTATGGACCTATGGTCGGTATAGGAATTGGTTCATATTCAACTAAATACGCATATAATGGCACACCAAATACTGAGGCTCATCTTGAGTCTATTGATGGGTCAACTATTAATTTTGGACTTGGTGGCTTTGCGGGAGTTGAATACTTTATCAGCAAACAAATTGCAGTAGGAACTGAGTTTAATATAATGTTAAAATATTCATCAACCGGAAGATCAACTGATAAGTATCAAGGGAGTCCAGATGTAAAAGGAGGATCATCATCGGAAATCAGTTTTGGATTTGGTCAATCTGCATTTGCGCCATGCGGTAGATTATACGTTTCATTATATTTTTAAACATTATCCGATAAACCGAGGTAATAAATTATTTAGACGATAAATAGAGTCTCAGTTGAGATTGGCGGTCATGAGTTCACATAAAGTCTGGTTATGTTGCAGCTAAAAGCAAGGCTTTTTACCTTGCAAATTCAGAAACAGGAAAGGCACAAGAAATTGTGTCTTTTCTGTTGCAAATATTAAAAGTTGCAGCTTATATTTCCAGATATATCTGGACAAGTTTATTTGAAACATAACCAGACGCTATGCCAAACAGTAGGTACAGGATTATATATACGCTACGAGGAAAACGGGAGATTGAAAATCCCAGTGACATGTGGGAGCTTTTTAAGCGAAATGAACATATCCGAGAGTCGGGCTGTTAGATGTTATAGTTGTTTAAAATAAAGATTCGATGATAAATCCAATGAATACAAGAGCCAGGATAATATATCACAGTGACAGCCATGAATATTTAAGCTATAATGAACATATCCGGGTGGAGGGGGAACTCATTCGAATTTAATATGTTGATAGCTGTTTTTTTTAGCATTTGATGGTTGTTGATTGATAATTCACTACGATTACGAAATAACCTAGAAAGATAGTGATATTCAAAGAATTATTAAAATGTTTCTACTTATATTTTCCTGATTATCTAATACATATTTAAATTTATAACGAACCATTGACCGCTTATACCTAACTTTAAATATACAAATGGATATGGAAGAAACTAACACAAAAGAAATTAACCTGTTACAGTTAATTGGTTTGATGTTTGAATGGTTAAAGAAAAACGTGACAGCTATAATTGGCTTTCTTTGTTATTTGTTACGCCTAAGTTATAAATACATTGCGGTAACTATATCTATTATGTTACTATCTTTATCAATCGGGATTTACTTGTCCAGACCAACCGCAAGAGTTTATTCCGCAGAAACAATTGCAATGATTTATGGAACAGATGTTCAAATAGTCATGGAAGTTTTTAAACAATTAGATTCATATACTTTACAAAATGGCAAAAGCTCTCTTGCTGATAAATTAGATTTACCTGATAGTGTTTTAAAAAATATTGTTGGAATAAAATGTTATTATGTACTTTGTTATAAAAGAGATGGAATAGCAGTGAAAATTGATTATAAAAATGTATATCCTCAAAAAGATACCATGATTGTGAAAATGGGAGATCGGTTGAGTATAAAAATCTTAACCCATAATACAAATCAAATTCCGTTGGTTCAAACTGCTATATTAAAATATTTGAATAGTAATACATTGATGAGATCTCAGTTCGAAATTCATAAAACTGAGCTTATTCAGCAAATTGAGATTTGCAAACGAGAAAATCTTCGTATTGATAGCTTAGCCAAAGTTTCTTATTTTAAAGATTCAGAGAAACAACTACAAGTAGCGAATAATAGTCTATTACTTGGTGAGCAGAAAAAGCAACTCTTTTATTCAGAACTGTTGAACCTACAAAACACGAAAGCTTTTGCAGAGGGTAGTTTGTCAAACTTTACTAATCCTATTGTGTTGCCGGCAGGCTTTACTATATCACCAAAACCGCTGAATCCTATGGCTAAATATTCGGTATTGGGTATTTTGTTTGGATATGTAATGTCATTATTATTGGTTCTATTTATTGATAATTTGAAAAATATAAAGAACTTTTTTAGATAAATTTCAGAATATTCCTTTTCCGTCAAAATTTGTAACATTGCATAATGTGTCCAGTCCAAGTTACGGTTAAGACTAAACTTAAATTATCCACTTTGCCGCATTTAATTGATTTGGAGGAAGAAGGGGAGTTTCAGTTGTTATTTGAAAAATGCACAAAAAAACCGTTGAATGAAAATTCAACGGTTTTTAGTATCAAATATGTTTAGTTTCTAATAAACTAAATTAGATAGGTAAGCTAAACTCTTATGCGTTTTTTGCTTTCAATACGATAGCTTTAAAAGCTTCAGGGTGATTCATGGCTAAGTCGGCTAATACTTTACGGTTCATTTCAATTCCCGATTTGTGTAAAGCTCCCATCAATTTTGAATATGACATACCTTCTAAACGTGCAGCAGCGTTGATACGTTGAATCCACAAAGCGCGGAAACTGCGTTTTTTGTTTTTGCGGTCACGGTAAGCATATTGCAACCCTTTTTCCCATGTGTTTTTGGCAACGGTCCATACGTTACGACGACCTCCAAAATAACCTCTTGTGAGGCTTAAAATTCTTTTTCTTCTTTTACGTGAAGCAACGTGGTTTACTGATCTTGGCATAATTAAATGATTTGTGAATGTTAGCGTCGCGTGTTAGGGCGAACTTGAGGCTAAGGCATTCTGATTTTGACTAAGAAAAATGTGAATTTAAAAATCGAAATTGACTATTTCAAGCAAAGCATTTCCATAACGTTTGTCATATCGCCTTTGTGAACAAGAGCTGAATGAGTCAGGTTACGTTTTTGTTTTGTTGTTTTTTTAGTCAAAATGTGGCTTTTAAAAGCATGTTTTCTTTTGATCTTTCCTGTTCCGGTAAGGGTGAACCTTTTTTTAGCACCGGAGTTAGTTTTCATTTTTGGCATTGTTACTTATTTTTAGTTATGTAATCCGAATTTGGTAACTGCAATTCTATTTTTTTACTTTTGGCGAAAACATGACAATCATACGTTTTCCTTCCAGTTGTGGCAGTTGATCCACTTTAGCATATTCTTCCAAGTCGCTGGCAAAACGGAGTAATAAAACTTCGCCTTGTTCTTTGAAAAGAATCGAACGTCCTTTGAAAAACACATACGCTTTCACTTTGCAGCCTTCTTTCAGGAATTCCTGAGCATGTTTCAATTTGAAATTGTAATCATGATCATCGGTTTGTGGTCCGAAACGAATTTCTTTCAATATAACTTTGGCTGTTTTTGCCTTGGCTTCTTTCTCCCGTTTTTTAAGTTGGTATAAAAACTTTTGATAATCAACAACTTTACAAACCGGCGGAACAGCATTCGGCGATATTTCGACCAAATCTAGTTCAAGTTGATCAGCGATACGTATAGCTTCTTCGTACGAATAAACGCCTTGTTCTACGTTGTCACCTACCAAACGAACTTCTTTTAACCCTTTAATTTTTTCGTTAATACGATTGGGTTGCTCTTTTACCCTGCCTCTTTGAGGCCTGATGGTTAATTGTTTAGCTATTGCTTGTTTCCTCCCTAACTTTAAAGAATGAATAAAATATTGTTCTGTATTTTGAGCCCGCAAATATAATACTTTTTTTTGAATTACGATTCGTATTGCTAAAAATAATCAAAACAAATTGTAAACCACTTATCTTATAATCTGCAATCAATCTGCTTGTTGTGTGAAATTTTGCAAATATACTTCTAATCTATCCATGGCAATACGAATGTTTTTAAGAGAATTTGCATACGAGAATCTTACAAATCCTTCGCCGTTAGTTCCGAAATCAACACCGGGCGTGATGCCGACGTGAGCTTTTTCCAAAACGTCGAAAGCAAAGCAATATGAATCGGAAGTGAACTTTCGAGCATCGCAGAAAACGTAGAATGCACCTTTTGGTTCGGTGTGAATGACAAATCCCATGTTTTTTAAACGTTCGATAATGTAGATTCGTCTTTCATTATAAATAGAACGCATAAAATCCACATCTGTCTTAGCTTCTTTGAGTGCGGCAATTCCGGCTTTCTGAGCAGTGCTTGGAGCGCAGATAAACAAATTTTGTTGTAATATCTGCAACGAGCGCATATATTCTTTTGGTGCAATCAGGTATCCGAGTCGGAGTCCGGTCATGGCAAACCGTTTCGAGAAACCATTCACAACAAATGCTTTGTCTGTAAATTCAAGAATTGAACGAGCTTTTCCGTCATAAACAAGGCCGTGATATATTTCATCAGAAATAATGGGGATGTTCAATTCGGATAGTTCCTTATATACATTGTCGGCAACAAGTGTTCCTGTTGGATTCATAGGTGAGTTTACAAAGATAGCACGTGTTTTATCCGTAATTTTTTTCTTGACTTCATTAATGTCATATTGAAAATCGCATTCGGCATGTAACGATATTGTGACCGGTTCAGCGTGGCAAGCTAAGGCGAAATTCCGATAGCATGGATAACCAGGATTGGACATAATCACTTCGTCGTCGGCTTCGCAAAGCATCATTAATGCCATGAGAATAGCCGGTGAAGAGCCTGATGTAACCACAATGCAATCAGGATCTACTATGACGTTATATTCCAATTTGTAGAATTCGCTGATTGCTTCACGCAATTGAGGGTCGCCCAGTGAATGTGTGTAATGTGTTGTCCCATTTTGATGTGCGTTGATAGCAGCTATGGCGATACATTCGGGCATGTCGAAATCAGGCTCGCCAACTTCAAGGTGAATTACATCTATGCCTTCGCATTGCAATTCATTTGCTCGTTCCAATACATCCATTACAATAAAGGATGTCATGCGTTCAATAGTTTGATTCATCTTTATAGCTTAAAACTGATTACAAAAGTACGTAAAATGACCTAGGTGAATACATATTTCGAAAAAAAATAGCAATGTAAAATCAGTTGTGTTTTATAGTAATTCAGATGTTGCAAGTTTCCAAAAATATATCTACCTTTGTCCCACTTTTTTGAAAAAGAAAGTGTGATGGGAAATTAAGCGACAAATCACTTAATAATAACCGCTTAAATTTTGAGTAACACAATAATAATAAACAAAATGAAATCATTTGATTTAAAAGGAACAGTAAGAACTGACCTTGGCAAAAAAGCCACTAAAGCAGAAAGAGTAGTTGATAATGTACCTTGTGTATTGTATGGAACTGCTGAAAATGTACACTTTACAACTACAGTTAGCGAAATTCGTAAATTGGTTTACACTCCGGAAGTATTCGTAGTTAATCTGGAAATTGACGGAAAAGTAACAAAAGCGATTATGAAAGCGTTGCAATTTCACCCGGTAACGGACAAAGTTTTACACATGGACTTCCTCGTAATCAGCGAAGATAAACCAGTAATTGTAAACCTTCCTGTTAAACTTGAAGGTTTGTCTGAAGGTGTTAAAGCAGGGGGTAAATTGGCATTAGAAATGCGTAATTTGAAAGTAAAAGGGTTGTATACTCAAATTCCTGAAAACATTGTTATTGATGTTACAGAATTAGGATTGGGAAAAACTATTCAGGTTGCTAAAGTATCAGTTCCAAACTTGGAAATTCTGAATGCTAAAAATGCCGTTGTCGCTCAAGTTAAATTAACAAGAGCTGCCCGTGGTGCTGCTGCAACTGCAGGTAAATAATTTAATTAGTTTTTTAAAATAAAAAGTTCGTAAAGTAAAAAGTTATTTTTGAACTTTAAAACTTTCAAACTTTATTAACTGAATCATGAAATACTTAATTGTCGGATTGGGCAATATTGGTAATGAATACCAAGATACCCGCCACAACATAGGATTTACAATATTGGACGCTTTTGCTAAGGCGTCCAATGTTTTTTTTAGCGAAAATCGCTACGGTGCAACTTGTGAAGTGAAGTTGAAAGGTCGTACACTGATTTTGCTAAAGCCTTCCACATTTATGAACCTGAGCGGAAATGCTTTACGTTACTGGATGCAAAAGGAAAAAATTGCCATTGAAAATGTGTTGGTTATTGTAGATGATATAGCCTTGCCATTCGGAATGCTTCGTCTAAAACCTCAAGGTTCAGATGCCGGACATAATGGATTGAAAAGTATTGAAGAAGTTCTTGGCAATAATAATTATTCACGTTTACGATTCGGAATTGGGAACGATTTCTCCAAAGGTCGTCAGGTGGAATATGTTTTAGGAAAGTGGACTACGGAGCAAGCTGCTGCTATTCCCGAACGCGCCGAACGGTGTACGGAGATCATTCAAAGCTTCTGTTTGGCCGGTATGCAACTGACCATGACGCAGTTCAATAATAAATAAATGAAAACCGAAGTTCGTATTGATAAATGGTTATGGGCAGTACGGCTTTTTAAAACTCGTACTTTAGCTGCCGAAGCCTGTAAGAAAGGGAAAGTAGTTATCCAAAATGTGCAGGTAAAACCATCACGAAATGTAAAAGTTGGTGATGTTGTTTGCATTAAACGAAATCCTATCTTGTTTTCTTTCAAAGTGTTGGCATTGTCCGAAAATCGTATGAATGCTAAATTGGTAGCAGGTTTCATGGAAAATGTAACCACACAGGATCAATTGGAATTGATTGAACTTGGCAAACTAACCGGACAAACCGGACGTGATCGTGGAACCGGACGACCAACAAAAAAAGAACGCCGTGAACTGGACGACTTCATTGAACCAACTTTTATGGATGAAGATGGTGATTGGAATTTTGAGACCCCCAACCCCTAAAAGGGGAGTTGAATTGGTTCGTTTTTCCTATTTTATTTAAATAAATCTAAACTAACTTAAACCTTCTTTAGGGGTTTACTTTTAATATTCTATGTTTATAGCTCACAAACTAAAAAAAGAAAATATCTCTGAATATCTGCTGTATATGTGGCAGATAGAAGATTTGATACGTGCGTTTCAGCTTAATATAGATGCTCTGAATGAACGTATTATAGGACCGTATCCGGTAAAGGATCACGAACGCAAGAGTTTGTATGGTTGGTATGAAAGTCTGATTGAAATGATGCGGTTGGAGAATATTCAAAATGCAGGACATTTACAGTTGAATAAAAATATTATGCTGGAGTTGGACGAATTGCATGGACTTCTATTAAAATCCGGACAAGATGCTGGATATAATGCTAAATTTTATCATATATTACCTTTTATCAGCCAACTCAGGAATCAAAATAAATCGAATTTATCTGATATTGAATTGTGTTTTAATTTTCAATATGGCATAATGCTCTTGCGGATGAAAAAGGCTGTAATAACACCTGAAACGCTTCAGGCTCAGACCGAAATCAGTAAATTTATGGTATTGTTGTCTAAAAATTACAACTTAAATAAATCCGGAGAACTGGATCTCGATGAATAATAATTGAAGCAAAAAGCAATTTGCTGCTAAATTTTATTTATTTTTGTACCCTAAAAATGTCTTCATTATAACTCAAAATTAAAAATATGAAAGGTATAGTATTAGCAGGAGGTTCCGGAACTCGTTTATATCCGGTAACAAAAAGTATCTCAAAACAAATTATTCCGGTTTACGACAAGCCAATGATTTACTATCCCTTGTCTGTTTTGATGCTTGCCGGAATTAAAGAAATTCTGATTATTTCGACGCCTCAAGATATTCATTTATATGAAAATTTGCTTGGAAACGGAGATGATTTAGGTATCAAATTGGTTTATGCCATTCAACCGTCACCTGATGGTTTGGCTCAGGCATTTATAATCGGTGAAAAATTTATCGGTGACGACAACGTTTGTATGGTACTGGGCGACAATATTTTCTATGGTTTTGATTTTTCACATACATTGCGCGATGCCGCTCGGATGAAAGATGGAGCTATGGTATTTGGCTATTATGTTAATGACCCTGAACGTTATGGAGTTGCTGAGTTTGATGTAAACGGAAAAGTTTTGAGTTTGGAAGAAAAACCATTACAACCAAAATCAAACTATGCTGTAACAGGCTTGTATTTTTATAGCAATGATGTTGTAAAAAAATCGAAGAATTTAAAACCATCAAAACGCGGGGAATTGGAAATTACTGATCTTAACCGTTTATATCTTGAAGAAGAGCGCCTTAACCTAAAAATGATGGGGCGTGGAATGGCTTGGCTCGATACCGGAACGCACGACAGTTTGCTGGAAGCTTCAAACTTTATTGCGACGATTGAAAACCGTCAGGGATTGAAAATTGCCTGTCTTGAAGAAATTGCTTTTCGTAACGGATATATTAATCGCGAACAATTGCTTAAATTAGCAGAGCCTTTAAAGAAGAACCATTACGGCCAATATCTGATTAAAATAGCAAATGAAATTGTCTAATTTAAAGCTAATTGGTTGATTTTGTTTATTGGAAGTCAAAAACTCCTAACTTTCAAGTAATATTATCCACTTAACAAAATAATTTATACTAACGAAACAAACTTAAAAATTCAAATGGAAATTATTAAAACCCCCATACCTGATTTATTAATCATTAAACCTCGAGTATTTGCTGATGCACGGGGCTTTTTCTGTGAAACGTATAACGAGAAAAACTTTCAGGAAGCTGGCATTGACATTCATTTTTGTCAGGATAATCAATCCAAATCGTCTTATGGCGTGATTCGGGGATTACATTACCAATTAAATCCGCAAAGTCAGTCTAAACTGGTTTCAGCAGCTTTAGGTAGTGTATGGGATGTAGCTGTGGATTTGCGTAAAAACTCACCGACTTTCGGACAATGGTATGGTGTGGAACTCTCTGAAGAAAATCATCTTCAATTTCTTATCCCTCAAGGATTTGCACATGGTTTTTCAGTATTGAGCGAAACAGCTTTGTTTACATACAAATGCGATAATTTTTATAGCCCAACACTCGAAGGTGGTATTTTGTACAATGATACGACACTGGCTATTGATTGGAAAATACCTGCAGATAAAGCCGTTGTTTCGGAAAAAGATATGAAACTTCCATTATTTATTGACGCTAAGAATAATTTTTAAATACAGAATGAAAACAATATTAATCACAGGCAGTAAAGGCCAACTTGGAAACGAAATGCAACAAGCTGCAGTTCGATATACTGATTTTAA
>Ga0118677_10001415_pt1 | contig 38860 bp, 31 predicted proteins | sample AliMusrvi5mmetaG_FD_86154 | JGI IMG/M metagenome (GOLD analysis project Ga0118677, IMG submission 86154) | reverse complement strand
GAGCGCGAAGAAGCAGTTGGGCAAACTGAGTCGCAAGGAATTGTTGCGCTGCCGGGTGAGATACTTTTCGGACGGCTTGGTGCTCGGGTCGAAGGGGTTTGTGGAGGGGGTGTTCGCAAAATGTCGCGGACATTTCGGGCCGGAGCGAAAGAACGGGGCTCGTCCCCTGCGGCAAGATGCCAACGGCAGCCTGTTCACGGCGCGACAACTGGCGGTGAGAGCGGTGGAATAGTCGGCTTGCGAGCGGGCTGACTGGCTGACTGGCTGGCGGGTTTTCAAAATCCGCCTTCTTAGGCATGACAACCCTTAGGGAAGGAAACCGGACTTCGGGAAACCTGACCAAGCCAGCCAAGAAATCCGCACCAACGTGGAGCATTGCCCTCCCACACTGGCCTACGTCGATTGAGCTAGGCGCACCCCGGACGTCAACAATATAATGACTGGCAATATAATTGCGCGTTTTCGGTTGCTGGGATGTCTTTGGGCTTTGCTCAAGGGCTGAAATGGCATACGAAGCGCGTCCACAGCGACATGAGATTGTTCCGCATTCTGATTTTCAAGGAGCTCAAGGGGTTTTATCTGACTTCCTTTGGCTGGATCGTGCTGGCGTTTGTGACGTTGATGCAGGGGATTTCGCTATCGACGGCGATGAAAGGCTTCCGCGACACGCCGATGAAGGACAGCCTGATTTACGTGACGTTCCACACGCCGGTGTTCTGGTTTTATTTTCTGTTTATCTTTCCGCTCATCACGATGCGGCTGTTTGCCGAAGAAGAGCGGACGGGAACCCTTGAAACGCTGCTCACCGCCCCCGTGCGCACCTGGCAGGTGGTGGCGTCAAAATACGTTGCGGCGATGGTTTTCTATACGCTGCTCTGGGTTCCGTCGCTGGTCCAGTTCAAGCTGTTCGAGTGGGTCACCGGGCTGCCGCCGGCATGGACGGGCGGCGCGCTGGGAGGCACCTTCGCCATCCTGATGCTGATGGGTGCGGCGTTTACCGCGGTGGGTTGTCTGGCCTCGGCGCTGACCTCCAGCCAGATCATCGCCGGCATCATCACCATCGGTCTGCTGGTGATCCAGTACTTCGTTGGGTACGTCACGGTGATTTGGGGCGAATCCTTCGTCGGCGCGGCGTTTTTTCATTACATTTCCTCGCAGCGCCACCTCCATTATTTCGCCAGTGGATTGCTTGACAGCCGAGCGGTGGTCTATTATCTGAGCGTGACGGCGTTCCTGCTGTTCCTCACGTATCAGGTGGTGGATTTCCGGCGTTGGCGCAAATGATTCCACGTTTTCCCTTGCATGTCTGAAGCCACTCCAGTCCCCTCGGAAAAGCCCGCGCGACCGATGAACCGCTGGGGCATCGGGAGCCTGTCGGTGTTGCAGGTCGTGCTGGTCGCATTGACCCTCATCGCGCTCAATTACCTCACCGCCCGCCATTTCACCCGCATTGATCTGAGTCGTGATAGAGACTACACCCTTTCCCCGGCGACCCGCCGCTACCTGGCGTCCGACGCGCTGTCGAGCCGTGCCAAACCGGTGAAATGGACCATGGCATTCCCCAGATCGCACCCATTCTATGAGCGGGTGCGGGTATTGGCCGAGGAATACGCCCGCCTCTCGCACGGGAAAATCGTCTTGGAAGTGGTGGACGCGCTGCGCAGCCCGGACCGCACCCAACAGGTGATGGCGGCCTATGAGCTGAGCCTGATCCGGGCGATGATCATCATTGATGCGCGCAGCGACGAGAGTGCGGCGGTGACCACCAAAGCCGGCATCCATGAACTCAACCCGAGAATCAAGCTTGTCCTCGCCGACGACATGATCCTTCACACGACCGATCAGCAGGGCCAGCGGCGCGCCAGCGGTTTCCAGGGTGAGGATGTGATGACGGCCGGTCTGGTGCAGGCCATTGAGGGACGACCGCGCGAGATGCTGTTTCTTGCCGACAAGAGCAAGATCGAGTCGGAGGGCGAGAATTCCCCTTGGAAATCCCTGGAAAGCACCCTGCGCTTTCAAAACACGAATCTCAAAGGCATCAATCTTGCGGGCCTTGGGGACATTCCGGCGGATGCCGAAGGCGTGGCCCTGGTGGCGCCGAAATACGATCTGACGGATGAGGAACTGGGGGTCTTGGAACGCTATTGGGCGCGGCCCCGCGCGGCGCTGTTGGTGCTGCTGGAGCCCGGCAATACGCTGCCGAAACTCCGGGCTTTCCTGCGCTCCAACGGCGTGACCCCGCAACACGACCGGGTCATTGCCAAGGAAAAGGCCCGCATCGTCACCGCAGTGCGCGGGACGTTCACCTATAACATTGATTTCATCAAGGATCTCGCCGGCCAGACCAGCGTGTTTGAGGGAGCCAGCTCGTCGTTGGAGGTGCGCGAAAACGCCGATGACTTGGGCACCCGCAAGATCTACCCGTGGGGGCTGTTCCAGGTGGCGGACGGGTTCTGGGGTGAAACGAAATTCGGGACAGGCAACGAATCGTTCAACAAGCTCGAGGACCATGCCGCGCCGTTGTTTCTTGCCGCCAGCGTGACCCGCGGGGCGGCCTCCAACGACAAACTGTCCGGGCAAACCTCGCGCATGATCATCATTTCCAACACCGACTTCCTCAAGCCCGAGAACCAGCGGGCCGAAAACCTCGACTTTCTCGCCTCCTCGGTGAACTGGCTGGTCGGCCGCGAGGCTCTGGCGGGCATCGGCCCGCGTTCCCTCGGCACCTACAAACTGCCGATTCTCGAGGCTCAGGTGGCCTTCATCAACCGCATGAACTTGATTTTCCTGCCCGCCTTTTTTGTTCTGGTTGGGGCGATCATCTGGTCATCGCGCCGTGCTTGACACCATGCGCTCCACCACCTTCACGTTCCTTCTCATCCTGCTCGCGCTGGTCGCCTGCGGGTTGGCCGGTTGGCGGCTGTCCGAGGGCAACCTCAGTTCCCTGTTCGGCGCGCCGCCCACTCCGCCGGGGGATCGGCTTTACACTGGCTTCGCGGCGGCGGACGTGCGCAAAATCCAAATTTCCGCCCAGGGCAAGGATGCCGAGTTTGTCAAAGGCAGCAACGGCTGGCAGGTGTTGCAACCCTGGCAGGACCGCATGGACCCGCGGGCGGCCGTTGGCATTATCGGCTTCACCCTTGGCATGCGCGTGGAAGATCTCGCGCCGACCGGTGAGATACATCTGGCGGAAACCGGGCTGGCTGACGATGCCATTCACATCCGCCTGGAAGGGGCTGACGGTCGGCCGCTGGCCAAGTATCGGCTCGGCCGGCGCACGCCATGGATGGGAACCGACCCGGACTCCGGCGAACCCGTCCCGACCCTGTTTGTGCAGCCTTGGGACAAGAACCGCAAGAGCCACGTCTTTGCCTGCACCGGCGACATTCTGCCGCTTTTCAAAAATCACCTCAAATTCCTCCGCGATCACCATCCGTTCTACTTCCATCCGTCCACCCTGCGCAAAATCCGCATCCGCAGCACCGAAGGCGAGCTGACCCTCGGTCGCGAAACGCCAAAGGACACCTGGCACATCGTCAAGCCGCTGGACCTCAGAACCGACCCCACTGCCATCAAGACCCTCATCGAGGGACTGCACAACATGCAGGCGGTGGCCATCAATGATGCCGCCGTCTCCCTGTCGGCCAACGGCACCACCCCCGGGTCCAGGCAAATCGGACTGACGCTGTTTGGTTCCGACGCGGAAACCGTGTTGGAGATTCACCCGGCGGAAACCCCGGCCGCGCGCGATGTCAGCGCCACCGTGAGCGATCGGCCGGGCACGGTATTCAGGTTGCCCCTCAAGCCCGGGCTCGAACTGGTCTCCTTGGCCGATCTGCCGCTCGCCGTCAATGACCTGCGCGACCCGACCCTAACCAATCTTAACGTCGCCTCGCTGCAAGCCGTCTCGATCCAACCGTCCACCGGTTCGGAAATCTTCCTCACCCGCGACGGTCCCAAACTCTGGAGCACCATGATCGACGGCCGCAACCGCCAAGCCAACGAGCTGCGCCTGTTTGAATTGCTCAAGGCCGTGACCACCGAACGGGTGATCGGATTCGAGTCGGATGCCGCCACGGATTTCACACCGTGGGGATTGACCCGCCCGATCCTCAAATTGAGCTTCATCGGACAGGACAGCCGCACCATCACGCTGCGCTTCGGGTTGGATAAACGCGGCAACATCTTCGTCAACCGCCTGGGCACCTCCAGCGTCATGCGGGTTGACAAATCGTTGCTCTCCTCCATCGCCATCCATTCCTATGAGTGGCGCAGCTCGCGGCTGTGGTCGCTCTCGCGCGCCGACCTCGAAACCATCGAGCGCACCACGCCTCAACAAGCGCCCCTCACGCTGAGCTATGATGACAACCACGAAACCTGGCGCGGCACGATCGCCGGCAAGGACGTCAGCGACGAACTCAATCCCGACCACGCCAGATTCCTGTTAGGAACCTTGGAAGCCCTCGAAATCACCCGTTGGCTCGCCCCCGACGATGAGGGCGCCAGCGCCGCATTGGCCAAACCGGTGCTCACTCTGACGGTGGTGGAGGGCAAAATCGACGAGTTTGGGCAAAGCGTCAGCGGGGAAAAGGAAAAGCGCGAGCTGAACTTCGCACCGGTGCCGGGCCCCTCGCCGCCGCAGCTTTACTATGGCCGTCTGACCTCGGACACCCACCCGTTTTTGCTAGACCGGGCCACCTTTGAGAACCTTGCCGTGGACCTGTTCGCGGAGAAGTAGCGCGGCACCAGCCTAACAAATGAGCGAGCTAAGGGAAATGGGACAGGCCATACCGACTCTTGTACCCCACGGATTACGCGGATTTTGACGGATTGCACGGAGCAGATGGCTTTATTCTATCAAATCAGGCTCACTCAAATGGTGAACGACCTCAACTCCATAACTCGTTCTTAATCCGTGTAATCCGTGTAATCCTCTTCATCCGCAGTCATCTTCGTCCCGCTTCACCATTTCCAATCTACGGTCAGCCGCCGCCGGGCGCGAGCAGCGTGAAGGGCCACTCCGGCAGATTGCGCAGGAGCCAGAACGCGAGGATCACCCCAGCCAGCCACCACCCGGCGGCCGGGGTCGCGCGAAATCGGTTAGACAGGCGGAGCCTGCCGTTGCTGAGCCGCTCGACGCCATGAACCAGCGCCAGGAATCCGCCCACTGCCAGGCCCGAGAGCAGCAGCGGATTCATCCGCCATGATAGGAAGAGCTGTCCCTTCAAGAGCGCAAAGAACGCCCGGGTGCCACCGCAGCCGGGACAATAGCAGCCCGTCATGCGCCTGAAATAACAGCCGGGCGAAAGCGCCTGAAGGAATGCCTGGTGCTCAAGCAGCCACCAGCGGGAAAGCACCAGCGCGGCGACGGCAGCCATCAGGCCTAACGCCCATCGCAAGTGCCCCGCCTTCAGCCGCTCGACATTCCCACCCACGGCTTTATTTCAGGTGTCCGGCGAAGCCGAAAAGCAGAACAAGCCCCACCGTGAAGACGATGCTCACACCGACCCCGATCCACCCGGTGACGATACCCGCCTTGACTTTCCCCAACTCACCCGCCAGCGACGGATCGATGCTTGCCGCTTGCTTCACCTGGTTGCCAAACACGATCGCCAGGATGCCACAAGGAATCGCAATGATCGTGCCGTAGCATCCGCACAACGCAAAGACCGTTGAAATGATCCCCAGCACCATCGACGCAGTGGCCTTGCCATTGGAAGGAACCGGCGGGCCATAGGGCACGGTCGGACCCACCGCTGTCGGCGGCGCATAAGGGGAAAGCGGATCGACACCCGGCGGCAATGGTCCATAGCCGCCAGGCGCGCGCAACTCCTGGACCTGCCCGCAGAGAACCCAATCCGGCAAGCCCTCCCGCCACACCAGGTCGCTGGTTGTCACCTCGCCGGCGGCGATTTTCGCGAGTAATTCATGCTGCTCAACCGGGCCGAGCTGCGTGCCGTTTTTCGAGTAATACCATTGCATCGGAGTGGGGGTTGGTTAGCCGAAATGGGTCCCGGGCTACATGCCCATGATTTGATAGCCGCCATCCACGTAGAGGACCTGGCCGGAAATGGAAGCCGCGCCATCACTGGCAAGGAACACCCCGGTGGCCCCGATTTCCTCAAGGCTGCATGAGCGGCCGAGCGGTGCGCGCTCCTCATATTGTTTGATCATCTGGCCGAAGCCGGCAATCCCGCGCGCCGCGAGCGTTTGCACCGGCCCGGCACTGATGCAATTGACGCGGATCGACTTTTTGCCCATGTCCCATGCCAGATAGCGGGTGCAAGCCTCCAGGCTGGCCTTGGCCACGCCCATGATATTGTAATTCGGAATGACCTTTTCGGCGCCATAGTAGCTCATCGCCACGATACTCCCGCCGTGGGTCATCAAGGGTTCCACCCGTTGCGCCAGTGCGATGAGCGAGTACGCGGAAATGTCGTGCGCCATCCGGTAGGCTTCCCGGCTGGTCGAAAGAAAGCGCCCTTCCAGCGCCTCGCGCGGCGCGTAGGCCACCGAGTGCAGCAACAAGTCCACCCGTGGCGTGTGCTTGCGGACATTTTGGAAAAACGCGTCGATTTCCGCATCGCTGGTGACGTCACAGGGGTAGATCGGCACCTCGTCGCCGAAGGTGGCGGTGAGTTCCTCGACGTTCTCCTTCACGCGTTCCCCCTGGTAATTGAAAATCAACTTCACGCCCTGTTCCGCCCACGCCTGCGCAATGGCCCAGGCGATGCTGCGTTTGTTCGCCACACCAAAAACGACCCCGACTTTTCCCTCCAACGATTTGCAATTCATCCGCGCCAGCATTCCCGCCCCAAGCACGCTACGCAACACAGAAAAATTTTCCAGGGTCGCGTCGGCACGCCGAAGGCCGCTCCAAGCGGGCGCTTTTTCCGGTGGAAATCCGCTGCGAAGCGGCTTGGCGGCCGGGCTTGGCGGCCCGCACGCCTGCTGCCTTCAAGCATCCTCGCGCTTTTTCCTGAAATTCGCATCCTTACGGGTTTGGCGGGCAACCAGCCACAGCAGCAAGGCACCCGTGGCGATTCCACCCAAGAAAATCCCCCAGAACAACGGTTCCATGAACGCGGGAGTCTTCACGTTCATCCCGAACAAACCGCTCATCGCCATCAACGGCAGGAAAAATCCGGCCAACAGATTCATCCGGAAGGCAATCCGGCCCAGCCGTTCGGCGGCGCGCGATTGCTCTTCGGAGCGTTCCGCCTGCCAAAACTCCAGAGTCACTCGCGCATCCGCGTTGAGCAGTTCGGCCGCCCGCTCGAGTTCCCGCGCCCGGTCTCGATAGGCCCGGATCTCGCGATCCTCAAGATCGGCCGCCAGCGCCTGCTCCAACGCCACCACCAAATTCCGCGTGGTGCGTGCCAAAGGCCCCGAATGCCGCAACACCGCAAAAATCTCCGCCGCCGCGTCCACCTTGTCGAGCCCTCCTTCGTGACCGTCAAGCGCCAGCGCATAGCGCTCGAGCAGCTCGCCCAACTCGTTCAGACCGGTGCCGCCCGGCTGGGTCCAGCGCCCGTCGTGGCGTTTCCAAAAGAACAGCGCCTCGCGTTCCGGGATGCCCGGTTGCGGCACCTCATGGACCACCAGCAACAACTCGTCACGCCCTTCCACACACCGTTGATGGCCCGGCCGGTTGCTGAATTGCTCGCGCAACTCCGGCTCGATTTCAAAATGTGCGGGCAGCTTGAACGACTTCCTCGGCGTCACCATGGCGCGATGGTACAGCGCCTGGTTCCCACCGCAAAGCACCAAACCGCGCCGGCTCAGACATCCTGACCTCGGAGGAAATGACATGACCTCACATGCAACTTGGCGGCGGGCAGGATGCCCGCGCCACAGTGGTTCGGGCATCCTGCCCGGATTCAAACGGGTTCATTCGATTTCCTTAAATTCGACCATTTTCCGGCTGGGGTCAGGATGTCTGAGGCTATTTGAGCGCCTTCAGGCGCTGGCGGCACCAGGCGCGGGCTTCCGCATATTCGTCGCTCTTGGGATGGGCCTTGACCAAGGTCTCCCAATATCCGGCCGCTTCCTCAAACGCCGTCTTGGCCTCGGCTTTCTTCTTCGCCACTTGCAACGCATGACCCAGATCTCCCAGCAAATAGCCCGTCGAGCGCTGGATCTGCTCGACCGACGGACCGCCGGACTGATGCTCGGCTTCCAGTTGCCTGAGGATGGCACGCGCCTCGGTGGTCAGCCGGATCTCCTCGTCGTGTTTGCCGCCGGCAGCCGGCAGCTTGGCTTTTTGCCACCCTAACAACGCAAGCCGGTACTTCACGTTCGGGTCGTCCGGAGCTGCGGCCCGCAGTTTTTCCAACAATCCAAGCGCCTCGTCAAACGCCGCCAGCGCCGCGGCGGCCTGCCCGCGATCGCGCATCAAGTCCGCGCTCAAGCCGAGCTGTGCGGCCATGCGCAATTGCGCCTCACGGTTATCGGGTTGCTCGGCGAGCAAGTCTCCTAACAACCGGATCGCCTCTTTGGAGAGGGTTTCCGCGCCGCGGGCATCACCGGTCTGGAGCGCAGCTTCCGCCAGCGCCGCATTGCATTCGGCCAACTCGAGGCGCAGCGCAAAGTCGTCGGGGGATTTCTTCAGCAAGCTGCTGAGTTCCCGCAGCGCCTTCGTACGCACCTCGCGCGCATCCTCCGGCGTGCCGATTCCCTCGAGCACCGATGCCGAGGACAAATAACAGGCCGCCAGTTCGGATTGCAGGACCGCGGAGTCGGGGCGCTGGTCCGCCAAGCGGTTGAGCGTTTGGGTGGCTCGTGTCAATTGCTCCAACGCCTTGGCGTCCTCACCCCGTGCGGCCGAGCGGTTGGCCTCGTGAAAATCAAGGATCGCCGTGAGTTGGCTCACGCGGTCCGCATCCGCATCCGCCTGCGGGATTTCCGCCAACGCCTTGCGCGCGTCCGCAAAGGCAGCATCGGATTGCCGCAACAAGGCCAGCAGCAGGCGATCGGTGGCCAGCCGCAACCGCAACTCCGCGGCCATCGGCTGGCCGTCCAAGGCCTCCAATGCCACCCCCAAACGCTGCGTTGCCGCATCCGCATCACCGCTTGCCAAGGCGATTTCAGCCAATTGCAGACGCGCCCGCGCGCGCTCGCCGGCCAACTCCGCGACCTCCGCCGTACGCGTCAGGAAGTCCTCAAAATAGCTCTCAAGCTGCCTCAAGCGTTGCTCCCGTCCATCAAGCGGGGGCAGCGCCCGCTGCCCGCCCGCCATGGCCCAGGCAAACAAATGGTCTCCCATCAACCGCGACGCCTGCAACTGGGCCAGTGACACCACCCGCTCGGATTCCAACGTTACCTTCGCCTCTTCGGCGCGTTTCTCCGCCTGCGCGCTGGCTTTGAGCGCGACATCCGCCCGAACGTGCCAGAGATTGCGATTGGACGGCAGGGCGTAGGCTGTAGGCTTCGACAGGCTTGATTTAGATCATGCGTTGGACGATTATAAACAGCGCAACCTCAAGCCGTGCCATCATCAAGAGGAACCAAGCGCATGGCAACAACCAAAACCAAACTCCCAGGCTTGTACTGGGACAAAACTACACAACAAGGCAGCATCGACAAACGTATCCCCGGAATCGGGCGCGTTCGACATCGCTTTGCAGCAAGCTCGTGGGCGGAAGCCGAAGCCCAATACCACCAAGCCATCCAAACAGCAAGTCTAGCCGCAACAGCACAACGCCTAGCCGCCGCCAGCTTCCGCGCGGCGGCTACACACTACCTTACAACTGAACATAAGACCTCGTTGGCTCGTGATGCCGATAGCCTCGCCCAACTCGACCCGTTCATTGGGCACCTGCCCCTAGACCAAATCCACCAAGGGACACTTCAGCCCTACATCGACCACCGCCGCGCCCAAGGGCGGAAATCCGCAACGATAGACCGCGATCTAGCCATCGTCCGCCGTATTCTTACGCTGGCAAGCCGGGTATGGCGCACCCCCGACAACCTGCCCTGGCTCTCGACCGCACCGCCGCTGATCCCGCATCTGCGGTGGCAGGATGACGCGAAGCCCTACCCGCTCGACAGAGAAGACCAGGCCAAACTAATCTTGGCACTCCCTGCCCACCTGCAAAGGATGGCCTTGTTTGGCATCAATACCGGTGCGCGCGAACATGTGATTTGCTGGCTACGATGGGAATGGGAAACACCATTGCCAGAAATTGGCACCTCAATATTTGTAGTACCGGGAAGGCCAAACCAAAAAATTGGCTGGGAAGGCACCAAGTCAAAGCAGGATGCCATTATCCCTATCAACAGGATTGCCCGTAGCGTGATTGAAGAATGCCGGGGCATACACCCTGAGTGGGTGTTTACGCAAAAGGGGGGCCGGATTGAACGCATGAATAATCACGGCTGGCGCACTGCTTGGAAAGCGGCTGGATTGCCAACGGGAGAGAGTGTTTTAAGTGGACCGCACAACCTCCGGCATACATTTGCGCGAAGACTAAGAATGGCCGGCGTGAATCTGGAGACTAGGAAAGCCTTGATGGGTCACGCGAACGGCGATATCACATTGCATTACAGCCCCGCAGAACTCAAAGAACTTCTCGAAGCTGTTGAGCGCATTGCGGAGATCGAAAAAGGGACAATGACAATGCTGAAAGCGGTGAACAGCTAGGTAATTTACCCGGCAATTTACCCAAAAAACAAAAAGGCCGGAAATTACCGGCCTAAGTGATTGAAAATGGTAGCAACGGCGGGACTTGAACCTGCGACAACCGCATTATGAATGCGGTGCTCTAACCAACTGAGCTACGTTGCCACGTCATTAGGCTAGCAATTATCGCCAATCTGCATGGCTTCTGTCAATATATTGATGCAAATCCTTGCTAGAAATCGTGGCGTAGGATTTCCACCGCCCTGCGGCAAATCTCCCGCCCATAGTCCGTCCACTGGCCTTGGCCCCAGTAGCGGTAGCAACTGGTTTGCGCAGTCATCAAATGGAACAAGGCACTGCGATAACGCGGGTCGCTTGGGGCAATGCCTGGCTTTAGAACTTTTTCATGGAACAGGGAACTGGCCTCCTCCATCGGCCCGAGTACGTTCTCGTAGCCTTTCACCCAAGAAATGTCATTGGTCCAACTGCCGCCCTCCATGTGGAAACGATGGTCTTCCTTGCGCAGTTCCGCAATGGTTTCCTCCAATTTTTCAGGCCCAGCGCCAGATTCGAAGCGATCCCAAATGGCTTTTTGGTGGACAGGCTGGATCACTGGGAAATCGCTGCCCTTGACACCCATGCCGAACAAATATTCCAAGTATTCGGTGGCATTGAGCATCGGCGTGTTCGATCCGGTGGACTCGCGGGACACGTCTAAAAACTTTCCGGGGAATTCGTTCATCATAACCCCGCCGTTTTCGCCGTCGGCGATCTGCGTCACCAAAGGCGGTACGCTCTTTCCGCCCAACTCCCATCGCGACAGGCTTTTCGCTTCATAATAGGGCTGCATCTGCGCCACCAATTTGGTGTCACTGCCTTGGGTTTTGATGATGGCGATGATGTCAACACTTTCGCCCTCGGAGTTTTTGCAAACTAGGCGGTGGGGCAGGTGTTTTTGCTCTAGCCCGTGCCCGTTTGCCGCTTGCTCGACGCTGTGCTCCTGCACCAATACCCAGACATAGCCGCATTCACGCAGGGTTTTTATATAATCGAATGCCACGTCGGGATGGTTGGGCAGCGCCATTTCAGAGGGTGAGAAACCGCGGACACGGCTTAACGCTTCTTTGCCGAAAATGGCGGCAAAATGGTGTTGCCATGCCTTGACGTGCAAACGAAAATCCTGCGACGGAGTGGATGGGGCCACGGCATGGCCCCAAGGTGCGCCTAGCCACTCCACGGCATGGCGGTACTGGGGATTGCAGGTAACGTTCTTCAGGATGTCGAAAACATCGTGCAGGCCCATTTTTCTTAATCCATGGAAAAGTGTCCCTGAGTATTCCAGCATCACACGGGGCTGCTTGCCTTCATGGATCAATTGTGGCACAAATTCGCCGATGCGTTTATAACACCAGTGGAAGACACCGGCATTGTGGTTGTCACCAATTCCCTGGTTGTCCATCATGTATTGAAGATTGCTTATGATTTCAGCGGTGCGCAGATCCCATCCGCCAGCCGGAATCAGCGGCTGGTGCATGTGCAAAGCAATTGCACAAGCGCTGTTGATCCGGTCAAAGGGAATGTGTGTTTCATGGGCATAGATAATGGGTTCCCGCTGTTGCAGGACGGCTTCGATTTCGGCTTCCTGTCCGCAGATATTGGGAATACCATCAACATATTCGGCTAATTCAGCCATGGATAATTTCTCCGCTGATATTGGAAAGTTAATGACAGTCACTGATTTTCAGAGTGGTCTGTCACGGAAGTTTATATCGCTACAATCTTAACATCAACTTTGCCGTCTAAATGCTTAATTGGCAATCAACTTATGGTGATGCGATTGTGTCACAAGTCACATTCGTTTGATCAGGCGCAAAATGTAAATCAACACCACTGCACCCACCGTGGCAACGATGAGGCTGCCCGAGAGCCCTCTACCCGCTGAAATACCGAGTTTGCCAAACAGAAAACCGCCGACCATCGAGCCGATCACGCCGACCACTATATCGCCAACCAAGCCGAAACTCGCACCTTTCACCAGCCGTCCGGCAAGCCAACCCGCACACAAACCAACCAAGATAAACCACAAAAAACTCATATTCTGTAATATCAAGGCGTGACCTTTTTCGTTTGCAATTGCTTCAACTGGTCCGAGGTCAGCACAGCGTTGATTTCGTTGCGGGACTTCAGCGCAGTTTCCACCAATTCGTTGAATAGGCTCGTATGTTCTTTGGCTGTTTTGCGGATGGCTGCTTCGTCGGAAGCGGGGTTAAGGAACACTTCATGTGTCGCCTTCAGGCTGTCATGCATTTTAGGCCCAAGTTCTTCCATGCTTTTTTGGGCTGCTTGATGAATGCGCGTGATTTTGCCAATTTGCTCATCGCTCAGTTTGAGTTCGTTGGCAAATTGGAGGACGATGTCGGCGTAGCCTTTTTGCTCTTTTCTGCCGTGCTCGCGCATGGCTTGCATGTGTTGCATCATCATGTCGCCCATCCCACCGGCATGTCCGCCCCCGCCTTGCTGTGGCTGGGTGCCTTGTGCGGCGGCGTGGGCGGCATGGGGGTCTTCGGCTGCCGATGCGGTTTGGGCAAACGAACCGAAGGCGATCAAGGCGGCAAATGTTAGGTAGAATAGTCTGCTCATTGTCTAGTTCCTAAGTGATAAATGTTAAACGAAACGGTTACGACCCATGTAGTATTGTACCGTTTACTTAAAGCCAACTTAAAACGCCCGATTTGAATTTTCAGTCTTAGAGTGTACCATTGCTGAAAACCATGCAGTCAAATCGGCTAGCTCTCCTATTTTCTGAAAATGCTTACAATTTTTTTACCAACTGTATAGCCGGGGTCAACAATAGTGAATGGGACAAACAAAGAACACACCATGATCGAAAAGGCAATGGGTCTGGTGTTCATCGCTGCACTCCTATGGACTTGCTTACAGATAGCCCATCCCTTTATTGCTGCGATTTTTGGCGGCACTGTCATCTGCGTGTCACTTTGGCCGCTATATATCTATTTGTCGACATTGTTGGGCAAGCGCAGGAAGCTGGCCGCGGCACTGATGACGTTAATCACCATCATGATATTCGTCGTTCCAATTGGATTGGGGGCGGGGAAATTGCTTGATAGCATACCCTTTTTGGAAGGTTTGGCTAACGACACCTCTTGGTTGAAACCGGGGGAGCCGCCGGCTTGGGTGGCAAGAATTCCTCTGTTCGGAGAAAAGCTAATCAATGCTTGGCGGCAGGGTCTGGAAAATATCAATCTGGATACTGATAAAGTGAGGCCCATGATCTTGCAAACGGTGCAGTGGCTATTGTCACAAGGGGCTGGCTTTGCAATGACCATGTTGGAGGTCATTCTTGCCACGTTGATTGCCGGAATCATGTATGTCAATGCCGAGGATGCCGCTCATATGTTAAGGAAGCTTGCCCGTCGCATTGGCAGTGCGAGAAGCGCTGCGGTGATCGATGTGGCTGGACATACAATTCGCGGGGTATCGCTTGGTGTCATCGGCACGGCCGCCCTGCAGGCACTGCTATCTGGTTTCGGCTTCGCCGTTGCGGGAATACCGGCCTATCCACTATTGGGCGCGCTATGTTTCATCCCGGCACTATTGCAATTAGGCACTAGCTTGATTTGGATTCCGACAGCCATTTGGCTGGGTTATCACGACCACCAATTCTGGGCGGGGTTCACGGTTGTTTGGGGGACATTCATCAATGTGTTAGACAACATCATCAAGCCCTATTTCATCAGCAAGGGCAGCAACCTACCCCTGCTGGTCATCTTTACCGGGGTCATTGGCGGCTTGCTGGCTTGGGGTTTCATGGGCATGTTCATCGGTGCCACCATTCTTGCCGTGGCTTACACCTTGTTTAGCGATTGGTTGAACCAGGACCATGCTTCTTAAGGAATTTTGGCTAGTCAATCTATCAAGTAAGACTCTAGTTGTAAGCACTTAAATCAGTATCCAGCGACCAGATCAGAACCTGCGACATAGGATGCAGAGTGCACGTTCGCTGCCATTCCTTGATAATGGACAAATCGGCCAAGCTTACTCCTTCACGGGTTTTCTTCGCCGATTTGTTCCTTTTTGCATAGTCAGGGAACTCTCGCAACCAGCCAATGAACTCCTCACGATCAGGAAAATGAGTGGGGCGGTAGGGAGCTTCGCCGTTAAGCGCTTTGGTAACATCGTTAACCAATATCAAAGCAAACTGTCGCCTCCGTCCACCGGTCGGTAAATCGGCAATATGATTGCCGGTTTCCCAAATCGTCGCCATGGGCAGTAAAAAAATATCTTCGTTATTTACGCGAATGGCGAATTCCTCCAGCACATCAGCTCGATCCTGATTCCACCCAGGCACATCAAGCACATTGAGGTACACAGAGGTATCAAGCAGCACAATTTCGCTCATTACCCGCCTCCAGTACGTAGATTGTCCAACCAAGCAAGTGCGAGTTTTTTTCTCTCTTTTCCGCTGCGATGCTGCTTGACGAAGCGATCCAATGTGCCACTTGTCGCAAGATAACCGAGTGAACCCTGCGCAATCAGTTCAGGATAGTCAGGAACTTCTTCTAGCCTCACCAAACGGCTTGCCCCATCAACTGGGGCGCGATAACAAAATACCACGTCTGGAATGGCAGAGTCTGGCAACGTGTCCAGCAAGGCGGGATTATGGGTCGAGAGCAGCACACGAAGTCCACGCCGCTTGGCGATGTCACGAATCCTTTCGAGTAGATGCCCTGCCCGACTAGGATGCACACCATTGTCGATTTCTTCGATCACTACCAGACTACCTTTCTCTGCTGATAACATGGCAGCAGCAATCGCAAGCACCCGTAATGTGCCATCGGAAAGCAAAGAGGCATCATAAGAACGGCACTCGCCACCAAACGTTTCCGTGAGTTGGACCATGACACCGCCACGCGGCTCTTTCAAGAAATCCAGACTTGAAATATCTTGCTCCGGCAAGCACTGGATAAATTCAAGAATCTGTTTACGGCATATTTTGTAAGAATTTTGGTTGGCAAGTTTATCCGTCCCTCCCCAAAGATTGAAAAGCACACCCGACAAATTAGACCCGTCTCCTTGTAGCCGTTTTTCTGAAGGAAAGGCATATTCCCGCATCTTTGCGGGTACGGGGTCGAGAAATAGCATCGCGGCAAGCCATTGTTCATATTTCCTTGTGATTAAAGGGATTTCTTTTTGAGACTGTTTGTGAATGTCATTAAAGCTGGCAGGGCTGGTCAGTTGAGGGAAAATCGCCATTTGGTTGCTGCATTTGATTTGCGGCTTTTTTCCACCTGGGGCGAAATTGTTATAAGCTACATTCACGTCAGTTTTACGCTCTGTAGACGACTGGACTTCAATCTTATAGAGCGGCACGGTGGAATTGGGACCCGTTAAGGTTTCTTTGGAAATGTACAATCCATCTCCTCGGCGAGTGATCGTCATTGTAAGGCTGTTCCATTCGGAAAGGTCCGTCTCGCATCCGAGACTAAACGAATCCTCCCGACAGTAAGCTAAATCCTCCACTCGACATCTAACCACACGATCCATGTTTTGGACGGCGTATGGGATAGCAGAGAGTTTTTGCCCTTGCGCCAACCAAGCCAGCATACGCATAGCCTCTATGGCATTACTTTTACCCGAGGCATTGGCTCCGATTAGTACCGTCAAAGGAGCAAGCGGGAGTCGTGCATCCTTGTAACTTTTAAAGTTGCTGAAGGTAATGGCAGTCAGCATATTGTCACCTCTGGTGATTGATTTGGTATAAAGTATGTCATGCGAAGGGTGTGGAAGTTTGTGCTAAATTATACATTCTAATTTTGTAGCCACTCATCGCCCCGCCAGCCTTAACAAGTGACCCCTCCCATGATACTGAAACTATCCGGTGCATCCGCCCTTTCCGCGTTTAGAGAACAAAAACTAAAGTCTGAGATTCAAGCCTTGTCACCGGGCATCACCGGTGTTGCTGCCAATTATGCCCATTTCGTCGAATTGGAGCGCCCGCTGACCAAGGAGGAAAATCTAGCGCTTGGGCAGATTCTAAGCCAAAGGCCCAAAACCCCGTCCGCCGCATTGGAAGGTGCTTATTTTCTAGTCGTTCCCCGCCTTGGTACGTTATCACCTTGGTCCAGCAAGGCCACCGATATAGCCACACGCTGCGGCTTGAACGCGGTCAAACGCATCGAACGGGGCATTGAGTATGTGCTTCATGGGGTTGGTGAACTTTCCCCCAGCCAACAAGAAAGCATCAAGGGATTGCTGCATGACCGGATGACCCAAGTTATATTAAGGCCCGACGAATACGGGCGTATTTTCAGTCACCATGTGCCTTCGCCCTTGGAAACTGTGGGTCTGATCGAAGAGGGACGGCCTGCGCTGGCAACAGCCAATACTCGTTTGGGGTTGGCGCTGTCCGAGGAAGAACTGGATTATCTGGCGGAGAGCTTCACCGGGCTGGGGCGCAATCCCACCGATGTGGAACTGATGATGTTCGCCCAGGCCAACTCGGAACATTGCCGCCACAAGATTTTCAACGCCTCTTGGCGCATTGACGGGGAAGAGCAGACTGATACCCTGTTCGACATGATCCGCAACACCAGCCTAAACAGTCCAAACGGAATCATCTCTGCTTATAAAGACAATGCCGCTGTCATGGAGGGGCCGCTGGCACAAGTGTTCCTGCGCGATCCGCAGAGCATGGAATACGGCTATGTAGAAGAACGCGCCCCAATTCTGATGAAGGTGGAAACCCATAACCACCCCACCGCGATATCCCCCCATCCCGGCGCGGCTACGGGTTCAGGGGGAGAGATTCGCGATGAGGCGGCTACCGGTCGTGGTTCGCAGACCAAGGCCGGTCTCACTGGTTTTTCAGTGTCCCATCTGAAGATTCCCGGCTTTCCACAACCGTGGGAAGAGGATTTCGGCAAACCGGGCCGGATTGCATCCGCACTGGACATCATGCTGGAAGGGCCCATCGGCGGGGCTGCGTTCAACAATGAATTTGGGCGGCCTAACATCGTTGGATATTTCCGTTCATTTGAAATGGGCATCCAACCCCCGATGCAGACCGACTCGGTTTTTGAAACCGAGTCGGTCTTACAAGAAGGACAAAGAAAACCGATCAAACTACTCGGCTACCACAAGCCCATCATGATTGCCGGTGGCATGGGCAACATCCGCCCCCAATTGGTCGCCAAAGAAACCATTCCGCCCGGCGCGGCCATCATCGTACTGGGCGGCCCCTCCATGCTCATCGGCCTAGGCGGTGGCGCGGCCTCCTCGCAAGCCTCCGGGGAAAGCGCGGAAGACTTGGACTTTGCCTCGGTGCAGCGGGAAAACCCGGAAATGCAGCGGCGTTGCCAGGAAGTCATCAACCGTTGCAACGCCATGGGGGCAAACACCCCTGTTCTGTCCATACACGACGTGGGTGCAGGGGGCATTTCCAACGCCATACCCGAGATCATCCATGACAGCGGACGGGGTGGCCGTTTCGAGTTGCGTAAAGTGCCTAACGACGAACCAGGCTTGTCACCTCTGCAAATTTGGTGCAACGAAGCCCAGGAGCGCTACGTACTCGCCATCAAACCCGAATCCCTGCCGCTGTTCGACGAATTCTGCCGTCGGGAGCGTTGCCCCTACGCCGTTGTCGGCCATGCCACAGAGCATGAAGAACTGGTTCTCAACGACGAGTTGTTCAATAATCGCCCCATTGATATCCCCATGTCGCTATTATTCGGCAAACCGCCAAAAATGCGCCGCGACGTGAGCCGGGTCGAACCGGGGCTTAGCGAACTTGATTTGGCGGGAATCTCCATCGCCGAATCCACAAGGCGGGTGTTGGCTTTTCCGGCAGTGGCGGACAAAAGCTTTTTAATTCACATTGGCGACCGGTCTGTCGGTGGGTTGGTGGCCCGCGATCAAATGGTCGGCCCTTGGCAAACGCCAGTGGCCGATGTCGGGGTCACGGCCAGCGGGTTCCATGGCATCACCGGCGAAGCGATGGCCATGGGCGAGCGCACCCCGTTGGCCGTCATCGACGCGCCAACATCGGGGCGCATGGCCATCGGTGAGGCACTCACCAACCTTGCCGCCGCGAAGATAGACCACCTGTCTGATGTCAAACTGTCCGCCAATTGGATGGCGGCGGCAGGTGTCCCCGGCGAGGATGCCCGCCTGTTTGACACGGTAAAAACCGTGGGCTTAGACCTGTGTCCCGCGCTAGGCATCGCCATTCCGGTTGGCAAGGACTCCTTGTCGATGAAGACTGTCTGGCGCGAAGGGGTGGACGAAAAACTCATGGCTTCGCCACTGTCGCTGATTATCACCGCCTTTGCCCCGGTCGCTGACATAGTCAAAACCCTGACCCCGCAGTTGCGCCTGGATGCAGGACCCACTCGCTTGGTTTTGATCGACTTGGGACTGGGCAAGAACCGGCTGGGTGGTTCCGTGCTCGCCCAAGTTTACCGTCAGATGGGCAACCAAGCCCCGGACATGGATGATCCCGAGTTATTTAAGGCTTTCTTTTCGGCAATCCAATCCCTCAACCAAGAGGGTCTATTGCTGGCTTACCATGACCGCTCCGACGGCGGTCTTTGGGCCACGGTTTGTGAAATGGCTTTCGCCGCCCGTACTGGCATGGAGATTGACGTGGATGAGTTGGGGGGAAACCCAATGGAGGCCTTGTTTAGTGAAGAATTAGGCGCGGTTGTCCAAGTGTGCGAAGGGCAACTGAGTGCTGTCATGGGCCGTTTGCAAGCGGCAGGACTTGGTCAAGCTTTGCGTGTGATAGGCAAGCCCCGAGATGACCAGCGCATCGTGATCAGCCGCCAAGGAGAAGAATGGTATGGCGAAAGCCGCGCCGAATTGCAAAAAATCTGGGCTGAAACCAGTTATCGCATGCAGGCACTGCGCGATAACCCGGATTGCGCACTTGCTCAATACCAAACGGTGATTGACGACCATGACCCTGGCCTGCACAGTCGATTGAGCTTCGATGCACGGGAAGATATCGCCGCGCCTTACATTCGCAATGCAAGGCCCCGCGTTGCCATATTGCGCGAACAAGGCATCAACGGCCATGTGGAAATGGCAGCCGCCTTTGACCGGGCAGGCTTTGCCAGCATTGATGTGCATATGAGCGACATCATGGAAGGGCGCGTGAGCCTGAAAGACTTCAAAGGCATTGCCGCTTGCGGGGGATTCTCCTATGGAGACGTGTTAGGAGCCGGTGGCGGTTGGGCCAAATCCATCTTGTTCAATCCCAAGGCAAGGGATGAGTTTGCCGCTTTTTTCAGCCGCAGAGATAGCTTTGGCCTAGGTGTGTGCAATGGCTGCCAGATGATGGCACACCTGCGCGAATTGATCCCCGGCGCTGCCCATTGGCCCCGGTTTGAGCGCAACCTGTCGGAGCAATTTGAGGCACGGGTGGCGATGGTGGAAATCTTGACTTCGCCTTCCATTTTTCTCAGCGGTATGGCGGGGTCGCGCCTGCCTGTGGTGGTCGCCCACGGCGAAGGCCGTGCCGAATTCCAGCTTGATCCGCGGTTAGCACTGGATGAAGGCTTGGCTGCTTTGCGTTTCATCGACCACTACGGACTAGCCTCCGAGGACTTCCCCTTCAACCCAAACGGCTCGCCGCTGGGCATTACCGGCCTTGCCAATGAAGACGGGCGATTCACCATCATGATGCCACACCCCGAACGTTGCTTCCGCACGGTGCAAAATTCCTGGCATCCAGCCGACTGGGGCGAATACGGGCCGTGGATGCGGATATTCCGCAATGCCAGGGTTTGGGTGGGATGAGAACGCTGCCATTAATTTAAACAAGGCTTGCAAGGCTTGTATTGCTGGGTCGGCAATTATCATTTTGAACAGAACCGGGCGGGTTTGGAACCCGCCCCTACGAATCGACGAACCGTTTCCAATTTGGAACGTCTGAATTTATCAAATCGAGCGTTTCAATTCCGGATGGCAAGAGTATGATGATCATACCCTTAAATCTTAATAAAGGGCTAGGCGCGACCCCTCCCTCCTTGTCGCGCCTACATTGTGTCCTTGCGCCAAGCAAGGGAAAGGCGCGGCCTGTTGCCTCATTTTTGGCCGCGCCTTCTTTAACCACTCATTCAGAGCATGTCCCATGGCTGAAGCTTTTCAGTTCCCTCCCTGCCACAGATAACATCCCTTCCCGGGGATGTTATCTGTACTGCAATGTTTAGGTCCATGAATTCCCGGTTAGCAAAGTTTTTCGTCAGAATTATCACCGTAGCCACCGTGCTTATTTGCCCGGCCTGTGCGCCACTGGTCAACCGGCCCGGTACGGCGGTGCAAGCCCCTGCCTTAGGCTGGTCGCATTTTGTCACTGCCGATGGTGCCGTGTTGCCGGTGCGGTCATGGATTCCTTCAGGCACACCGGTCAAAGCAATCATCGTGGCCCTCCATGGCTTCAACGATTACAGCCTGTTTTTCGCCTCCCCCGGTGTCTATTTAAGCGGTCAAGGGTTTGCTTGTTACGCGTATGACCAGCGCGGATTCGGCAATGCGCCGGGGTGGGGCCTATGGGCAGGGGCGGAAGCTTATGCAGACGACCTGACTGCTTTCACCGCCCAGCTTCGGCTGCGCCATCCCGGCGTTCCTCTTTATGTGCTAGGCGAGAGCATGGGCGGGGCGGTGGCTATCGTTGCGATGACATCCCCACATCCGCCCGATGCCGATGGCTTGATCCTGTCATCCCCGGCGGTGTGGGGGCGTGCGACCATGCCTTGGTATCAGCGGGTTGTGCTGGATACTGTGGCCCATACCGCGCCGTGGCTGCGGCTGACCGGCGAAGGGCTGAAAATCATGGCTTCGGATAATATAAAAATGTTGCGCCAACTAGGCCGTGACCCTTTCGTCATTAAAGCGACTAGGGTGGATGCAATGTATGGCTTGACCGACCTAATGGGGGCCGCGTTGGAGAATGCCGGACAGTTGAAAACCCCCACATTGGTTTTATACGGCGAACACGACCAAATTGTCCCCCGTGAACCGGTTATGCAGATGTTGAAAAGAATGCCAGGGCCGCCACAAACTCAAGTGGCTTTTTATAAAAATGGCTACCACATGTTACTGCGGGATTTGCAAGCCGAAAAACCATGGAGCGACATCGCCGCTTGGATCGAAAACCGGCTAGCGCCATTGCCTTCCGGTGCGGATAGTCGGGTTGGGATGGGATTTGAAAAAAAATATTAGAACAATGCGGGCCGGAGTTTGTAACCCCGTCACTCACGTTTTTATGCATCCTTGAAAGCTTCTATGGCTTCAAACGTTTCTGTCGGGGTTGCAAACCCCGACAGACTTGGGTTTCGTCTGTAAGCCTTGTATTTTTTTAGGTATACTTTCACTGCTTTAGTGTAAAGCGCGGATGCTTATGAACTGTAGTAATCCCGCAACCAAAAAAATGACCAAAATCGATGGCTAATAAATCTCGTATTGAGTGGACACAACAAACTTGGAACCCAACGACGGGTTGCTCCAAGATTTCGCCGGGCTGCAAACATTGCTATGCCGAGGTCATGGCTCATCGTCTCCATGCCATGGGTACACCGGGTTACGAGAACGAATTTCAACTGACCATGCACACTGAACGACTCAAACAGCCAATTAAGCGTCGAGCTCCGACTCTTTATTTTGTTAATTCAATGAGCGATCTATTCCACGAGGATGTACCTGATGCATTCCTTGATGAAGTGTTTGAAGTCATTATGAACACCCCCCGACATACTTACCAGGTTCTTACCAAGCGAGCCATACGTCTACCCGTCTATTTTGCCAAGCGCCCCTGTCCGCCTAATGTCTGGCTTGGCGTGTCTGTTGAAGATCGTGCTTACGGCACTCCCCGTATTGAACCCCTCCAGCAAGTAAATGCTAAGGTTCGCTTTCTTTCTATTGAGCCTTTGCTTCAAGACCTAGGCAAGCTTGATTTGACCGGCATCCATTGGGTAATAGTGGGTGGTGAATCTGGAACTAAAGGGCGACCTATGTTGTTCGAATGGGTGGAGAATATTCGACAGCAAGCAGATCAAGCCGGGGTTGGCTTCTTTTTCAAACAGTGGGGTACATGGGGTGCGGACGGTGTGCGACGCAATAAGAAAGCCAATGGTCGTTTGCTTGATGGTCAAACTTGGGATGCTTGGCCTCAATCTGTTGAAGCTATTTCACATTCAATAACTCCATAACATAGATTTGCGAATTTGCAAGTATTCGATTTACCATGCACTGTCCTCATAATAAAGATAATTTAAAAATCCAAGAATATTCGTTTTTGTCGAGAAGGAATAATCATATCATTTATATGAATCGACGTTCCTTTCTCGCGCTTTATACCCTTGTCACTGACAACTTCAATATCCCCCGCGATAATTGGAAGGGTTAATGATTCACAAATCATATTTTTTGTTGCCGGAGTAAAGTTTACAATTTCTTGCAATAGTGTGCTAACTTTAATTTTAGCATCATCATCATAGATTTTTCGTACAAGTTTTTCTGACAGTCCTGACCGACATTTATCAGCCGCCATCACATCAAAGCTAAAATCTTCAGATAATTCTTCAAATGAGGCTTGTTTAGTCGCGTTTGAATCACTATTAGTATTATAACCAAGCGTAAAGATATCGGGTTCAAGGTAATGTGAAAAATGATTTGACTGTTCCCAGTGAAGCTCCATCATAACATCTCTCGCCTTAAACTCATTAGATAGATGAATCAACCAATAAGTCCAAGGTGTTGGCCCAAGCGGAGTTATATAGAATATAGTAGAAAATTTAGCACCACTTTCAATCATAATACCCTTAGCGAGCATCCTTTGAATGACCGCTTTCCAATTTGGATTATTTGCTTCCTTTAGCATTGATAAATAACCTAAATCAACATGCTTCAACAATCCTAAGCATCCAAGAATCCTTACAAATTGTGAACTATTTGACAAAAATGTAATCAATGAATCAACATTAAATGTCAATAAAACTTCTGCATTTTTCAAACTACAAAAAATATTTTTTATAACTGACATCGGTATGTCGTCGTAGGCATATTGGTCCAATAGAAAAATAGCTCTCTCTCCACCTTTATGATTTTTAATCTGTTGAATTATTTGAGGCAGAACTTCGTTAAAAGGTGATTTTAAAAGAAATATATCTTTCTCAAACCGAGTGTAATATCCATATACAGAAAGACACCTTTTTAAGTACTCGAAAGTTGATGGCTTCTTTTCGATAAAATAAAATTTAGCATCAACTGTTCTCTGCTTGTTCCAACTTATATTTAGTCTAACTTCAGTTTCTTTGACGGAACGTAAAGCTATCAGCGGAGATCCTTCATGAATTTCATTTTCATCATCCGATAGATATTCACCGCCTCCTGCAAACCCGTCCACTACGGAAATTTTTAGGCTTTCTATTCTGGGATTACTCATAAGTACTTGGATATAGCGTTCAAGATAACGACCTACGATTTTGTGTTTAACCAAACTGTGGGGATCGATTGGTGGTGGAGGTTGACCTACATTCCAATCATATTTATCGGTTTTTTTTGACATTTGTATTTTTCTTGAATTGTACAATATATAAGGTATTTTAACCTAGTTACTGAGTTCTTCTGCTTACAACACTGCATCGAATAGCCATTCCTGCCTAGCCCGATACTCCTTCCGAAAATCAACCTTTTCTCCCGCAACAATAGCAGAATAAATTTCCATAGCCTTGTCCTCAGCAAACTCCCTAGGCAAAAACCGGAACGCCCCGGCTGCTACATACTCGGATTCCAAGTCACAGGTGATCCAGCGGCGTTCCTCTGCTTCGGCCACTTGGCCTGTGGTGCAGGAACCGCCGAAAATGTCCAGCACCAAATCGCCGGGTTCAGTCAGGAAGCGGATGAAAAACTCTGGAAGTTTGGCGGGGAAACGGGCAGGATGGCCTTTAATGCCAGCCGCTTTGCAGCCGCGCAAGTATTGACCGTTGCTTTCGGAATTGGGGATTTGCAGCAAGTTGGAAGGTATTGCACCGCCGTTGTCACGCCCGAAAGCCTTCCCGATATCGTGACCGCTGGGTCGCTTGGCGGGGCTATAAAAACCTTCTGGGTCGTCCAGTAGCTTTTTCATGCGGTCGCTGTATTCAACCAATACCTTGCTGGCATCGGCTTTAGGCCATTCAGTCTTGGAAAACCACCAGACATTGTTTACCGCGTCTTTGGCGCGGAGCTTGCGCTTGTTCACCCATTCAATCGGGGAAGGTAGTTTGGATGGATTGAACCAGTAAAAGTCCTGGGCAAGGAAAAACCCCAAATCATCACAAAAATGCAAGGGGACGCGGAAATTATAAAGGCTTCGGGCGGGGACACCTTTTTGATAAGCCCCGCCAATGTCCAGTACAAAGGAACCGTCTTCGCGCAATTTACGGTAAACAAGCTTGGCAAATTCGCTTAACCATTGGATGTATTCGTGCTGTTCAGCATTGCCGTATTCCTTCTTCCGTTGCAAAGCAAATGGTGGGCTGGTGATGACAAGATTGACGCTACCATCATCCAGAGATTCGAGCAGTTCCAGTGAATCGCCGATATACGCCTTGCCCCATGCCGTTGTGAATCCTAATCGCATTGACGTTTTCCTCTTGCCCGAAACTTTTAGTCTGTAGATTCATAGTGTGCATATCGGCATTCTATCAAAATGTCAGACACACATAACAATTCCTTGCGGGCCATTTTTGCCCGCAACCTCCGCTCATTGCGACTCGCCAAGGGTCTTTCCCAAGAAACATTGGCGGAATTGGCAGAATTGCACCGTACCTATGTCAGTTCGGTGGAACGCTGTGAGCGGAACATTACGCTGGATAGCGCAGAGCGACTAGCCAATGCATTGGGGGTGAAAGCCATCGACTTGTTGCAGGACGACTCATGAAGGCCCATCCCGATAAGGCAGAACTAGACCGGCTTTTCCCTTATATCCGTGAATACCAAGCCCTTGCCGATAAGCACGGTATTGGTGACATTTTTCAAGACAACGGCGGCAAGCTCCTTCAAATCGCATTGGTAACGGGGCTTCGATTGCTAAAAAGCCGAGAGGGCAACGATGCCGTGGATGATAAAGGCCGTGAGTATGAACTCAAGTCGGTCAACGTGCTACTGACCCGTTCCTTTTCCACCCATCATCACATGAACCCGACGATCATCGCCAAGTATCGCAAAGTTGATTGGGTGTTCGCCGTTTACGAATCCATCGAACTAAAGGAAATCTATCTCATCACGCCTGAGCGCATGGAGCCATTCTATGCCAATTGGGAAGCCAAATGGCATAGGGATGGAGGGAAAGACATTAACAACCCGAAAATCCCGCTCACTTATGTCAGGCAGTACGGGGAACAAATTTTCGAAGCCTGAAGGGGTTTGCAACCCCGTTACTTAACTTTATTTGCTCACTTGGAATTGCAATCATCTGGCTAATGCGAACAAAAAACAGCATATCCGCATTATCAATACTAGAATGAACTTGCCTACCCCGGAAATCATTACCCCGCTCGAATTGTTCACGGAGACAAACCATGATGACTAATCCTTTATTAGAAGCCAAATACAAGGTGCAAAAACGGCTACAACATGTTAGGTGATTTCCAATAATGAATCCACCAAAACCGAAATGAATTGTCCACGAAAATCACGAACAATTCTTTTCGGTGTTGGTGGATTCACTATTGGAAATATCCTAAAGTCGCAATAACTCTAGGGCAAGTATGCGAACCGTTTCCGCGATCTCGGCTTCGGTGTGCTGGCATGAGATGAAAAAGCGCAGACGGGCGGACTTTTCCTGCACGGCCGGATAAAGAATCGGCTGGACATTGATGCCTTGGTCGAATAGGGCTGAAGACAACCGAGTCGCCCTGACGGAACTGCCGACAATGGCAGGAATCACGGCTAGACCGACACTGCTTCCGGTGTCAATCCCGGATGCCTTTGCCTGCCGCAAAAAAAATTCGCCGCGCGCCTGCAGCGTTCTAGCCCTCACGGGTTCGTTGATCAGGCATTGCAGGGCGGCAAGCGAAGCGGCGGCAACCGGCGGGGGCATGCCAACGCTATATAGAAAACCAGGTGCGAGGAATTTCAGATGCTCGACCAGTGCGGATTCTCCGGCGATGTAGCCACCGCAACTAGCCAATGACTTGCTTAACGTACCCATCCAAATATCGACATCTTTGGCATTTAGCCCAAAATGGTCGCGTATGCCCAAACCCCTGTCACCCATCACGCCGAAGGAATGGGCTTCGTCCACCATCAGGAAGGCACGGTGCCTATTTTTAATTTCGATGAAGCGCGGCAGGTCGGGATAGTCGCCGTCCATGCTATAGACACCCTCTAGGGCAATCAGTACCCGTTCGTACTGGCGTCGCTGCCTTCTTAGCATGGCATCCAATGCCGCCCAGTTATTGTGCGGAAAGGGAAGCCGCTTGGCACCCGACAATTGGATTCCTTGGAGGATGCTGTTGTGGATCAATTCGTCATGCAGAATGATATCCCTAGGCCCGAACAAATACCCAACTGTGGTGACATTGGTGGCGTGGCCGCTGACAAATACGATGGCATCCTCGGTGCCGTAGACCTCCGCGATTCCTCGCTCCAAATCCCGGTGGACAGGGCGGTCTCCCGATACCAAGCGACTGGCAGAAACCGATGTGCCATAACGGTCAATGGCAGACTTTGCGGCTTTGGCAATGTCTGGATGACCGGACAACCCCAGATAGTTGTAACTGGCAAAGTTCAGATAGTCCCTTCCTCCGATGCGCGTGTGCGCCCCTGCCGTACCCTCATGTAGCTTGAAAAAAGGGTTGTTTAGCCCTAGGCGTGACGCACCGTCGTTCATAATGTGAATCTGCTGGTAACCAGGGTGCAAATTGAACCGGTAATACTGCTCTGGAATCTCACTTCCGTCGGCAAGTGCTGGCGGAAACGAGCCCAATACAGTGTCAGGGTCGTTAGTCTGGCGCAGCTTTCGCTCCAGCACCTGCTGGATCAGCTTGTCTTTGATCTGGGCGGTAAGGCCGGGAAGCCCTTTGCGTGTCATCGGTTTCTGCTCCACAAAACAGTGTTTGAAATTACCGGGGCAATTGATCAGGGTAGGCTGTGCGTCCATCCGTTAAATCTTCGGCAATGCGGGTGATGACATCCTCCGGGACATCCGCCGCATGCTGGGTAATCACCTGCCGCACCTGTCCTAGAGCCTGCTCTGCCGCTGTTGCATCAGCCTCTTCTTTGCCGCGCAGTTGAGCAAGGATTCGTACTGCCAGCTTGTCGATGCTTGGGCTTTCGCTCAAGGCCATCACCGGTAGCCTGATGCCGAAACGGGATTCAAGTGCGACAGCCAGCTCGACACCCATCAGTGAATCCAGCCCCATCAGGTGAAGTGACTTAAAGGCATCGATCTTCTCAAGGGAGACACGCAGAATTTCGCCAACTTCCTGTTTCAGCATGTTCACAAAGATGTCCAACAATTCCTCGTCAGGAAGATCGGCCAACAGGAGGTTTATATGTTGGGTCGAGCTTTCTGCATTTTCAACCTCGCCGGCATGAAGTGCCAGCTCGCTGAACTTCGGTTTCCCCGCATTCGGCAAGAAACGGCTGAGTGCTTTCCAGTCAAAATCAAGAACGCCCTCCCCGGAACTGCCCTCCAGCAAAAGCCGCTCCAGCACATCTAGCGCCACAGAAGAGTGGATCGGAGCACCGCCCATGCGGTTCTGCAAGGCATCCCTGGCTTTCTCGTTGCGTGCAAGAAACCCTGTGTCGCCTATGGCTCCCCACAGCACACTGGTGGCTGGCAAACCCAACCCTCGGCGATATCTTGCCAATGCCTCAAGCCAAGTGTTGGCGGCTATGTAATTGGCTTGCCCAGGATTGCCGAACAGCGTGGTGGCAGACGAGAACAGGACAAAGAAGTCCAGCTTCGCCCCGAGTGTGAGTTCATGAAGGTTTTGCGCACCTAAAATCTTGGGTGCGAAAACACGGCGAATCTGCCCTTCGTCCATGTTGCGGATCAGTGCGTCGTCAATCACCATGGCCGAATGGACGATGCCCCGCAACGGGGAAAAACGCTTAGCCGCATCCTGCAGTAAAGCTGACAACTGTCCTTTGTCGGTCACATCGCAGGCAGCCGCCAAGACTTGCACTCCTTTGCTTTCCATTGCCGCGACGGACTGTTTGGATTCATCCGACACCAAGCCTTGACGGCTAACTAAGATAAGCTGGCGGACACCTTTTTCAACCAGCCATTGCGCTGTCTTCAAGCCAAACCCGCCCAGTCCTCCGGTGACCAGATAGGCACCGTCGCTGGAAAGCCTAAGCTGCGGACCCGCTCGCATGCTGTCCGGGTGGAAGCTGGAAATCCCATTGTGGTAAGTGACGACGATTTTGCCAATCTGCTTCGATTGTTGCATGTAGCGGAAGGCATCCACCACGTCTTCGGCCTCAAAGGTATGGTATGGCAAGGGGTAAAGCACTCCCTCGGCAAACAAAGCCATGATTTCACCGAACAATTGACCAGTTAATTGCGGCTGTTCGGACATCAGTTGATCGGCATCAATGCCGAAATAACTGATGTTGTTGCGAAAAGGCCGTAACCCGATCTTAGTATTTTCGTAAAAGTCACGCTTGCCAAGCTCCAAGAATCGCCCGAAGGGTTTGAGCACACGCAAATTGCGGTTGACTGCCTCCCCGGCCAAAGAATTCAGGACGACATCCACCCCCGTCCCGCCTGTGACTAAAAGGATTTCGTCGGCGAATGCCAAGGAGCGAGAATCGAAGACCTGTTCTATGCCCAACAGGCGAAGAAAATCTCGCTTTTCGTCGGACCCCGCCGTGGCGAAAATTTCAGCCCCACACCATTTCGCCACTTGGATCGCGGCGATGCCGACTCCGCCGGCTGCACCGTGTATCAGCACTTTTTCTCCTTTCCCTAGGTGGGCGAGATGGCGCAACGCATAGTAAGCGGTGAAGAACGCACTGGGTATCGTCGCAGCGGACTCGAACGACAGCCCTGGGGGAATGTGAGCTATGGCATTGGTCCGGGTAACCACTCTATTGCTGAAGCTGGAAGGGCCAAAACCCACGACATGGTCGCCCGGTGCGAATCCAATGATGCCGGAGCCAACGGTGTGGACTATCCCCGCGAACTCCAGCCCCAAGCTCGGTCCGGCAAAACCGTTTTCGACAGCCTCGTCGGACAGCATCCCGAGGGCATACATCACATCGCGGAAATTAAGTCCGGTCGCACGAACCTCAACTTCCAGATCAAGGCTACCCGGAACGGTGCGGGGGTGTTTCTCCCAACGCAAGTTGCGCAACTGGCCGGGCATCTGGAACCCTAGGCGAAGCACCGAGTTTTCCCCAATGGCGGCAGATTCATAGACGCCCGGGGGTGGCTTTAGCTTGAGCCTGGGTACGAAGCGTCCGCCCGTGGCCGTGATGACGACTTCCTGCTCACCGTCATGGGCCAGAAACTCGCGGTCCAATGCGGCTACGGCAGTTTCCAAGGCAAATGGATCTTCAAGATCGATAAGACAGACTGGGGTCTTGGGTCTCTCGTTCGCCAGAGTCCGGGCAAACCCCCACAGCGAGGCATCACCAAACGATGCCGTCGAGGTACGCCAAGCCGAAGGGTGGCGGTTTGGCAGCGTGTCGGCCATAGCCCCGGCAGTGACGATCCAGCAACACGCGCTAGTTTGGATGGACTCGCATGCCTTGATTAGGGATGCGACGGATTGGCAACGATCAATTTGATGCCGAACACCCCGGAATGACTCTTCATGCGGCGGCGGCAACGCATTCAGGCCCACCAAATGGACAATACCATCCAACGTGCCAGTGTCGGTTTGTGCATCGAGCAGAATTTGCCCGATGTCTGAACCTGAAATCACCTTGACGCTCGCGCCCCTCTCAATCATTTTTTTTCTCAGGCGCTCGGCCAAGGCGGCTGGGTAACCCTGTTCGTCTGTCAGAATTAACCAGTTTACGGGGGAGGTGATCGAAGTTTGTAAAAATTCAATATTGGTACCGTCAAATTGTCCGACCAATAGGTATGAACCCGATGCATTGTCAGGGTAAAATTCTAGCAAAGTGGTCGAAGAAAAGCCCATCCGTTCCATCTGATCTTTCCAGAAGCGCATGGGTTGTTGCCGCGAACCCAAGCCGCCAACCGCAGGTTCTGACCACCATCCTGGCCGTCCGCCAAAAAGGAAATCAATCCAGCGCGACCCATGCTGTCCGATAAATACGATGGATGCGCCTGGCATCAAGCGTGTCGCCACATATTCCAAGGCTCTCAATGCGTCCCCGGCATCCATGAAATCAAGCAATACTATGGCTAGTTGGAATAATCTGCGGGGTTCTCCTGCGTCGGTCTGTTCCAAGTCTGCTGCTGCAATAGTGTTGATGCCAATGGCTGGAAATTTTTCCCGAAGCCGTCGGGCTTCTTCAAGCGACTCGGGATTAGTGCTGGCAAAGCCGAAGTCCACCCGGTCGAAGTCCAGCGACGGGCATAGATCCAGCGCGAATAAAGGTGGGCCTTCGCAAACTTCAAGAATCCCAATCCGCTGTCCTTCGGGGAGGCAATTCAAAGCGGTTGCAACGAGGCTGCGCATCGCTTTTCCGATGGCATACCGGCAGTCGGCACCGAGCGCCTGCCGGACGAGTGCTGAAATATCCGTGTGGCAAACCGATTGCAATTGCACTCCGCCGTCCAACAAAGACTGCAAGTGCATGCCGACCCTGCCAACGGCATGGATGATTTTAAAGTAATCTGGATAGTCGTTAATCAAACTGTTCCAGATATCTTGAGCGGTCACCTGGTTTTCCCTGGATGCCAACACCTTCAAGTCGGTGATGCCGGTTTTGAACTCGACTAAGCCATCCTCTTGCGCCATGGCGAGAAGATGGCTCAGGAATGGGGCAAATCCATAGGATGCCGTGCCACTGGAGGCCGAACCCCGTCGGGGCCTTGGGTGGATTGATTCAAGTGTGAAACGGCTGCACAAACTGTCAAGCAGCGGATCGACTTCCTCCGAATAACGGCGTTGGATACCCTTCAGAACACTGTGCCGCACCGCTTCTTTCATAGTTTGCAAGGTTAGCGCGAAACTCAAGGAAGGGGATGCATCGATTTCGGGCATGGCAGACTTGGGAATGGAACGGCATTCCAAGTAGCGGAGTTGGTCACCCGGCCCTTTATGCAGACGGATACTGCGGAAGCGAACGTCTTTGATGAATGCCAAAGCCAAGCCAGAAGCGTCGAAAATCGTAAAATCGGCCAACAGCGAGTGGGGCGAGCGCCGCCGCAAGCTCGCCACTGCCAGATGGGGTCTCGTAGAACCTGTCCGGAACACGATTTTGCCCAGCTTCACGGGGACAAAGGCGATACCTTCATGTTCTGTCCGGTCATTCTTCAATATCTGGAAGATAAGCTGGAAAGCCGAATCCAGCAGACTAGGGTGAAGATGATGATGGTCCAGTTCCGGCTCCAAGATTTCCGCTATCCGGTACAGCGCCAACGCGGAATTGCCTTCCACCCAGCCATGGCTTATCGACAGAAACGCAGGCCCGTAAGACAAACCCACCAGCCGGGTCATAGCCTGATGCTCGTGGCTATCGAAGTCGGGCTTTCGCTTGGGCAGGACAGGTGCGTCTTCCCGCAGCAAAATGCCGCCCGCATCGCGCAGGATGCGCCCCGTCACATGCAGGACGAAAGGCTCGGAACCAGCGTGTTCCCTGGCTTTGATGGCAAAAGCCCCGTCTTGGCCATCCACCTCTAGTCGGACGAGTTTCGAATGCTCTGCGCTTAGCAAAAGCGGTGAGCGTATTTCCAGTTCCTCGATTTCGGCATGGCTCCCAGGATGCCAAGCCAACGCGGAGGCCAGTGCAAGTTCAGCGAACCCCGCTCCGGGGAAAACCGTGGCCCCGCCGACGGCATGGTCTGCCAGGGCCGGATGAGTCTGGGTGTCGATCTGGTTTTCCCAAGTTAGATCATGCTGTGGCAGGGGATAGCCGAGTAGCGGATGGCACTTTTTCCGGTATAGAGTGCCCAGCGACTCTGATGTCAAAGGATGCCAGTGCCTCTCGCGTTGCCAGGGATAGCTCGGCAGTGCAACGAAAGCCCCCTTAGACGGAAAAAAACCCCGCCAATCGATGTTGACGCCGGCGATCATGGCTTGGGCCACCGCGCCCATCACCCGCGCAGGGTCGTCGTCGCCGCGCATCACCGTCGGAATCACCCGGCCATTGACACCGGCCTCCTTGAAGCAGTCATTGACGTAAGTGCGCAAGACAGGATGAGGCCCGACTTCAATACAGACATTGAACCCGTCTGCCAGTAAGTTTTTGACAGCCTGTTCAAACAGCACGGGCTGGCGGACATTATGCCACCAGTATTCAGCGTCGAGGGCTTCGCCGGCTAGTACGTTGCCGGTGACGGTGGAATAAAACGGAACGACTGGTTTGGAGGTTTCGAGTCCTGACAGAGACTGCTTGACACCCTGCTCAAGGCCGTCCATGGTCGGGCTATGGAACGCGTAATCCAGTTCCAGCCGTTTATAGAACAGACCGAAGTGGGCAAGCGCATCCTCCATGCGCGACAGCCCCGCCGTGCTTCCCGCGACGGTAACCCCTTTCGGACTGTTGATTCCGGAGATGCAAACGCTTTGCACAAGCCCCAAATCATGCAGCAAGTCGCGTACAGCTTGCGCATCCTGGCCCACCGCCGTCATCTGCCCACTGCCCTTGGTCGTCTGCTGCAATTTGCTGCGATGGTAGACCACCTTGACCGCAGCCTCTAGCGACAAAGCGCCACAAGCCCAAGCCGCAGCCACCTCCCCGACGCTATGGCCAGCCACAGCGCTGGGATGTACCCCCGACTGTCGTAGCATTTCGGTCACCCCCACTTGGACGGCAAACAAGGCGGGTTGCCATGAAAGTACGGTATCCAAGTAGTACCCAAGTAGGGTACGCTGTGCGTACCATTGTAAGCCCTTGAAGGTACGCACAGCGTACCCTACTTGGTATGGCTTTCATCTTCGGGGGTGCAAACCAATTTGCATGAATGTTGGGCAAATTCAGTGTGTTCGTAGCGGTCTTGGCCGTTCTTACCGACGAGATCATCCTCAACAGAATAGTCGGCATAGCGGCGAAATATCGCATCGATCCGTCGGACGGCATTCCTGAATACCGTATTCTTCAACAATCGCCCACCCATGGCTAACCATTGGGCACCGTTGCCCGAATAGATGAAAGCAACACCCGAGGCTATTTTCAGTGCCGACCCCGCTTCCACGGCGCAGTCTTCGCCGTTAGCGAACTTCCGTAGCTCTTCGGCCACTGCTTCGCGCTGATGCGCCGAAAACCACCGCGCGGTGCTCTAGCCACTCCCGCCGAAAAGCAGCCGTGTAGGTAATGTCATATAGCGCCGATGCCGGACTATCTTGCAAGAAAGCCGAAAAGTCTTTCACGGCAGCCTTCAAACCGCCAGTGCTGCTGGCGGATAGCATGAATGGAAGAACCCGGCTTTTTCTGGTTTTAGGGATTCTTTCAGCGGGATTCTCGTTACTTTGCAGGATCACATGGGCGTTTGCACCACCGAAACCGAATGAATTGACCCCGATAGTCAAAGTGCCGGCTTGGCGCAGAGGACGGTTCTGCGTGACTACTTTGAGGTTCCACTCATCGAAGCGGATATGCGGGTTGGGCGATTCAATTCCGATGGTGGCGGGTACTGTCCGGTGGCGGATGCAATGCAGTGCTTTGACCAAGCCGGCGACACCTGATGCGGCCTCAAGGTGGCCTAAGTTGCTCTTGACCGAGCCAATCAGCAATGGGTCGTCGGGCGGACGCCGCTGACCGAGGGACTCGCCTAGGGCGCGCGTCTCAATGGGGTCGCCCACGGCGGTCCCCGTGCCATGCGCCTCAATGTAGTCAATCTCGGTGGGTGTTATCCCAGCCTGCGCATAAGTTTCAGCCAGCAGTTCAGCCTGTGCCTGGTAATTTGGCACCGTAAACCCAGATTTGTGTCCGTCGGTGTTAATTGCGGAATGCGCAACGACGGCTAGGATCGGGTCGCCGTCGGCGACTGCCTGGGCATAATCTTTTATAAAGAATAAACCCCCGCCTTCCGAACGCACATAGCCATCGGCACTTTCGTCAAAGACGCGGCAACGACCGCGTTTAGAAAGCATGGATGCCTTGGAAAATATAATGAAGCCGTAAGGGTGAAGATGCAGGCTGACACCGCCCACCAGCGCCTGTGTGCTCTCCCCGGAAATGATCGAACGGCAGGCCTGATGGAATGCGACTAGGGAGGACGAGCAGGCGGTGTCGATAATCATGCTCGGCCCGCGCAGGTTAAGGAAATAAGACAGGCGGTTGGCCGCAGTGCTGGCCGTATTGCCAGTGGCCGTATAGGCATCGATGGCAGCCAGATCGTCAGCCAACCGGTAAGAATAGTCGGTGCTGGCAATGCCGATAAACACGCCGCAACGGCTACCGCTTAGGGAAGATGGCTTGACTCCGGCATTTTCTAGCGTTTCCCAGCTTAACTCCAACAACAGGCGATGCTGTGGGTCCATCAGTGCCGCTTCGCGTGGGGATATGCCAAAAAAATCGGCATCGAATCCCGACACATCCCCAAGGGATCCGGCTGCAAAGGTGTAAGAAGTGCCGGGGTGGGTTTTGCCGGGATGGTGGAAAACATCGGCTGACCAGCGCCCCGGTTCGACGGTCGTCACCAAGTTGCGGGAATTTAATAGATCATCCCAAAAACTGGCAGTATCCGTTAACGGAAACCGGAAAGAATAACCAATGATTGCCACTTTACTCATCATGTCCCTCAGTCAATATGACTCTACCATCTTTAAAGAATGACGGCTTTTCAACGTCCTATCAATGACCTTCCCCTCTTCTTTATCGAGATATGGAAACGTCAAAAAAAAACCACTGAACTCAAAAATGAGAATTGCTGTTGTTATCACAATGGATTTGCATAGAGAAATCCAGTTAAGTTAAAATTTAATATATGGGCAACAAATTGTAGCTTATGCGCGACAGGCTCACAAGCTTGGGGGTTAAAAACAGGAATTCTCATTTTGACTAGAACGCCGTCATTCCGACCGGGATGCCGGAATCCAGAGCCATGGACGGTAATTTGCCGATTGCACAAGTGTTTGATTTTATATACTAGGTAGTCCACGGTTTCACATCCTTAGCGACTGGATTCCGGCATCCCGTCCGAAATGACGGGCCACAATCATCGTTTTGGCACAAAACTGAGGATTGCTGACCAAAAAAATTGCTTCAATTTTATATGGTAGGTTATACTACAATGGGTGATCAGAAAGATGCTGTTCCAAACATCGCAAGCCATTAGGAAAACAAGGCATCAGCAATCCCTCATTGCAGGCTTGGGCTGTTGCCCTACACATGAATTCAATTGAGAAAAAAAATATTAGGAATGAACTTGAATAGCATGCCCAGTCGTGGGCTTAATCGAAATGCATGATGCAAAACCGCCCTTTGTCGGCTTTTTCCGACGCTTCCATAGCCTAGGCTTTTACACGGTAGTCCTGCCGACCCTGCTGGCGGGCATTTACTATGGGCTGATTGCCTCAGACATCTATGTCTCTGAATCCCGCTTGGTGGTGCGGAGTCCGCAATCCCAAGCACCCACAGGGATAAGTGCCATGCTTCAAGGGGCTGGTTTCTCGCGCTCCTCGGACGATACGTTTATCGTGCATGATTACATCCTCTCTAGGGATGCCCTGAAAAAACTCAATGATCAATTCCACCTGGACCAAGCTTTTGGCAGCAAGGATGTCGATATTCTCAACCGTTTCAAAGGGCTGGATTGGTGGGCTGGCAGTTTTGAAGCACTGCACCGCTATTACCAGAAGCGAGTGGCAGTGGATGTGGACTCCGCTTCTTCAATCGCAACACTGAAAGTCAACGCATTCACCGCAGAAGATGCTTTTCGCATCAATGAAAAGCTCGTCAAGATGAGCGAAGACCTAGTCAACGGGATTAACGAGCGGGCCCGCCAAGACATGATTCGCTTTGCGTCTGCGGAAGTCGAAATTGCCGAAAATAAAGCGAAAGCGGCAGCGCTGGCGGTTTCGAGATACCGCAATCTAAAGGCGATTTTTGATCCGGGAAAGCAATCCCCTTTGCAACTGCAACTCATCGCAAAACTGCAAGACGAGTTGATTGCCACCAAGATGCAGCTAGACCAAATCCGCGCCTTGTCCATTGATAATCCGCAAATTCCATCGGTGCAGAAAAGGCTGGTGTCTTTGCAAGAAGCCATTAGTCAGGAAACAGCCAAAGTGGCTGGCGGTGGGCATTCCCTGTCAAGTGAAGCCGCAGAATTGGGGTGATGAAAATCCTCAATTCTCACAAACAAAAGTTAATGTTGTTTTTGTTCTTTTCCTTACGTCAGAATACGCTGTGTTTTTCTTGCTCTGCAGGGTTTCCCCCAGCACATCCTTGCACCAGTCCACTACCATCTTCACAGGCGTGGCAACCAATGCCTCTTTAACAGAATCAACCGTCAGCGTCCCGACAAATGCCCCGATCCCCAATATTAACGAAGTAAAACCCTCTTTCGCATAGTCCCGTTCAAGATATTTTTGTTTGCCGAAAACCGACTCGATGACTTCACTGCTGCCCAACAACCTTTCATTTTCCTTGCATGCCTGCCCTTGCGCCTTCACAAAGTCGATGAGGTCGGTCTTTAATTTTATGGCGGGGGCATAAAGCCCCGGCAGCTTTTCATGAAACCGCCCCTCCAGCGCCTGATAGCCTTCACGCGTAATGCCTTCCTGCCGGACACATTGCTCCGCCAGGGTGGCGACTTGCAACAATTCGTCCCATCCCCGAAGTTTGTCCCGATAAGCCTTGAGCCATTCCAGTTTGGGCATCTGCTGCTTTTCGGCTTCATCGATAGGCTCCCCTGTATCCAGTATTTGCAGCGTCTCCGTACCCCATTTCAGCAGGATTTCAATGTTCATGTAACGGGACTTGCTGCGCTGGTTCGGGGGGTCCAGGTGGGACAAGGCGGTCTGTTTCAGTTGGTTTTTCGCCAAGGCGGCCTGCCGTGTGAAGGCCAGCCAATCCTCGTCCTTGGTCAGTTCGGCTTTGAGCAGGCAGGCCGTCTTGTGTTTGATGTCATAAAGCGAAACGCAGCCGTCGTGCCTGGCGCAAAACATGGCTATGCCCGATTTCAGGTCGGAGCCGCAATCGCTGACGATGGCACGCGGCACCCCCGTCTTTGAAGACGTTTTTTCCAGTTGCTGCCAAACGGTGGCTCCGGTCGAGGTCTCCACCGGTATCAAGTCTATCGGTTCCAGGTCTTGGTACTTTAGGCACCGGCCCTTGGGCATCTCGCTCAGGCGGATGCCTAGGACAAGCAGGCATTTTGTCTTCCCCAATTGGATGGTGTGGTCTATTATCCAGCACCAGTCATCGGCAATGGCCTTGGCGCGCATCAGCTTGTGATGGCCGACCCGCAACAGCCAGAGGCGCACACTGAACCAGGAGGGTGCGTAATCCAAGGGGTGGGCAAGGGCATCGTTGAAGGTGTCCCAAACGCGTTGGCTACCCCGAAGGCTGACGGCGGCATTCAACACCAGTTGCAGCATGAGGAGGACAGTCGTTGCAGAATAGCTGTGATGGGGGATTTTGGTTGCGCTGGAGGGTGGCGGGGCGGGGGCCGTCAAATCTTTTTTTTTCCGGTTCGGGTGGCAGGCAGGCTTCTTGAACCAACGGCCGCATGCCCAAGCTGCTTTCTTAAAAGAAGAGTTTCCTTTTTCCATTTCTGCCGGGATGATTCCAAAAAGCAAACTTTATTGATCAGCTTTTTGTTTTCTTTTTTAGCGGCCAAGTATTTTTCCTTCCATCTGTCCCGGCTTTTTTTAAAGAAACTGACTAATTTTCTGAGTGGGCTTGCAAAGGAATTGTGTTCTGCCATGGCGGTGATTACTCATCTTCTGAACGGAACAGAAACTATACGATTTTTTTAGTGACAATTCGATAAATTACGGGTGATTTTCATCATCCCAGTGATGGGCTTCCGCCAGTTCCTGTTGCGTGGATTGAAAGCCGTAACGGGGGAATGGACGCTGGTCTGCATTGCCTACAATTTGAAGCGGATTCATGTACTGGCGGGATAACTTTGCCCAA
>Ga0118677_10002283_pt1 | contig 38865 bp, 38 predicted proteins | sample AliMusrvi5mmetaG_FD_86154 | JGI IMG/M metagenome (GOLD analysis project Ga0118677, IMG submission 86154) | reverse complement strand
TTGGGCAGTATAACTTGGGCAACTTCTAATCCTTCTTTCTCTTGCATCTCTTTTTTAATGCAAAGAAATCAGTATTATTTTAATCCTCCAAAGTTAGCCCCCAGATTTTCCTCTTGATCCCATCCCTTATTTAACCACACTAAGCGCAACAATAAAAAAGCCTGAGATCGCAATGAAATCAGGCTTCTTGTTTTGTGGAGAATAGGGGAGTCGAACCCCTGACCTTTAGACTGCCAGTCTAACGCTCTAGCCAACTGAGCTAATCCCCCAAAACGTGCGCAAATGTAATAAAAAATTTAATTTTATGCATGATTTCAATTCTCCCGGTATGAAACGACTGTTTGCCGCAATCAAGATTACCCCGGATATAAAATTCCTGGAACAGATCCATGCACTGGAGGAGGGCCTTCAGCATGAAAGGATCAAATGGGTTGAGAACCAAAACATTCATATCACCTTAAAGTTTTTCGGGGAAACAGATGAGAAGATAATTCCAGGGATCGTCGCTGCGTTGAAGAACGTTTCTGGTTCCAGTTCTGCATTCACTTTCTTTTTGAAAAATCTCGGGATCTTTGGCAGTTCTTATGATCCAAGGGTGGTGTGGGTTGGGATTGAGCCCTACCAGGAATTGGTGAACCTCATGAAAAAGATCCAGCAGGAGTTAATTCCATTGGGTTTTGGGCCTGACCGGCAAAACCTGGTACCTCACCTGACGCTCGGGCGGATCAAAGGACTGAAGGATAAGCAGCTTTTCCAGCGAACCATCGATCGTTACAGCGCAATCTCTTCGTCGGATCTTCCCGCTGAATCATTTATCCTGTATGAAAGCATACTGAAAAAGGATGGGCCCACCTATACTACCCTCGAAACCTTCAAGTTAACGAAAGCAGATAACAGTGAATAGTAAAAACTGTTAGTTGTTAGTCATTCATGGTTAACATTCATCTCTTCATTGCTAACTGATCCCTTCGTGCACAGCGAACAAATTCCAATTAACAGATAACAGGTTGAAACTTTTAGTCCCTCATGCCTGATTTGACTAGTGTGAGCCATCTTAAAACCGAGATCAGTCCGAGATCAATCCGAGATCAATCCGAGTTTCATGGGTATTCATCGGTTTAATACCGGATGAAGATCGGTTGTTGAATTTTAACATCATAAAGACCGGTAAATTAATGAGTGATGTATCAAAAGAAAAAATCCAGTCCTATTTACAGACATGGCGTGATAAAAATAATCGTACTTTACTTCCGTTAAAGATGGTGTTTATTATGAAGTCAAACGGATTTATTAAACTGTTAATCCTGACAGCAACATTTTCAACTATTCAGGCTTATGCAGGCAACATCATTGCCGTGGAAAATCCCGGCACCAATAATGATATTCAGCCGAATATCTTAAATGCCTACAGCAAGGCAAAAGATGGAGATATCATTACATTACCCGCTGGTACTTTCAGCTATTCCAAAAGTATTGAATTTAAAAAACTGGTATCCCTGAAGGGGGCAGGAAAAGAGTCGACGGTACTTTTCCGGCCGGAGACTATTTCAGATAGCAGTTTAATGAGTAATGTTTTTTTTAAATGGAAGATTGACCGTGATTCATCCTGTCATATTATTATCGCTGGTTTTACCTTAAAAAGCAAGAAGCCTGCAGGGCGCGATAATTTGAATGGGAGTTTAGCAAGTGATTTTGGAATAATTATTATTAATGCAGTTGATTTTGTCATTACTGATTGCAGGTTTGAAAATTTTGGTTACTCTGCAATAATGGTACAGCATAAAGATGACCTTGCAAGGGGATTAATCTACAATAATCTATTTTACCATAATTTCAAAGGTAATGGTCTTGGTCTTGGATATGGTATAGTTATATATGGGGGTAATCTTCAATGGGTGAATTCTCCCAAATTTGGAACAGATAATTTTATTTTTATCGAGGACAACACATTTGAATACCATAGGCATGCAATAGCCGGCGGGGGATGTGGTTTGTATGTTTGCAGGCACAATACCATCAAAAACAACATTCTGCCGGCTGCAGCTGTGGATATGCACGAAGCCCGCGGGGCATCACCAAACCGGTACAGCACGCGGGCTACTGAAATTTATAGCAATGAAATAACCAACGATGTTTATATAGACGACGTTCCTATTACTAATTCTCAAAGCCATCGTGCAGCCGGAACTGGTTCCAATGTTAATTCCCTTGCTTATAGTGGTATTGGCATCAGGGGAGGCGAAAGCCTGATCTATAATAATTATGTGGCATATTGTAAGGTTGCAATTGTATTATATGCCTTTTATAATCCTAAAACCGGCGATCAGAATGTTTATCCATTATCCACGCAAATAGGTTACAAAAGTGCCGTAATGTTCGGGGCTTATGATAAAGGCTCAGACTTACTGCATGGGGATGGCGATGTGTATATGTGGAATAATTCCATCGAACCTTATGGTCCTTCTTCCAATCCTTATAATATGCTATTTTCAAATGCAGATACTACCCTGTTAAAAGAACACAGAGATTATCATTTTGAAGTGAAGCCGGGGTACACTCCTTATGTATATCCTCATCCTTTAAGAACTGAATGAGTTAATATAAGGTCATATAGTACAAAGTTTATCGTCCCAGAATCGTCCCCAAACCAATAAAAAACCCCGTAAGTCATTGATCTACGGGGTTTGTTTGTTGTCCTACTAGGACAATCACCTATTATTTCCGATTTCACTTTTTTGATCTTCTAAACTCATTGTAATTACTGGTTTCTAAAATATGTTAAATTTTGACATGTATCAATTTTGTTAAATAAAACATAGAAAAATAGTAAATTATCGGCAACCTGACCGGCAACTAATAAAATTTTGTATTATCTTTGTCCTGTTCAAACCTTAAACTCCCTATTATGGCAGGATCAGTCTCTTTTAAATTGAGAAAACCAAACGAAAAGACGGAAACCCCCGTTAATGTAGTTTTTTATTACTACGACAAACAGATTTTACTTTCCACTGGCGAAAGGATAAAACCCAAAAACTGGAACCCTAAGACCCATAAAGCCAGGGAAACCCAAAAAGACTACAAGAATTTTAACACCCGTCTTGAGAATATCAAAGGGGACGTTATGAACACTGTACGAGATCACCTCAGCACCAATGGTAAAGTATTTCTAGATATCTTAAAAAAGGAACTGGCGGAGGTCGTCAAACCCAAACCGCAAACGGAACAGGAACAAAAACCAAAGAACCTTATAGATTTTGTTCAAAGATTAATTGACACAACTGATAAAAAACCCAATACGAAAAAGAGTTATAGGAGCGCTAAAACAGTATTAGAGGGGTATCAAGATCACAGCAAAAAGGTGCTGACATTTGAAAGTGTTGATCTGGATTTTTATTTTGATTTCATTGACTATTTAACCAATGTCAAAAAGTTCTCTAAAAACACCATAGGAGACAATATAAAGAAGGTAAAGGCATTTATGAACCATGCGCTTGATAAAGGATATACTGACAATAGGGCGCACCAATCACGCAAATTCAACAAACCTGAGGAAACAGCAGAAACGATCTACCTTAATGATGATGAACTAAAAACCCTCTATGAAAAGGATTTAACTGATAATAAGAAATTAGACCGGGTTCGGGACTTGTTTCTCATTGGTTGTTATACCGGTTTGAGGTTCTCCGATCTAACACAGCTCACACCGGATAAATTTATAAAAAATGGGACACAGTTAAGGGTTAAGACCATTAAGACTGGGGAAATGGTTGTAATTCCTTTACATTGGATTGTGAAAGAGATATTGAAGAAATACAACGGCACTACACCCCGCCCGATCAGTAACCAAAAAATGAATGTATATCTAAAAGAATTAGGAGAAAAGGCAGCATTAAATGAAAAGATCATTTTAAACCGGACAAAAGGAGGGTTAAGTTACGATCAGACTAAAGAAAAATATACGTTAATTACTGTTCACACCGCCCGCCGAAGTTTTGCTACAAATATGTATTTAGCGGAGGTTCCGACCATTTCCATAATGAAGATCACAGGACACAAAACAGATACGGCGTTTATGAAGTACATTAAGATAACGCAGGAACAGAACGCTGATAAATTGAGTGTTCACCCGTATTTCACAAAGTCACCATTAAAAAAAGTCGTTAACCATAAGTGACCATTACGACCAAACGCCAAACAACAATAATCTATAGAAAGTCCTCCACTGGGGGACTTTTTTTTGACCTGGTTAGTGTTTACTATCGTCAATTTTAATGCTAACTACTTGATTTATTGTAATGCTTGTTAATCGATTTCACGCAAACGATCTTTGTAGACGTTCAATTTGACATAACGCGTGTAAACCTAATACAAAATAAAATAAAATGGAAAAATCTATTCTTTTGCACTCAACACCCTTAGACGAATTTCGTGACATTATCGGCGAAATTGTTGAGGAAAAACTCAAACAGTTTAAACCGGAACCAACTCAAAAAGATACAACAGGTGAATATTTGACACGTAACGAAGTCTGTAAACTCCTGAAAATCTCCCTTACAACACTTCATTATTACACTACTGGTGGAACCATTAAAGGCTATCGCATTCGTGGCCGTATCCTATACAAAACAACGGACGTCAATAATAGCGTTCAAGAAATTCAAACACTCAAATACAAACACGGGAGGGTATAGTAATGAAGTCCTTCCCCTTTATATTGAAGAAAAAAAAACCGGTAGCCGTGGAGGGCAAACCGGGTAAAGTCTTAACAGGATGAACAAAGATACAACATATTTTCAAGTATATCGGCAGCCGATCACAAATATTAGGCCAGCAAAATCAATAACACTTTCTCAGTTTATTGAGTACACAAAGAATCCGCCGGCATGGATACAGACCATTTTTGAGCAGATTGCCTCCGCTGAATCATCAGGCAACAAAGAACTGAAGGCTACACTAAAACAAACCTACTTGTATTACTTTACTCCCTGTGTAGTTGTTGATCCGGTCAGGAATTACCGAAGTATTCAACGTTTCACGGGGTTGCTGGTGTTAGATTTTGACCATTTAGACAACGCCCAGGAGTTCAAAACTTTTCTGTTTGATGAATACAAATGCATCATGGCAGCCTGGCTTTCTCCATCAAAGCGGGGAGTTAAGGCAATAGCTAAAATTCCAATTGTCAATACAGTTGAGGAATTTAAGGAGTATTTCTATGGGATAGCTTCTGAACTGGAGGTTTTCAATGGGTTCGATCCATCAGGGCAAAACGCAGTACTACCACTATTCCAATCATTCGACCCGGATTTACTTTCCAGGTCAAACTTTGACACCTGGACTAAAAAAGGCATGAAGAAAAACGACTTCACAAACTCTCCAACCAAACCTGTTCTTTGTATTTATCCTACTGATAAGGATAAGCAAACCATTCTTAAAATTATCACCACTGGATTTAGCAATATTACTGATTGCGGGCATCCATCATTAATTCGACTTTGTTTAACCATAGGAGGTTATATTTCCGCAGGGTATCTAGATGCATACGAGGCTTCACAGATCATTTTCTACAAAATTGAAACACACCCATACCTAAAGAAGGGTATTGCAGGATACAAAAGGACTGCACGATGGGCAATCCAAGCTGGACAAACCAAACCATTAACATTAAACAATCGGTGAGATGGATACGGATGGAAATACTATAGATAAAAATGTTGTGTCAAAAGGTAACACCAAGAAACCTAGGTCAGTTGGAGAAATATCAAGAATGAAGAAGTTTTCAAAATCAGCAAACCCATATATCAGGGTGGGAACGGACTACTTCAAAGAGATTTGTAAGGTTGATCGTTTCGGGATTACCAGAACTGAACTCAAACCTTGGAAAAAAGACGAAATCCGAACCGACCACGGAATCGAGATATTCAAAAAGATTCCAAAATATGACGACTTTGTAATATTGCCTGACAATATGAATTGCCGAGGGGCTGAAAATAACTGTTATAACCTCTATAGGGAGTTTTCACATAGGCCAAGCCAAGGGCAATGGTACTGGACTGATATTTTAATCAAACATATCTTTGGGGAGCAATATAGCCTTGGTTTACGTTATCTTCAAATATTGTATATCAGCCCGGAAAGAATGTCACCTATTTTAGTTTTGGTCAGCCGTGAAAGGCAGACTGGAAAAACCACTTTCATTAATTGGCTAAATATGGTTTTCGGCTCAAACATGACCATAATTACCCCAGATGACTTACAAAGTAACTTCAATTCAAGTTACGCCACAAGTAACATTATTGCAATAGAAGAAACCTGTTTTGAAAAATCAGTCACGATAGAAAAGCTAAAAGCACTTGCAACCGGGAAATTTATCTCTGTCAATCAAAAATATGTAAACCCTTACAAAATTCCCTTCTTTGGGAAGATAATACTAACCTCAAACAATGAAGATAAATTTGCTAGAATTGATGAAGAAGAAATACGGTTTTTTATTCGCAAAGTCACAACGCCACAAATATCAAACCATGACATTGAGGCAGACTTGGTAAAGGAAATACCAGCTTTCCTTCATTATCTGACAACATTACCCGATGTCGATTTCACCAAAGACAGGACTGGATTTACTCCAGACGAACTAGTGAATGAGAGCCTACAAACTGTTAAAGCAGAATCAAAATCTACTTTGTACAAGACACTAAAAATGCAAATTGAAAGCCTTTTTCTAAATGAACTATCTTCCAGTGACAGTTTTTTAGCTGATGCACTGAGCGTTAAGGCGAAATTTTTTCAGTATGATGGGACGATCACAGCACCATATATTAGGCAGGTTTTGAAGAATGAGTTTTGTCTCCTACTTTCCGATCCTCAATATTTTAATCCATTTGGAAATGATCCTGGAAAAACAGCGAGGGCATATTCGTTTAAGCGTGAACAATTTACAGACGAACCATCAAAAGGTAAAAAACCGTTTTAGCACTTCTGTAAGACTTGTAAGGGTTGTGTAAGATATTTTGTAATAGGGATAAAACATTGGATATCATCAGTATAGAATTGTTTCTTACGTTTCTTACACTATATTTAATATATTATAATAATACAGTATAGAAAAAGTTTTTTAAAAATCCTGTAAGATTTGTAAGAATGAATAATTTACTGATTGAAGTATCACCGGATTTTGCACTTTTCTGATCTAAAAATGTTCCCTATTTGTTTATTAAACGGATAAATCGTAAGTCTTCCCCCCACTGTATCATTTTCAGAGATTAGGGTAATCTCCCCTGTTTTTCCATCAATAATACTTATGTTACCATCGGTACCCTAAGACTGACAAATATCAATGGAAGAATAGGGAATAGATAAGGGTATTATTCTTTAATCGTTTTTAGATCAAAATACATCATTCGTGTTGTGGCGGAATCTTTGTCTTTTTCAGTAAGAAAGTAAAACCCATTTTTATTATAAAAAGCTATAGATTTTACATATGCATCAACCGTTATGAACCTACATCCGGTAATGTTTTGTTTGACAAATAAGGTTTTAAGAAAATCCAATATGGCAGTACCATATCCACCCCCCTGGTGTTGTTTATTGACCCCAAGCCTTCCTAGTTTAACCGCAGGATAACTTGAATGTCTTTTGTTATTAGGAATGGCTTTTGCTATCTTTTTTAATCGGCTTTTCGACTCAACGTCTCCAATTGATATTTTATCGTTTAATACGCTAAAGTATCCAATAAGGCTGGCGTCCGCCCTACTAGTCAATAGGTATGTTACGGACAATAATTGATTATGATGCCCTGTAGCATCATTCAAAAAATAATCATTTAAATCTGTATCACCACAATCAAAAGGTGGGAAAGTGTAATTGTGGGTAAGCTTCTCTAGATCAAATTTTACCAACTACTTAAATTTAGCGGCATTACAAAACACTTTATAATTGCTTTCCATTCTCTTACGAGTGGTTTGGCTTATTTTGATGTTTTCGCTCTTTGATATTGCGGTAATAAACCTATCTGCATCTTTCCCCTTTAAAACGGGAGTTTCTTTTATAGGGCGTGCCATTTTAAAAATTTTAGAGTTTTAGAATTTTAAAATACCCGTAGGCAAGTATTTGTATATACAAAAGTAGTACTAAAGTTGTAATTATACTAACAATTAATAAAGAAATTTTAAACTTCGTAGCCTACCGTAGCCAAAGTAGTAGCAAATATCGTGCAAAACATTAATTGTTTTGCCCCAAACTTGAAATAAAAGACTATTTCTTATCTCATCTTGATTTTGCCGCCTTCTTCGCTATCTCTTTCCGTCTTTCGGGAGTTTGCTTCTCCGCCCTTGCTTTTCCACCTTTCAATCCTCCAAGCCTTCCAAGTTCAACCACTGCCGGATTTTCTTGTGATTCAGTTTGGGTGATTTACCTGGTTGACTGCCGAAATAATTTTACTACCATTAATTTCAGTAAACTGCTTTATGATTCAAAACAAATATATACATTAGCTTCTTGATAGCTACTAAGGCAAAGTATTAATCAACCAACTTTATAAATTATGAAAACATTTACCCTTGCATGTGCAATCGCGTTCCTGTCTTCTTTGGGACTATTTGCTCAACAAGGCTTGAATATCAAGTCTGGTGGAGCAGTTACTGTTAATGGGAACCTAAACATTATACCTGCGGCTCTTACATGCGGACAAGTGCTAACAGATACGCGTGACGGCAAGACCTACAGCACGGTTTTGATCGGAACACAGTGTTGGATGGCACAGAACCTCAACGTAGGCACGACAGTACTAGGCATCGCTAACCAAACAAATAACAGCGTCATAGAAAAGTACTGTTACAATGATGATGATGCCAATTGTGCCATTTATGGCGGTTTGTACCAATGGGATGAGGCCATGCAATACACAACCACAGAAGGAGTAAAAGGAATATGTCCAACTGGTTGGCATCTGCCAAATGACGGAGAATGGACAGCCCTGATAAATTCCTTGGGGGGAGAGAGTATAGCAGGAGAAAAAATGAAAGAAACAGGCACCACGCATTGGAGGTCTCCAAATTCAGGAGCTACCAACAGCAGTGGATTTACTGCACTTGGAGGAGGGTACAGGCACTATAATAGCATGTTTCTTAGTCTTACCGTCAACGCCAACTTTTGGTCATCGACACAGAATGATGCGACTCAAGCATGGTCTCGATACCTTTCTTGTGATTATGACAATATTCGTCAACAAAAGAATCCCAAACAATACAGCTATTCTATCCGTTGTGTTCAAGATTGTAATTCAGCACCTTCGTCCCCATCTGAAGGTATTCATGTCTCTAATTCAACAACACAGATTATATGGAACTGGAATGCCATCCCCGGAGCAATAGGATATAAATGGAATACGATAAATGATTATAGCTCCGCCACTGATATGGGCTCAGCAACAACCAAAACCGAAACAGGACTTACTTCTAACACATATTATACAAGATTTGTATGGGCATATAACCCATGTGGAATATCATTAGGGACTACTTTAATATGGCATACCGCCCTTTTTGATATTGGCCAAAGCTATGGTGGTGGAATAATTTTCTATATTGATGGAACAGGTCAACATGGGTTGATTTCTGCCACAAACGACCAAGGTTCAGGGGCAGTTTGGGGGTGTTATGGAACTCTTATTGGTGGTACATCAACAGCAATAGGCACAGGACAAGCCAACACTAGTAGTATTGTTAGCAGATGTATTGAGGGAAATGCAGCCCGTACTTGTAATGACCTTGTATTAAATGGATACGATGACTGGTTCCTACCATCGAAAGACGAGCTTAACCAGATGTTTCTGCAAAAAGGTATAATAGGGGGTTTTGTACCTGGTTACTATTGGAGTTCCTCTGAGTATAATACTAACCTAGCTTGGTATCAGAGTTTTTATAATGGTAATCAGGAATGGGGGGTTAAGAATTCTGCCACTGGCTTTGTCCGTGCAGTTCGATCTTTTTGACAATTCAATACTTCGTTGATTGCGAGACCAAGCTATAGGTTCTTAATGCTTTTTATTTCCTTTTTTGTGTTTGTATCTTTGTGGAAATTAAATTCAGTAGAATAACTAAGAGGGTACATTCTTGAAAAACTCATTATTTACCTATAATTTCAATTTCCGTAAGACTTTCAGGCACTTCCGGGGCAGAATGGAACTAACATTTCAACAGTTTTTTTTCCTTTGGTACTTACAGGAGTATAAACTGACGGACAACTTTAGAACCTGTGATATTTTGCTCCCAGGGTGCAATGTCCAGAATACTTACTACTATCTGAAAATTTTATGTTACCGGGGCTACTTAAAAAAGACTGAAAAACACTATTCCTTTACAGAGAAAGCTAAGTCAAATTTCAGGGACTTCATGGAATCATACAATAAATCCTGCTCTAGCCAATTAAGCTGGGCTTAGTTAACTTGTTGATATTGATGTATTTAATAGGGCTATTACGGGGCTATCAATAAAACCATAAGGGATACAAGAACGATGGGGGGGGTAATTTTTTTGATATTTCAAAATATTTCTGGCACGTTTCAATCATTCGATGTTTTTCACACAGATCAGATATAAATAAATCTGAACGTTGATCTGTTATTTGTTCATTAGATTTTATAATCTCCACCAAGATATATCTATGTCTATATATGTTAGTGTACAGAATTTAACCCTTTATACTAGTGTTAAAAACTGTAAAGTTATTGAGGAGAGAATCACAGGAACATAATAAGACAATCAACATCTATTCTTCGCTAGGATAAATTCTACTCCATTCTTCCTTAATAATCATTCTCCATACCCTTCCTGTTGTTTGATATGTAATGCCGTCACCTGAATGGCATAAATGAGAACAGGAAAAAGAAAAGGCGTTGTTTTTGACTAGAAAGGAAATGGGTGTAATTTCATCGCATTTAACAGAAGTCATGTCTGATGAAAAAAAATACCTATTAGGTATTGCGCTTGCGGTAAATTTGATAACAACACTATTAGCTACTTTACATACTCCGCCAATAATTGAATATGTAAAAATTTCTTGCGTGTCATCGTTTTCAATTATTGCCATTTCTACTTCGTCTGTAGCTGGATCTTCCCTTGCACTTTCGTCAGCCTTTGGATATTCTTGATGATCAATTATGGTGGTTTTCGCCATCCAGATACCCTCTATTGTTTTCAAATGCCCCTTTCGTGATTTAAAGTAGTTAACAAATTCCGCTTCGGTTGATCCTTTCACGAAATATTGTCCAAATGAGGCGAATGGAACGACAAAGATATAATATAGGAAAAATAATGTTTTTGCCTTGTCCATGTGCTAAGATGATTTAGATCATAAAACAGATGCAATATAGTAAGAAGTTTTAAAAATCAACTATTCAATCACATAAGTCTGTTTTACCGGCAACTTGACCGGCAACTAACACAAAAAAAACCCCGTAAGTCATTGATCTACGGGGTTTGTTTGTTGTCCTACTAGGGGTCGAACCTAGACTCTACTGATCCAGAATCAGTTGTGTTGCCAGTTACACCATAGGACAATCTGCGTGCAAAAATAAGGAGTTTTTTTTGAATAACCTTATCCGTTACCAAGATTTTTCAGTTTTTGCCCAGGAGTCTTTCAGTGTCACCGTCCGGTTCATAATGAGATGATCCTTTTGGGAATCCTTATCAACTGAGAAATAGCCGATTCTCTCGAACTGGAATTTTTCTCCGGGTGATGCATTTGCTGCAGACGGTTCAATAAAACCTGTAACTATTTTCAGGGAATCGGGGTTGAGGTAATCTTTATAGCTCTTTCCTTCTTCGGTTGTTTCAGGATCTTCCTTTACGAATAGCCGGTCATACAGCCGTACTTCAGCGCGAATTGAATGTTTTATTGAGACCCAATGAAGGGTTCCTTTTACTTTCCTGGAACTTTCTGACATCCCGCTTTTGGTCAGCGGATCATACGTGCAATGCAGTTCGGTGATTTCGCCTGTTGCAGCGTCTTTTACAACACTTTCACATTTGATGATGTATGCCGACCTTAAACGCACCTCGCCACCGGGAGAAAGCCTGAAAAACTTCTTAGGCGGGTTTTCCATAAAATCGTCCCGTTCGATAAAAATTTCACGGGAGAAGGGAACTTTTCTTTTTCCTTTGGATTCATCCTCTGGGTTGTTGTTTGTTTCCATTTCTTCAACAAGATCTTCCGGGAAATTATCAAGGATGGCTTTAATTGGATTCAAAACAGCCATGAGCCGGTTGGCCTTTTTATTCAGGTCCTCCCTGATGCAAAACTCCAGGAGGCTTACATCAATGATGTTGTCTCTTTTAGCCACCCCGATGGTATCGGCAAAGTTGCGGATTGATTCGGGTGTATAACCTCTCCTGCGCAGACCGCAAATAGTAGGCATTCGCGGATCATCCCATCCATTCACCAGTTTTTCCCGGACCAGTTCCAAAAGCTTCCTTTTGCTCATGATGGTATAGCTCAGGTTCAGCCTGGCAAATTCAATTTGCCGCGGAGCATAGATCCCGATCTCACGGATGAACCAGTCGTATAGCGGCCGGTGAACTTCAAATTCAAGGGTGCAGATTGAATGGGTGATCCTTTCGATGGAATCACTTTGTCCATGCGCAAAATCATACATAGGGTAGATGCACCATGCATCGCCTGTGCGGTGGTGGGTTGCGTGAAGAATCCTGTATAACACGGGGTCACGCATGTGCATGTTAGGGGATGTCATGTCAACTTTTGCGCGAAGGACCTTTGATCCATCAGGGAATTCTCCGGCACGCATCCGTGCAAAAAGATCAAGGTTTTCATCAACCGACCGGTTGCGGCACGGACTTTCTTTCCCCGGACGGGTGGGTGTACCGCGTGTTTCGCTGATTTCTTCGGCTGTCATGTCACAAACAAATGCAAGGTCTTTCCTGATCAGGATCAGGGCATATTCATAGAGTTGTTCAAAATAGTCGGAGGCATAAAACAAGCGGTCTTCCCAGTCAAATCCCAGCCATCTCACATCCTCCATAATGGAATCCACATATTCAACATCCTCCTTAACAGGGTTTGTGTCGTCGAACCGTAAATTGGTTTTGCCGTTATATTTTTTTCCAAGGCCAAAATTCAGGCATATAGATTTTGCATGACCGATATGAAGGTATCCGTTGGGTTCGGGGGGAAACCTGGTATGTACCCTGCTTTCATTCTTGTTATTCTGAATATCTTCCTGGATTATTTCTTCAATAAAATTTAGTGATCTGGAAGCTTTTTCTTCCACAGGATTATTTTTGTCTTCCATCGTTCTTCTGATTTTTCGTTTGCAAACATACTTAAAATTAATAATTAAGCCGTTCCTTCGGCTTGAAATCGATAAATTTGCCAGACTAAAAAAGTTGAAAATGGCTACGATTTTACTGGATGGGATGGAGTTCTTTGCTTATCACGGGCATTTTAAGGAAGAGCGGATCATCGGGACAAAGTTCATTGTGGATGTTGAGTTTGATTATGACAGCTCTGTTGCTGAGAACTCGGACCGGCTTCCGGATACCCTGAATTACCAGGAAGTCTATCATGTTGTGAAGAAAGAGATGGAAATTACATCCCATTTGCTGGAGCATGTGGCAAAAAGGATTCTGGCTGCTCTTCACCTTGCTTTCCCCTCGATTATCACGGCAAAGGTGAAAATTTCAAAGACCAACCCGCAGCTTGGAGGAAAAGTGAAACAGGTAAGTTGTGTTTTGTCGTACTAAAATAAATTCTATCTTTGCACCCGCATTCATGGTATCGTGGCCGAGTGGCTAGGCAGAGGTCTGCAAAACCTCGTACAGCGGTTCGACTCCGCTCGATACCTCGGAATCATGTAAGAGAGGGTGTCCCAAAAGGTATCCCTCTCTTTTAATTTATGCGCTCTGGCCGCGCGGGCCTCGTCACCACGGAAGAAAGATCTGAAATGCGAGATCCGGGAAAATCTAGGAATGCGCTATCTTTACATTTCATTCGTTAATAAAAAACAGGTCTATGAAATACGTTGGTGCTCATGTCAGCGCATCGGGTGGTGTGGAGAACGCCCCTATAAATGCCAGCAATATCGGGGCAAAGGGTTTTGCCCTCTTTACCAAGAACCAGCGGCAGTGGTTTACAAACCCGCTTACAGTTGAAAATATCAGTCAGTTCAAAGCGAACTGCAAGAAGTTTGGATTTGTCCCGGAGCATATCCTGCCGCATGACAGCTATCTTATCAACCTGGGATCTCCCGATAAGGCTGCTCTTGACAAATCCCGAAAATCATTTCTTGATGAGATGATGCGTTGTGAGCAGCTTGGTTTGAAGTTACTGAACTTTCATCCCGGTGCTCATCTGAAAGAGATAACCGAGGATGAATGCATTCAACGGATCGCTGAGTCTATAAATCTTTCCCTATCAAAAACAAAAGGTGTTACGGCCGTCATAGAAAATACGGCGGGACAGGGAAGTGCCATCGGTTACAAATTCGAACACTTACGGGCAATCATTGATCTTGTGACAGATAAATCCCGAGTTGGCGTTTGTCTTGACACATGTCATACATTTACCTCAGGGTATGACATAAAATCTGAGAAGGGCTATGAAACTACCTTGAATGATTTCGAATCGATCGTTGGTTTCAAATACCTGCGTGCACTTCACCTGAATGATTCAAAGAAAGATGTTGGAACCCGTGTCGACCGTCATGAGAGTCTGAATACCGGTCTTCTTGGAGAACCTGTTTTCCGGCGGATCATGAATGATCCACGGTTTGAGGATATGCCTCTCATCCTGGAAACGCCGGATGACACGTTGTGGGAGAAGGAGATTAAGATGCTTTATAGCTATATCAAGTAGGCGGAAAGTCGAAATCATTCATCATTCGTAATTCTTGTCATTCGTAATTTACTGCTAATCCCTTGAGTAAAACATGTACTCGCTGAGGAATACCAGCAGAAGAGTGAATGCGGAGCTGAGGAGGACCCTGAGAAGGGTTTGGAAGAACTCGTTCAGCCGGAAGATCTCGAGGTAGAAAAGGCTTACATGGTGGATCAGCACCAGGATGACCGAGTAATAAGCAAACCATTTGATTCCCTGGTTTTTCAGGGCGGGATGCGTGCCGATCATAAACTCTGTTCCCGATGAAATTGATGCGATGACAATTGGCCGGAAGAAAGCCATCAGCACACATGCCGCGGCATTCAACCCGGGTGTGTTCGAAAAGACATCCAGTGTAATACCAAGGAGAAACGCGCTAACAAGGAGAAGTCCGCGTGGCGTCTCGAACGGCAGAAGAAGAATGAAATAGATATAAAAATAGGGTGTAATGTATCCGCTTAGCTGGATGTTATTCAGAATGAAGATCTGAAAGAAGATCAGGAATATGAATCGTCCGATATTTTTTAAATAAACGATCGTCATCTTTCTAAATAAATTCTTTTAACCACAAAGGCCACAATGATTTTCACAAAGGTCACCAAGTATTTCTTTGTGAACATAGTGTCTTCTTTGCGTTCATTGTGGTTAAATTTTCCAGTCAATAATTAATCAATCTCTAGTTACTGCTTTTAAAGGATCCTTTCAGTGTTTCTTTCTCCTGCCTCATCAGGTCAATTACGATCTCCACATAACTCAAACTATTGAAATCAGTGGCAAATCGCATCGTTGCGTTGTTAAAATTATCATCCTGTGCAATGGTGTAGTTTTCAATTGTTCCGATTAGCAATCCTTGCGGGAAAATATCCGAATTACCGCTGGTGATGATCGTATCTCCCTTCATGATCTGCACATGTTTGGGGATTTCCCGCACATCGCCCTTCCTGTAATTCCCCCCGCTCCATTCAATGTTGACAAGCTGATCATTTTTCTTAAACTTCCCGGAAATTTTGCTGTCTTTATTCAGCAACGACATCACCCAGCTGAAATGCTTGGAAACGCTTACCACCTGGCCTACAATCCGGTTTCCGATGATGACTCCCATGTGTTGTCCGACGCCCTGGTCTTCTCCTTTATTGAGCATAAGGAAATTGTTCCTTTTTTGGGTGGAGTTGCTGATGACGCGGGCGCTGATGTATTTGTATTCGAGTTTGTAAATCGTGTCTTTATGAAAGAACGTGCTGGTATCGGTCTGGTAGAATGCTTCCATTCGGCTGGAATGCAGCCTGGCATTGTCTTCCGCCAGGATCCGGTTTACCCTGCTCAGGGAGAAATATTCGAAAATACTGCTGTAGGCTTCAAGAGTGGAGCCGGCAATCCCACCGGACACCCGCGATAGTGCGCTGTTCTGATACGCATTGTAATTTACAAGCAGCACAAGGGAGATTGCTTCAAGCGCGATAAACAGAAAATAGTAATAATGCCTCCTGAAGAAATAGAGCAGGTAACGCATAATTTATTACCTTACTTGATAAGGAACGTGAATTTGTCGAAATTCTTTAATGCGATCCCTGTACCCCTGGCAACTGCTCTGAGAGGGTCTTCGGCAACATGAACCTTCAGCTTGGTACGCATGTGGATTCTTTTGTCGAGGCCTCTAAGCAATGAACCGCCGCCGGCAAGGTAGATACCTGTTTCGAAGATATCAGCTGCAAGTTCAGGGGGTGTCATTTCAAGGGCGTTCAATACCGCAGCTTCGATTTTTGAGATGGATTTATCCAGGGCATGAGCAATTTCAGCATGATTCACGATGACTTCCTTTGGAATACCGGTCAGCATGTCTCTTCCATGAACGGCATATTCGGGTGGCGGATTATCAATATCTGTAAGGGCTGCACCAACTTCGATCTTGATCCTTTCCGCGGTTCTTTCCCCGATGTTGATGTTGTGTTGTTTTCTCATGTATTCCTCGATATCGGAATTGAATTCATCCCCTGCAATCCGGATGGATTTGTTGTTGACGATACCTCCCAGTGCAATCACGGCGATCTCGCTGGTTCCCCCACCGATATCAATAACCATATTCCCGATCGGTTCCAGCACATCGATCCCGATTCCGATGGCAGCAGCCATAGGCTCATGGATCAACCGGACCTCCTTGGCGCCAGCCTGTTCCGCCGAATCTTTTACAGCACGTTCTTCCACTTCTGTGATCCCGGAAGGAATACAGATGACCATTTTCAAAGCGGGCGGAAACCATGATTTCCGCAAATCGATCATTTTGATCATCTCACGTATCATGTGCTCGGCTGCATGAAAGTCAGCAATCACACCACCTCTCAGCGGGCGAATTGTTTTTATGTTTTCGTGTGTTTTCCCATGCATCATCTGGGCTTTCTTCCCAACGGCAATGATCTTCCCTGAGCTTCTTTCTATGGCAACAATGGAAGGCTCGTCAACCACAACTTTATCGTTGTAGATAATGATTGTATTGGCGGTGCCAAGATCGATTGCTATTTCTTTTGTAAACAATCCCATTTCTTAAATTTTTTTAATGTTTAAAATGCCGGATCCCGGTAAATACCATCGAAAGGTTGTGAGCATCACAAAATGCAATGGAGTCAGAATCCTTTATTGATCCGCCCGGTTGAACCACAGCAGTGATCCCGGCGTTGTAAGCAATTTCGACGCAATCGGGAAAAGGGAAAAATGCATCAGAAGCCATGACAGCCCCTGCTAATGATAATCCAAATTCCTGTGCTTTCTGAATCGCCTGTTTCAGGGCATCCACCCGGGATGTCTGTCCCACTCCGCAACCAACAAGTTGTTTGTTCTTAACTAAAACGATGGTATTGGATTTTTGGTGCTTTACAATTTTATTTGCAAAGATAAGGTCTGATATCTCTGTTTTATCCGGTAACTTTTTTGTCACAGGAATAAAATCTGCTTCGTTCTCTGTTTTCAGGTCCTTCTCTTGTTCGATGATGCCATTCAGGAGTGATTTATATTGAACACCTGAATAATGGCTGTTCTTTTTCTGAAGGATGATCCTGTTTTTCTTTGATTTGAGTAATTCCAGTGCTTCAATCTCAAATTCTTCACCAATGATTATTTCAAAAAACAATTTGTTGATCTCAGTTGCGACATCGAGGGTGACGGGTTTATTTGCAATGATTACCCCCCCAAAGGCCGAAACCGGATCCCCTGCAAGCGCGTCAAGCCATGCATCCCGGCTGTCGGACCGGCTGGCAATACCGCAGGCATTGGTGTGCTTTATAATTACGAAAGTCGGTTCTGAAAATTCGTTGATAAGCTCAAAAGCTGCATCAATATCCACCAGGTTATTGTAAGAAATGGCTTTCCCGTGAAGCTGGTCAAACAGTTCATCCGTCCGGCCATAGAAAACACCTTTCTGGTGGGGATTTTCGCCATACCTGAGGGCAAAAAATTCCTGGACACTTCTTTTAAACACAGGGATTTGTATGTCCCTGTTAAAATATTCGAAAATTTTTGTGTCGTAGTGGGATGACACATTGAACGCCTGCGCTGCAAAGTACTTCCGGTCTGAGAGATCGGAGATTCCGCCTTTACCGATCAGCAAGCTGATAAGGCGGTCATATTGTCCGGAGGAAGGAACCACCAGGACATTCCGGAAATTTTTTGCTGCGGCCCGGACCAGGGAAATTCCTCCGATGTCAATTTTCTCGATGATTTCCTCATCCGTAGCAGTGCCGGCAACCGTTTTCTCAAAGGGATAAAGGTCTACAATAACCAGGTCAACCGGTGGGATTTCATACTTACCGATTTCGATCCTGTCCTCTTCAACATCGCGCCTGTATAGGATGCCACCAAAAACTTTCGGATGTAACGTTTTTACACGGCCGCCCAGGATCGACGGATAGCTAGTGATGGACTCCACAGAAACCACTTCAATGCCAAGGTCTTTCAGGTATTCGAATGTTCCTCCGGTCGAGAGGATCCTGATTCCAAGGTTCTGAAGAAGTTTTGCAATTTCGTCGATGCGGTCTTTTGAAAAAACGGAAATCAATGCAGAGCGGATCCTGATATCCATAGTAAAAACCGTGAAATAATTTAACTGCAATGTTACCAAAATTTAAGATACATCCCATGATTTAATCCGTGTTTTTGAACTATTTGTATTACTTTTACGATGATTTTGACCAATTTGCCCATCCAACCTATGTTCGTCCTGTTGCGCCTGATCCGAGAGAGTTATTTGTTTGCCTTCCAGGCAATCATCGTTAATAAAGTCCGGACAATTCTTTCTTTACTTGGAATAACCATTGGCATCTTTTGTATCATTTCTGTTTTTACGATTTTTGATTCCATGGAGATCGCCATCCGGAAAAGCATTGCATCGCTGGGAAACAATGTATTGTATCTCCAGAAGTGGCCATGGGAAATGGGTAATGATTATCCCTGGTGGAAATATTACCAACGGCCTGAAGCCTCACTCGCAGACATGAAGGAGATTCAGAAACGGAGCACACTCACCGAGGCAACGGCGTTCATGATCCAGGTTAACAAGACGGTAAAATTCAGGTCCAACTATGTTGAAGGAGTCGGAGTGATGGGTGTTTCCCAGGATTTTGACAGGGTATGGAAGTTCGAATTGTCTGATGGGCGGTACTTTTCACCGTCCGAATCCAACAGCGGTAAGAATGTGGCGATAATCGGGTCAGATATTGCAACCAACCTGTTCCAGGAAGCAAATCCTATTGGTCAGAAGATTAAAATTTTCGGCCGGAATATCGAGATCATCGGGGTCATGAAAAAAGAAGGCGAGGATTTTTTCGGGAATTCCAATGACAAGGCGGTGATGCTTCCCATAAATTATTGTCAAACGCTCGTTGACATTAAGGATGTCGGGTCAACCATCCTGGTCAAGGCAAGTCCGCTGATCTCGAACGATCAGCTTCGTGATGAACTTACAGGAATCATGCGATCGGTCAGGAAGCTTAAACCGGCGGCAGAAGATAATTTCGCAATCAATGAAACCAGTATCATAACAAAAGGATTTGACAGCCTTTTTGGTGTTATCGGAACTGTTGGCTGGATCATCGGCGGATTTTCGCTGCTTGTAGGAGGGTTTGGAATCGCCAACATCATGTTCGTCTCGGTCAAGGAACGAACGAGCATCATAGGCATCCAGAAAGCTTTAGGGGCAAAGAATTATTTTGTCCTGCTGCAGTTCTTATTTGAGGCCGTCTTTTTATCGATGATCGGTGGATTGGTCGGGATCCTCATCGTTGCCATTCTCGCCATCGTGGTCTCGGCGACCACTTCATTTGTACTCGTTGTCACAGCCGGAAATATCATTCTTGGTATCTCCGTTTCTGCACTGATCGGACTGATCTCAGGAATTATTCCTGCTTATTCTGCTTCCAGGCTTGATCCCGTGGAAGCAATGAGAACAGCCATTTAAAATGGCCAGAACTGGTTATCGAACCAGATCTTCTCCTTCAATTCATTATCCAGGTTTGTCAGGATCTTCAGGTGGGATTTTTCCCATTCGGAAAGCCAGGCATACAGGTGCTTCTCATTGTCATCCGTTGCGGCTTCTGCCTGTGAGGAATAGATTTCAATGGCTCTTTTTTCCATGTCAATGGCGGCGGCGATTGCAGCAGCTTCAAATCCTGCAGCTGAGATCTTTTTTTTGATTTCTTCTGAAAGGACCAACGTTGCAATTTTCTCATTGGCAAGATCCGGAAGGTTGACTTTCAGAAACTTGTGATTTTTTTCATAACTGGCAAACTGATCACTCAGAAACTTAACATGCGTGGTTTCTTCTTCTGCCATGATCGTAAAAATATTTTTAATATCCGGATCCTTGGTTTGCTCAGCAACAGTAGTATAGAAAGAATATCCGCGTTTCTCAAGCAGAATCGCCTGCTTTAGAATATCAATTACTTTTTGGGCTTCCATATAGTAAGTATTAATTGGTTAATCATGTAAATGTGCTTTTATCCTGGAGGTCAGGACGTCAATGGCCACGTGATTCTGGCCACCCTGAGGTACGATAATATCAGCGTACCTTTTTGTAGGTTCGATAAACTGAAGATGCATCGGTTTTACAAATTTCTCATAATGCTGCAACACCTGCTGGAAGGACCTGCCTCTTTCTTCAATATCCCTATGGATGATCCGCATCAGGCGATCATCGCCATCGGCATCAACAAAGATCTTGATGTTCATCCGTTTCCTGAGCCTGGGGTTTGTGAGGATGAGAATGCCTTCGACAATGATGACCTGCTTGGGTTTAACAGGGATTGTCTCTTTTCCCCTGGCGCATGTAACGTAGGAATAGATCGGCATCTCGACGCTGTTTCCCGCTTTCAGTTCATCCAGGTGCTTGATCAGCAGACCGAACTCAATGGATGAAGGATGGTCAAAGTTGATCCTGGCACGTTCTTCGGCGCTGAGGTGACCGTTATCCTTGTAATAGGCATCCTGCGGCATGACGGAGACAGAGTCCTTGGGTAAATGGCGGATGATCTGTTTTACGACTGTTGATTTTCCGGAGCCTGAACCACCTGCTATTCCTATGATCAGCATATATCTATAATATAAATCCTAATAAAAGTCCGGCTGTAATTGCACTTCCGATCACTCCTGCAATATTCGGAGCCATGGCATGACCCAGCAAATGGTTTGTCGGGTCTTCCTTCTGTCCCACTATCTGGGAGATCCTTGCACTGTCAGGAACAGCAGCGACACCGGCTGATCCAATGAGCGGGTTGATGAGGTTTTCTTTCCTGAGGAAGATGTTCATCACTTTTGCAAAAATAATTCCACCGGCGGTGGCAACCATAAACGCTACGAAACCGAGGAAAAAGATCAGTATCGACTGGGGTTTCAGAAACACATCCGCTTGTGTGGATGCACCCACAGTCACACCAATCAGGATTGCAACGATATCGATCAGGATCGTGCTTGCTGTTCCGGCGAGTTGTTTAGTAACTCCTGATTCCTTTAATATATTTCCGAAGAAGAACATACCGAGCAGCGGCAATGCACCGGGTGCAATGAAAGCCGTAAGCAGAAGGCCAACCAGTGAAAATGCAATTTTTTCAAACCTGGAGACCGATCGGGGCGGCTTCATCCGGATGAGTCTTTCTTTTTTGGTTGTAAGCAATTTCATGATGGGTGGCTGGATCAGCGGGATCAGCGCCATGTAGATGTATGCTGCAATGGCAATGGGTCCGATCAGGTTCTGGACGATCGTTCCATCGGGCAGTGTTCTCAATCCATTTGCAAGCTGCGAGGAGAGGAAGATGGCGGTGTTTCCGTCGGCCCCGCCGATTAATGCGATCGCACCGGATTCATTCAGAGGAAAGCCAAAGACCAGCGCGCCTAAAAATGTTACAAAGATCCCAACCTGGGCAGCAGCGCCAAGCAGCATTAGCTTCGGGTTCGAGATGAGCGATGAAAAATCGGTCATTGCACCAATTCCAAGGAAGATCAATGAAGGATAAATTCCCTTGAGCACTCCCTGGTACAGGTAATTCATTACACTTCCGTCCTTGTATATCCCCAGCGGAAATGCAGCTTCATGGGCAAACGGGATGTTCCCGATGATCACACCAACCCCCATGGGAATAAGGATCAGCGGCTTGTATTCAAATTTAATGGCCAGGAAAATAAGCAGGATGCCAAAGAGGATCATGAGCAGGTTGCCAAGCTGGAGGTTGTGAAAACCGGTGCTTTTCCAGAGCTGGTTGATGTCAATCCCGGAAGCAAAGGTCGCCTGGGAAATCACACAAAAGAAAATCACAAGAATGACCGGCCAGGAGAATAAAAATTTGCGTTTCATTTATCTTTCGTTGAAGTTAGGGTAGCAGGTGATTGAAAAATTCTTTATTCGATTTCGATAAGCGTATCATTTTGCATTACGGTTTGCCCGGGTTTCACATTGACGGCCTTCACCGTTCCGTCTTTTTCCGACATTACATTGTTCTCCATCTTCATGGCTTCCATCGTCAGCACTTTTTGTCCGATAACCACCTTATCCCCGGTTTTCACAAAAACCGAGATGATCGTTCCGGGCAACGGGGCCTTGATAGCCATATTGGTGGTCCGGGTAATGTTCTTCGGGATCCGGGTTTCCTTACCCGTAGGCTTGGGAGCCTCAGCCCTGACAAGCGTTGGCGTCTTGGTTACCCGAAGGTCTTTCTGAACCTCGACATCATACATGGTTCCGTTGACTTCGACCTTGGCAACATTTTCCTCAAAGCCAAGGATTTCGACCTCATAATTGTTACCGTTGATCGTGAATTTGAATTTTTTCATTATCGTGCTGGAGTTTTCTAGTTGAAAGAGAGATTGTCGGTTTCCATTATTTGAGTGAATTCTGGACTCCATAAATTTTGGAGCTCCAGGGAGAGTATGTTTTGGACACTTTTTTTACTGTCATCACATACTTTTCTTCGTCATGAAGTTCAGTAAAATAAAGGTACAATGCGGTACAGATTGCTGCATTCTCGTCACCCGAAGTATTTTGTTCCACTTTTTCCACAATTTCTTCGCCACCTTTTTTCTTTCTCCGGTTCCTGCTGATGAATTCTTTTAACCGGTGTAATTGTGTGAACAGGACGACCATGGATGCAAGCAGACAAAAGACGATCAGGTATCCTACGATCGTAATGACCCATGCGTGGTTGTCAATGTTGCTAAAATCAAAGGAAATAAAATCGAGGTTCATCGGGTAGTTTTTTGATTAGTTTTTATAACGGAATGTTTGAATGCTTTTTGGGTGGCATGGAGTCTTTCTTTGTTGCCAGTGTTTGTAACGCCCTGATGATCCTGAACCTCGTATTCCGCGGTTCAATTACATCATCAATATAACCATAACGGGCTGCATCATAAGGATTGGCAAAACGCTCCTTGTATTCAGTCTCCTTTTCCGTGATGTATCTCACTTTTTCACGCGGATCTTCAATCTCGCTGATTCTTTTTCCTTCAAGGATTTCAATGGCACCCTTCGGGCCCATGACTGCAATCTCGGCAGTTGGCCATGCATAGTTGATATCCGAACGAAGCTGTTTGCAGCTCATCACATCATGAGCTCCTCCGTATGATTTGCGAAGCGTAATGGTAATCTTCGGAACGGTAGCTTCACCATAAGCAAACATCAGCTTGGCACCATGGATGATGATGCCGCCATATTCCTGCTGGCTTCCCGGTAAAAAACCAGGAACATCAACCAGTGTAAGAATAGGAACATTGAAAGCATCGCAGAAGCGAACAAATCGTGCAGCTTTTTTGGACGCATCAATATCGAGGACGCCTGCAAGGAAATTGGGCTGATTGGCCACAATCCCACAGGGGATGCCGTTGAATTTAGCAAAGCCAATTACAATGTTCTTTGCATAATGCTGGTGCAGTTCGAGGAATTCCCGGTCATCAACAATGGTGTAAATGACATCCTTGACTTCATACGGCTGGTTGGGATTGTCGGGAATAACCTCGTTAAGGCTGTCTTCAACCCGGTCGATCGGGTCGGTGCATTCGGTAACGATAGGATCCTCGAGGTTATTCTGTGGAAGATAGACCAGGAGTTTGCGGATGAGCATGAGTCCTTCGTCTTCGTTCTCAACGCGGAAATGGGAAACACCTGATTTTGTTGCATGAATGGTTGCACCGCCGAGGTCTTCGGTTGTAATATCTTCCCCGGTGACGGTTTTCACTACCTTGGGACCCGTTACAAACATGTAACTGGTCTTGTCGCTCATGATGATCACATCCGTGAGGGCGGGCGAATAAACGGCACCTCCGGCACAAGGACCAAAGATGGCTGATATTTGCGGGATCACACCAGATGCTGCAATGTTGCGCATGAATATTTCGGCGTAACCGGCCAGGCTGTTTACGCCTTCCTGGATCCTGGCGCCGCCGCTGTCGTTGATGCCGATCAGGGGAGCCCCGACCTTCATGGCCTGGTCCATGACCTTGCAGATCTTCTTTGCAAAGGTCTCAGACAGGGAGCCGCCCAGCACGGTGAAATCCTGTGAGAAGGCAAAGACAACACGCCCGTCGATGGTTCCTCTCCCGGTAACTACACCATCCCCGAGGTATTCCTCTTTTTCAAGGCCGAAGTTGGTGCAGCGGTGTGTGACAAACATGTCATATTCCTCGAAACTCCCTTCATCGAAAAGCTTTTCCAGGCGTTCACGGGCTGTATATTTTCCTTTTTTATGCTGCGATTTTATACGCTCTTCGCCACCACCTAATTTAGCCTTTTCACGTTTTTCAAGTAATTCCGTAATCTTTTTTTCAATAGCCATAAGAGTATATTAAAAGCGACCCAGGCGGCCGCGGGTAAGTCTGTTATTTACTGCAGAATTCAATAAGCACACCGTGTGTGGATTTCGGATGCAGGAAACCGATGTTCAGTCCTTCGGCTCCTTTCCTTGATACTTTGTCGATCAGTTGTGTGCCTTTTTCCTCAGCAGCTTTCAACGCAGCTGAAGCATCATCGAACGCGAATGCCAGGTGATGGATGCCTTCTCCCTTTTTCTCAAGGAACTTTCCGATCGGACCTTCCAGATCGGTGGATTCGAGTAACTCTAATTTAGTCTGACCGATCATGAAAAATGCAGTCTTCACTTTCTGGTCTTTTACCTCTTCAATGGAATAACATTTTGTTCCCAGGAGATTTTCAAAATAAGGAATGCTTTCATCAAGACTTTTTACAGCTATCCCAATGTGTTCAATGTGAGTAGGTTTCATGAGGAATTTGATTTGTGAATTACCAAACAAAGGTACTGGAAATATTTGAATCCCCAATATCACCAGCATTTAACAACAATTAATTTTACTCCACTATTGCCTGTTCAACTGGTCTTTTTTTCTTATCAAACCATACAGCCAGGCATGCAAGTAAAAAATAGGTTGCCATCTGAAGAAGAAGTAATGACCACTCATGGCCAACAGAATCCAGTCCGCCACCGATGATCCTGAGCTTCACGAATGCCGGGATGGCCGCGGTGCTTGGAAAAATGAAAGCCAGTATCCGGATCAGCCACGGCATAGATTGGGCAGGCCAAGAGATACCGCTTAAAAAGAAAACGGCAGGGGAAAGGAAAACAATGAACATCAATGAATTCACTCTTTTCCGGAACAGGAATGCCAGGGAAAGTCCGGCGAATGCAATGGTAAGAATATACGGAACCAGGATGAAATAGAGAGACAGGAAGCTTCCCCTTGCGGGAAAAGCGAGCCATTTGTAAAGACATCCAAAGAGAAAGAGGGATGTGAAAAAATAGATTGCGCCATAGGCGAATGCTTTGCCAAGAACAGTAGGAATCACAGGCATGTTCCGGAGTTCATTTACAAAAAAATGTCCCTTTTTTCTTCTCTCGTAGCGACGCCCGGCAAGCAGCCCGATCCCTATCATCAGAGATTGCTGGATCACAATGAGCATGATCCCGGGAACGATGAACGTGGCATACCCGGCCGATGGATTGTAAAGATTGAATACCTCGATCTGGAGGGGGTTGGTTTGCTCGAATGCCTGTTCAGGCATCCTGCCTGAAGAAAGCAGATTCCTGTATTCGATTCCTGATGAAAAATATCCGGTTGCGAAGCTACCACCCGTGAGTACCTGCTTGTAAACAAAGAATTTTGAAGCATCACAATAAACCACGACCTGCGATTGTTTCCGGCCCAGGATATCTTTTTCAAAATTCACTGGAATAAGAAAAACGCCATTCACTTTTCCCGCATAGAATAATTGTTCCGCTTCTTTCAGGCTTACTGTTCGGACATTGACCGATAATTGCTCCGTTGCATCAATCATCCTGCAGTATTGCCTGCTTAGTGAGGAATGATCCAGGTCAACCACAGCAACCGGAACGTCCTTCAGGGTTTCGTTGATATAACCGAAGGAATAGAGTACCGGGTAAGCGATCACGGCCACCACGAAAATAAGTACCGTTCCCGCATCCGTCAGGGAATTCTTTATCTCCTGGATGAAGACCTGATGGAGGTCTGCTAAACCGGTCAAAATCTTGTTAAACATCATCTTTCGATTAAAGTCTGCCCCAGAATTTTTTGTTTTGGAGCAAATATTTATACCTGGGAATCATGCATGATCCAAGGATGATAAAACCACATAAGAAAAGCATCCGGATCACGGCGTTAGCGATTGGCTCACCCCGCAGCGACTGACCGGCAAACAGCTCAAGCCAGTATGAAAAGGGAAATATCCGGCTGATCACCCTGGCCAATACAGGCATTCCGAAAACAGGGAAAGTGAGGCCGGCATAAGTGAGTGCCAGCATTGTATAGGCGCTGGCAACCGATAGTGCCAGCCGCAGGTTTCGTGCCAGTGTAATGATAAAAACAGCCATGAACTGGTAACTGAGGATCATCAGGAATTCACCTGCAAGGATCAGGGCAAAATTACCTCTCAGCGGAAGTCCGAGCATCCTGAACAATACCAGGTCCATAATCAGGGCCAGGAAACAATAGGTGATGGTATAAATGATCAGCTTGCCTGTGAGGGCATTGATTATGCTGGAATCCGCTTTTTGTAACAACTCATGGCCTGTGCCGTATTGCAGTTCTGTTCCCAGTGAATAGAGTGTTCCGAAGAGAATGAAGACGGTCAGGATTACCGGGACCAGGAGGATCGTAAGGTAGTAGGAATAGCTTGTGTAGGGATTGAATAACAGCACAGGCCTGAGTTGTACGGGCATGATTTCGGCCAGGGCTTCTTTCCCTGTTGATCCATTCATCATGTGTGATTGTAAGCGGATACCTGCGGAAAGGGTTCCCAGCGCTTTTTGAATTCCGCTGCCCAGGAGTCCGCCCTTAATAAGATATGCATTGTTAATATAGACGGCTATTTCAGAACTTTTGCCACGAAGGATATTCTGTTCGGTTCCATCAGGTATACAGATGATGGCATCAACTTTGCCCCTGACCATGGCCTTGTAAGCCTCATCAAGACTGAGGTAACTCCTGTCGATGGCAGCGATGGAAGTCGCATCTGTCATGCGGGCGATCCTTCGTGAAAGAGCCGAATGATCAAGATCCACAACACCAACCGGTAGCTTTGTTGGTACATTTGATGAGAAAATGAGTGTTATCAGGACAAATGCAATAACAGGTCCGAATACCAGGGCAAACATGGATACAGGATCTGTAATGATCCTTCTCAGTTCTCTTTCGCAGACTTGTATTATGGGAAATTTGCTTTTCATCAGGAGTGTTTACTTGGCAGTAAGTCTTACCTGTTTCCAGTCAACGAGCGCACTCATACCAGGCCTCAGGCCTTCTGTTTTTTCAACCGGGCGTGCATGTACTTCAAAGGTTTTCATATCAAAGTCGCCGGATGTCTTTGTGGCATTCCATGTAGCAAAAGTTCCGAGCGGATGAATGTATGTTATTTTCAGTGTGACTTGTTTGTTCCCGAGGGCCGGGATTGTTGCAGAAAAGAGGCTTCCCATTTTCACTGAAGCCAGCAGGTCTTCCCTGAGGTTGAACGTGATCCAGCAGTCATCCAGGTTGACGATTGTAACGACGGGATAACCGGCATTGACCAATTCACCTGATTCCGCAATGATATCAGAAACTTCGCCGTCAATCGGGGCATAGATACAGGTTTCGCTGATGTAGCTTTCCACTTCACTGATCATTCCTTCGGCCTTATCTACCATGGATTTTGCAGTTTCCTTATCTTCTGACCGGGTTCCTTTTTTGGCTTTCATCCAGATCTCGTTGGCTGCGTTGGCTGTTTCTGTGGCGGCCTTAAGTTGTGCCTCCGCTTCATCAATTTTCTGTCCCGGGATGACACCCTCCTTGTAAAGGTTGTTCAATCTCTGAAATGTCTTGCCGGCCAGATCAAGTGCTGCCTGCGCTTTAAGGTAAGCATCATGAGCCGCTTCAATATCTTCTTTATCCGCGCCGGTAAGCGCCTTGCTGTTCTGTGCCTTTGCACCTGAAAGTGCGGCATGTGCCTGGGCAAGTTTTGCTTCTATTTCAGGGCTTTTTAGCGAGAATAACAGTTGTCCTTTCTTCACTGCATCCCCTTTGTGGATCGGCAGGCTGTCGATGCGGCCAATGATCTTTGATGCAACCTTAACCTGGGTGGCATCTGCTTCACCCTGTACTTCCAGGGGTTTCGGGCGACTGATCACGATGATGGAATATACCAGGAATACGATCAATACCAGGACGCCGATAGCAGCCGGCACCACTCCTTTATTTTTACTATTGTTTTTCACGAGTCTTTGTTTTGGGGATTATTTCTTTCTTAGTGATAGCTTTCAGTTTTGGCGTCAGCCCGTTTGCAGTAGGCTTCGAAATTTTGCGGAATCCCTGCAATTTCAAGCATCCTGGCAAGGGTAAGATCATAGTCGTAGAGCACTTCCAGGCGCTCAATGCGAACTTTGGCCAAAGCCAGTCGGGCATCAACAACTTCTGTTGAATTTGTCATGTCCTGGTGAAACTCCTTTTCCCTTGCTGACAGGTATTCCGTTGCATATTTTTGTGCAGACTCAAGTTCTGCAAGCTGTTCATGGTACATGTTCAGTTCATGATACAGCTTATCTACCAGTGTTCCCACATCAGCTTTGGCTTTTTCCTGGACCTCTTCCACCTGTTTTGTCTGGAATGACGCGGCTTTTACCTTATTGAACCGGGAGGTCCAGTCGAACAGGGTCCATTTCAATCCGACACCTACGACCCAATCGGGGACATACGTAGAAAGGTCTTTGCTTGCTATGTTATAGGCACCTTCGAATGCAACTGTCGGGAAGTACTCGGCCCTTTCTGCCCTGTAGCCCTGGACAGCCAGTTGTCTCTTAATCTCGACCTGGTTCAGCAGTGGATTGTTGGTCAGGGCAAGTTCAATAAAATGGCTTTCTGTTTCTATGGAATCCAGGTAAAAAAGTTGTGATACCGGTTCGATCGGCATGCTGTCGTCAACAACCAATGTGTTCTGCAAAGCCTGGTTCAGGATGTCGGCTGTTTGTCTTGCCTTGCTCAGTTCCCTGAGTGCCTGGGCCTGGAATACATGTGCATGAAGAACATCCGTATGCGCGATGAGCCCTTCATTTTCCATCTTTTCGGCATCATTCAGATGCTGCTCCAATCCTGTCAGGACATCATTGCGTACCGATACTGCCTGGCGGGCAAGGCACAACCCATAATACCGTTCCACAAGCTCAGTAATCACCTCACCTCTTTTCTGCCGTATGTTTTCATTCGCATCTTTTGTTCCGATCCCTGCAGCCTTGTTTGCAGCAAGTATTTTTCCACCGGTAAACACGGGCCACTGAAATGTTGCAGCCACAACACCAAATTGTTTTTTCTGTATCATCTGGTCCCAATCCCCATTTTCGATCCCTTCGAGTCCCTGTGCGAGTTTACCCCTGATCACTTGGGTTGCGGCATCGTCGGGCAATCCCGGCACATCACCGAATTTTCCGTATTTGCTGAGGGTTTGGTAAAGCGGGACAATGGCATCTTTCACGGATGTAAGATCCAGGTGGATCGGGTCCGACATAGCCATATAATCTGCAACGATCCCGATCTTTGGGAAATAAAGTCCGGTTGCCGCATGTGCCTCCTGTACCTTCTGCTTCTGAAGATAACCGGCCTGTTTCAGTGTATGGCTATTTTGGTCCGTGAGATCAAGCGCCTGCTCAAAAGTAAGCAAGCGGGTTCCGGCCGGTTCTTTTGCTTCTGAATAATATCCGGAGAGAAGAAGGAGAGAAAAAACAGCACCCCAACAACATCTTTTTTTCATTTGACTAATTTTTTATTGCACTGATACAAATGTTCAATACTTTTTGAATTTCCTTTTCCCCCAGGGAAGCACGATTGAAAATACGCTTGAACCGGAGGTTGACAAATTCGATCGGGTAGGTAAATCCCAATAAAAAAATCTCTTCCTCATCGGTTTCCGGCTTGATCTCTTTTGTTGCCAGGCCTTTTTCCTTAACTCTTTTGCAGAGATCCCGAATGCGTTTCCGCTGTGTGTCCTGGATGGTAAAATTGTAATCATGCATGAGGACAAAGAGGAACTTGACTTTCTCCGGGTGCTTGTTTGCAATTTTGAACAAAACCCGGATCTGCTGTTCGAAAATATCACTGACGGAGTGAAGGTCGTCAAGAAATTGTTCCTGTTTGTTGATCAGCTCATTCAGGTTGGTGTATAACAGGTCATTTACAAGTTCCGACTTGCCTTTGTAGTACCGGTAGAGATATCCTTCCGCAACACCTGCTTTTTTTGCAATCTCCGAGATGGAAGCACCCCCGTAACCCTTGTCCACAACCATCTCGATGGTTGCTTCCCGGATTCTTTCTATCTTGGAATCATCTATTAACCGTGCCATTGTATAATTATGAGTGAATATTCATTCATTTAACGATGCAAATATAAACATTATTTTATCTCCTGATGAAATAATTTTAATCGCAACTTCGAAGGATGAGGATTGTATCACGCGTTACGTGTCACGATTTTATCCAGGAAAACTAATTTTAATATTCCGGTTAAATTGTAAAGTACCTCTTCTTAAACCAGAAAGCCAGGTTTACAAGGCTGATCAGGACGGGGACTTCGACAAGCGGTCCGATCACTGCTGCAAAAGCCACACCGGAGCCAATTCCAAAGACAGCAACTGCGACTGCAATGGCCAGTTCAAAATTATTGCTGGCGGCAGTAAATGACAGGGTTACTGTCTTTTCATATCCTGCCCCGATCTTCTTTCCCATGAAAAAAGAGACCACAAACATCACCACAAAATAGATGACCAGCGGGATTGCAATTCGCACAACATCAAGCGGGATTTTTACAATGTATTCTCCCTTCATCGAAAACATGACAAAGATTGTGAAGATCAGGGCAAAGAGTGTGATCGGACTGATCCGGGGAATGAATTTTCGTTCGTACCAATCCCTGTTTTTCATTTTTATAAGCAAAAAACGAGAGATGATCCCTGCAATGAAAGGGATTCCCAGGTAGATAAAAACACTCTTTGCAATCTGTGAAATGGTGATGTTTACAGCGAAGGTTTTCATTCCCAGCCAATGCGGTACGATCGTCAGGAAAAGATAGGCATACAGGGAGAAAAATAGCACCTGGAAAACAGAGTTGAAAGCAACAAGTCCGGCGCAATACTCACGGTCGCCTTTAGCCAGGTCGTTCCATACGATCACCATTGCTATGCACCTTGCCAGACCGATCAGGATCAGACCTGCCATGTATTCAGGATAATTCCGCAGAAAAACGATGGCCAGGATCGTCATAAAAACCGGTCCGATGATCCAGTTCTGAACCAGTGAAAAGGATAATATTTTCCAGTTCTTAAACACATCACCCAGTTCTTCATACCGAACCTTTGCCAGGGGTGGATACATCATCAATATAAGCCCGATGGCAATGGGAATATTCGTCGTTCCCGACTGGAACCGGTTCCAGAAGCCAACGATCCCGGAAAAAAAATAGCCGGTAAAAACCCCGATGAGCATTGCGATAAAAATCCAGGCAGTGAGATACCTGTCGAGAAATTTCAATCGTTTCATCGTATAAGATTTTAAGGTTAACTCAACAACATGAGCTGCCACCAGGACCGGAACAATCGCAAGTTGGTTCCGATCCTCTAAGAATTCCATTGATAATTCCTGCAGCACAACCTACACCAGATTTCACATGAATTGCACCTTCCGGGCAGTTCAGTTCACACGCGCCGCATTCCATGCAGAGATCCTTATGCTGAATCCTAGCCTTCCGGCCTTCTACAAGAAAAACATTGTGCGGACAAACCACGGTGCACATCCTGCAACCGTTGCATTTTTCTTCATCCAATTCAAGTGTGACGACACCTTTCAGATAAACCAATGTATTCATAGTTATATAAATCTTGAAATGATCCAACCCAAAAGTCCGATACCTGCAAAGGTTATTTGCAGCGGTAAAGCAGTTTTCATCTCTTTCTGAACCCCCGAAAGGGATGTAAATGTGGAAGACCCGGTAAAGTTCATGGCCAAGAACGACGAGATCCCGGTTATCATGAGGAACCAGGAGATAAGCTCAAGAAAGCTTGTGCCCAGGAAACCTGCAAGGAACAGGATGATTGCCATAAGTGCTCCAATGATCAATCCCTTTATTGAAAATCTACAGAATGGTATCCAGGGTAACAAGGCAGGCGTAAGTGCGCAACCCGCCAGGTATGCTGCAAAAAGGTTGACAATAGCCCGTCCCCCGCTGCTGATGGCCAGATCGACTGAATATCCTTTTGAATTTATTCCCGAAACAATGAAGAACAGTGATGGGATGATCAGCATATAGTATTTTCCATAGAAAATATCCACCGGGATCAGCTTAAGCCTGTCCACCAGCGGAAAGGTAACCGTCCGCATGGCCGGGGTGGCTTTCAATCCTGAATCTACAAATGCCTTTATGTCCTCAGCCCTGACAGGTCCGTAAATGACTGTGAATCCTGTAAGTTCCTTCACTTTATGCGCAGAAACACCTGTGGCACCAAGCTGCGGAAGAATAAGCTTCCGGTGGTTCACGATTTTCCCAAGTTCATGCTTCTCAATCCTGCTCACCAGTTCATCCGTGCCGAAGGTCTTTTTTCCTGCAGCACACCAAACATTGATTCCTTTGGTATTCAGAACAAGGATCCAGGCATTCATACCATCCAGAGCCCTCCGCAGGTGATCAACACTCAGCTTGTAATTTCCGGTTACAAATACGCTCGAATCGCGGTCCGGTTTGCCAACCGCATAGATCCCCGGACTTACCGTGTAATTCATTCTCCCAACTGACCACCGGACCTTGATCGTGCTCCAGTAGTCCCGCATACTCCATGCTGTTGAAAGGACAGGAACTGTTCCTGAAGTTGTTTCAAGCTGGCCTACAAATGAAATTGGTGTCATTGATGATTACTTTATTTGCTTTTACCGGGATTCCTTTTCGTTACGTGTTACGCGTTACATGTCACGACAATAATTTTCATCGCAATCAGATGGTGATCAAAAAATAAAATCCCATCACGATTAACAGTATCCCTCCGATATATTTTATCGTGTTTCCAAGTTTAGTCATCGTAGCCAACATCTTACCAAGTCCGAAGCGAACACCCACAATGGCAATGGCCAGTGGTAATGAATAGCCCAGGGCGAAAACGGTGAGCATGATCATACCCCAAACGGTACTTCCTTTCACGAAAGATGCCGCCAGGATGATCGGGAACAATGGATTACAGCATGAATTCAGCGCCGAAAAGAGCCCGCCTACCGTCAGTCCGAAAATTATTGAGGAGAGAATTCCGGTTTTTCGGTTTGAAGTATTGATCGAGATGGCCGGTAATTTAAATGGAAGCCAGTCGAGCGAGTAAAGTCCGAAAAAAATGCAAACAAGTCCGGCTGCAATCTTCCAGTAGCTTCCGATCGATTTGCTGATCAATCCTCCGGCATATCCAAGGATCCCTCCGATTACTGCCATGGCAATGATCGCCCCGATAAGAAACGCAACCCCGCTCCAGACTACATTTTTAGCTTTACCCGCAGTTGTAAGTGTTCCCGAATATCCGGCCACAACAGCAAAGACGGCATAATTGCAGCCACAGGTCAGGACCCCGATGATACCCATGATAAAGACAGCGATCAGAACGGTAATTCCCGCCTGGCCGGAACTAAGAACCTGGTGAATCCATGTTTCCATTACTTCCCGGTTTTAGGACAGCAAGATGATTCTTTTGTAGTGTCGCATTTTGCAGTCTTTGATGAGTCGCCGCAGCAGGATTTACCCGACGCAGAAGTACATTGGTTTGCAGGTTGCTTTTTATCCCGGACAATCTTGACGGCTACAATTGAAATTGCAGCAAGGAGAATAAGAATTGACAGGTATTTTACCCAGTTTGGCTTCTTTTTGGGTGTACAGCATCCATCTTCACAACCGCAATCCGGAGTTGATTTTGTATTATTTTCCATGGGTTAAGTTTTATCGTTTTTGTGGTTTTAACATACATAAACAGGGGCCATTGAGCTGCTGGCCTTTATCATTTTTCAGCGGCAGTCCGTCCCGTTCCCAATCGATGATCCCACCGGCAAGACTGGCAATATTTTCATACCCCTTTGACTGCAGAAACAATACGGCTTCTTTGCTCCACAATCCGACTGAATCAGCAATGATCAGGGGAACATCAACAGACAGGGAAGTGTGGTCTTCCTTCAAGTTTTTAAAAGGAAGATAAATAATGTTCTCTACAAGGAAGGTCTTCAGGAAGATTTCGAAATCCTCCCTGATATCAACCAGCTGTGCACCTTTGGCCAGTAATTCAGGAACCTCAACCGGGCAAACGTAATTTATCCCGTTAATATGAAGTTTGCAGCTATCGAATATAGAGTTCTTCATAAACCGGAATAAAATTCATGAAAGTATTCCTTCAGCTGATCCCTGACTTTCCTGTATGAATTGATGATTTGTTCTTCCGTTCCAGAGGCTTTTGAAGGATCTTCGAACCCCTTATGGATCCTGTGATGTACGATCCCGGTAAAAAACGGGCATGCTTCATTAGCGTCGTCACACACAGTAATTACATAATCAAATTCATCCGTAATGAACAAATCAACCTGCTTTGGGAATTGGGAAGTAATATCGATCCCTATCTCTTTCATCACCTTTGTTGCATTTGGATTGACTTCTTTTTCCGGTCTTGTTCCTGCTGAAAAAACCTGCATGGACGAATCAATTGACCGCAGGAGTCCTTCAGCCATCTGGCTTCGGCAGGAATTACCGGTACATAGGATCAGGATTTTCATGACAACAGGATATTAATTCTTAGCATTTCAGATCAATGAATGATTTTTTCCAAAAGTCTGAAAATAGTTTTTGTGCATATTTCCATTTCTCCGGATCAATACAATACCTGACTTTAGGCGGCTCAATGCTTCCCTGGATCAGGCCAACAGCCTTCAGTTCTTTCAGATGCTGAGAAACTGTAGCCTGGGCAATAGGAAGCTCCAGCACAATATCCCCGCAAAAACAGACATCCTTCGTCGAAAGGAATTTCATGATTGCTACTCTTGCCGGGTGTCCCAGGGCCTTTGCCATCAGCGCAAGCTGGATCTCATCCTCTTTATAATCGATACTCTTAATGTGTGACATATAATTAATTGTTCATCGCAAATATACGATGATTGTTTTAATAAAAAAAATATCCTGGATTTTTTTACCTGCAAACAGGGATCCTGATGTTGATATCATCAAAGAAGCCTGATATCAAAAAAATAATCTTCAATCCTTACCAGCTTTACATTCTTATTAAAACCAGGATGTTCCGTGTTAATTACAAAATTAAATTCATGCGGAACTATCACCGATGGAACTTTTAACAGGAGGGTTTCATGGCTTTCATACCAGGCGGAACCGATAGCCTGGAGGATTGAATAAGCAGCCAGTGTTTTCCAGTCTGCAGGCAATTCTTTGACGGAAATCCCTTTGATCAGGTTCTCATCGTCAGAAACGGAAATTACCATGACCTTGTAAACAGTGGCAGGCCGGATTGCGCTCTTATGAACAATGGATTCCAGGGTAACAAGAGACCGTGACGTTCCTGCATAAATTACATTTTGCCCGCGCCTGTTCCACCTGTTTGCACTTCCTGAAGATGTAAGAATAATGGCATGTTCTTCGGTAGTAATTCTGAAAAGCTCCATGCATCAGACATTATCACCATACTCCATTGCAATTAACCGTTCGGTTACGAACCTCATACCGGTAACTGTAGTTAAAAAGGAGTTTGGACTCTTATTATCAAAATAAAAATTCTCATTATTCAACCAGGTTTCAAAATCTTTTTTGGAGCCAAAAACCTTGATACCATGGCCAACTAAAGAATATAAAAGCAGGATACGCTCTTTTATGGTATCCTTAAAAATGACCTGAGAGTTTTTATAAGAACGAAACGTTTTAACGCTGACATCAAGCCATTTGGACAACATTTCATCATTGAAAGCAGTATTTTGTTTGATTGCATTAATATACCGCCAGTTTATCTCCCTGGTTGTAACATACGTCAAAATATCATTATCGCTGATCTGGTTTGGGATTTCTTCCAACAAGGATGGATCATGATACCCGTGTGCTGTTTTTACTTTCATGACTTTTACTTTTATGAATACAAAAATAGGTAATTTTTCCTCTCAATGCAAGTAATTTTTCCTTTTTTTTCTCCGGATAAACATCTCTTATTGATTTATTAAATGGTCAGCTTGTAATTTTTCCTGTTTGAAAATTTTTGAAAATCATTGTTCCCATTGAATAATATCAATACATTTACGATATCAATTCCACTGCTTGAAGTAACTTTTTATTTGTAATCCCGTTATCCTGATATGCCCGAAAAAAAACTTTTTCTCCTTGATGCCATGGCCCTTATTTACAGGGCGTTTTATGCATTGAATAAAAACCCGCGGATCAATTCCAAAGGGCTCAATACCTCAGCCGTCCTGGGTTTTACAAACACCTTGTTCGACCTGATTAAAAATCAGAAACCTACCCATATCGGGGTCTCATTTGATACGGCAGCACCGACCCAGCGTCATGTGGATTTCACGGCATATAAAGCCCAACGCGAGGAAACCCCCGAAGACCTGGTGTTATCGATCCCATATATCAAGGAACTGATCGAAGCCTTTCGCATTCCCATACTGGAAGTCGACGGATATGAAGCGGACGATGTGATAGGGACGTTGGCAAAAGATGCGGAAAAAAAAGGATTCATTACCTATATGATGACCCCGGATAAGGATTTCGGACAGCTTGTAAGTGATCATATCCTGATCTATAAGCCGGCTAAATTCGGGAACCCGCCTGAGGTCTGGGGTGTGAAAGATGTTTGTGAAAAATTCAACGTGAAACGGCCGGAACAGGTGATCGATATCCTTGGACTCTGGGGCGATGTTGCAGATAATATTCCCGGAATACCGGGCATTGGAGAGGTGACTGCAAAAAAACTCATTGCCGAGTACGACAACATTGAAAACCTGATCGCAAATGCTGAAAACATTAAAAATGAAAAGCTTCGCGAAAAGGTCGAAACCTACAAGGAGCAGGCTCTCATGTCGAAACAGCTGGCCACCATCATCCTGGATGTTCCCATAGAATTCAGGGAAGAAGAACTGATCATACAGGAACCGGATCATGAAAGGCTGAAACAACTCTTTGACGAATTGGAATTCAGGAACCTTGCACAACGGGTATTTGCCTTATACACTCCGGGTTCAGCTATCGAAACTCCCGCACCGTTGACAGGAAAAAAAACAAACGCTGCATTTGATCTCTTTTCGGGCCCAGAAGAGCAGGTTGAAAAGCAACCTAATGTGGTTATTCCAGGCACCACTGGAGAACAAGGAGGTACCGGCACGCTTGCTACCATTGATACAGTTCCGCATGATTACCACCTAACAGATTCCGTGGAAAAGCGTGAAGAACTCATTAGCATTCTGAAGGTTCAGAAGGAGTTTTGTTTTGATACTGAGACGACCGGGCTAGATACAAACCGGTCGGAACTCGTTGGGATGTCTTTTGCCGTGACGCCGCGTGAAGCCTGGTATGTGCCGGTTCCCGACAACTACAATGAAGCCCTTGGCATAGTCGGTGAATTCAAGACCGTGTTCGAAGATGAAAAGATCAGTAAAATCGGGCAGAATATGAAGTTCGATATCTCCATCCTTAAATGGTATGACGTTGAAGTAAAAGGACAATTCTTTGATACCATGCTGGCCCATTACCTCCTGCAGCCCGATATGCGGCATAACATGGATTTTCTCGCCGGCATGTACCTCGGGTACCGCCCGGTTTCCATTGAATCCCTCATCGGTAAAAAAGGACAGAACCAGCAAAGCATGCGTTCGATCGATTTTGACCTGGTCAAGGAATACGCTGCCGAAGATGCCGACATTACATTGCAATTGAAAACTGTTTTTGATCCTTTGCTT
>Ga0118677_10002281_pt1 | contig 38870 bp, 40 predicted proteins | sample AliMusrvi5mmetaG_FD_86154 | JGI IMG/M metagenome (GOLD analysis project Ga0118677, IMG submission 86154) | reverse complement strand
AGCTATCTGTCAACCTGCATGAAACAAGGCGTCACTGCGTCCGAGGGCTTGCGCCTGCTCTTTGAGGGAAAATTCCCGGATTTTATGAATGTGAAAGAACAAGGTGCTGAATAGTTACAATAAACTTTTCACTGTGGGCCAAGCGGATCAGTGGGGGCATCGTTACTTTGGTTGGTGGGTATTTCGTCTGGAATGCATTCTGATGAATGACCGTGACCCTGCACAAATCAACAGGGTAGAACAGCACCGACCAGGGATCAGCAGAAAAAATTTCTCGATTTGATAGAAAATGCCCAGTCGAAAGGAAAGCAACCCGGATGTTCGCCCATGATACCGAATCAGTAGCAAACAACAACCTCCTCATCAAGAATTTTTGGGGCTCATCTGTAGTGATAATTTTCATGGTGATTGCGCTCCTTGCGGGGAGCAAATCCCATGCGGCGGAACCGCTTTCTCTCGACGAAGCGGTTGCTGCCGCAATAAAAAACCACCCCCAGATTGTTGAGGCAAGGTCAAACCTGACCGGTGCAGAGGCCAGAATGGGACAGGCGCTCGCTAACTACTATCCCCAAATCAGCTTTGCCGCCGACTGGAGCAAGGGGCGGTCTTTCTTCACTGCTCAAGAGAGTATCAAGCAAACGGAAGTGAGCACCGAAGCCCTTTACCTGAAACAAACAATCTATGATTTTGGTCGCACTTCTGGGGCGGTAGATGCATCCCGGGGGAATCGCGAAGCTGCCGACAAGACGCTTACTATTACCCGGCAGGATTTAGCATTACGAGTCAAGGGTGCTTTCTATCTTCTTATCGCTACAGAAAAACAGGTTGTTGCCGTTAGAGAAAATGTCAGGGCGCGGGATGAAATTTTCCGGCAGGCGCAGGAATTCTTTAATCAGGGGATCAAGGCGAAGGTTGATGTAGCCAGGGCAGAAGCTATTTTATTTGCCGCTAAAACGAGTTTGATACGGGCAGAAAATAACCGGGAGATCGCCCGAATTGAACTTGCCAATGCCATGGGGATCGCATCCCTCGGAGAACGTGTTTTGGTTGAGCCATCCTCCGCTTTACTCCCTTTACCGGAACGGGTTTCGTCGCTACAGGCCGCCCTGCGCACCCGCGCAGAATTACAACAATTTGCAGCCCTGAAATCGGCTGCGTCCGGCAACCTTATGTCAGCCAAAAGCAGTTATCTGCCGATTCTCTCCGGTGCAGCCAGCATAGGCTATGCTGACCGGGACTTCCCCCCTACCGGCAATGTCTGGGGAGTGGGCCTGAATTTGACCATTCCGCTCTTTTCAGGCTTCTCATCGCTTGAGCAGGTGCGTGAAACGACAGCAACTATCAACTCTATCGAGGCTCGACAAAACAACCTCAAACTACAAATCATCAAGGAGGTCGAATCCGCCTGGCTTGACGGGAACGAGGCAGCCGCCCGCATGGTCTCTACTCAGAAGGAAATTACGGCAGCCAATGAAAGTAAATCGCTTGCGGAGGGGCGTTATCAGGAAGGTGTTGGCAGCATCATTGAAGTGACCGATGCACAGTCCCAGGCACTCGGCGCCAAAACGTCAAACATTCAGGCAATGTTTGATTATTACACCGCACTGGCGCGACTCGACAGGGCTGTTGGTAAATAATGAGAATCACCGTTAAGGAGTGATACATGGATGTATTGAAACGCTTGGCAAGAAATAAAAAATATCTTATCTGGTTCGTTGTTCTCGTGGTTGGCGGGATTGCTCTCAAAATTACGCTCTTAGCTCCGTCCAAGGTAAAGGTCGTAATTGTTGAAAAACGCGACCTCACCGCTCAGGTCTACGGCAACGGAACTGTTGAGGCCAAAGTTGTGGTCGGCATTTCAAGCAAGATCACCGGCAGAATAGTGGAACTTTACGCTGATCAGAGTGATCGGGTGAAACAGGGCCAACTCCTTGCCAAACTGGAAAATGACGATTTCCATCACCAGGAACAACAGTCCGAGGCTGGACTGAACAGATCTGCTGCAAGCTTGAATGTTGAGCAGGCCAATCTACAAAAGGCTAAATCAAATCTGGCACTGGCGGAAAAGAATGCCCAACGGTTTAAGACTCTAGCTGAAAAGAATCTGGTCTCCAAGCTGGAGGCCGAGCAGTATGATACCGCCTGCCAGGTGACCAGAGAAGAGGTAGCCCGCAGTCAGGCTGCCGTTGAGGTCGTACGAATGGAGCAGCAGGCTGGTCGAGCGAGTGTCGGTTTTGCCAAAAGCAAGGTTGCAGATACGCTCATTTACGCTCCTCAGGACGGAGTCATCATCACCCGTGACCTGGAAAAGGGGGCCACTGTTTCGCCGGGGATGTCGATCTTCACCCTGGCAGATCCCCGCACCATCTGGGTCAAGGCCAATGTTGATGAATCACAGTTGAAAGGGGTGGCTGTCGGCAGGAAGGCCATAATCACACTTCGCTCCTCGCCCAATGAACAGCTCCCTGGCCAGGTTGTTCGCATGGGTCATCAGAGCGACCGAGTGACAGAAGAACTGGAGGTGGATGTGGCTTTCGGCGAACCGCAGAAAAATTTCCGCCTGGGCGAACAGTCCGATGTCTACATTGTTGCAGGAATGAAGAAAGATGCCCTCTCCCTCCCCTCTGCCACCATTGTCACGAAGGATAAAAAACGTGGGGTATGGGTGGTGCAAAACGGGAAACTCGCATTAAAAGAAGTTACGGTTGGCATAATAGACAGACGTAACTTTACCGAAATCGCTACCGGCCTGGATGGTGGAGAACGGGTTGCTATGGCACCCCCACCTGAGATGGCAAAATTCCAGGAAGGCATGAAGGTGCAGGTAACACCATGAATCTCGCCATCCGCGACATACGCTATCACCGGGGCAGGTTTATCCTTACTTCCGTCGGCCTGGGCCTCCTCCTCGGAGTGGTAATGAGCATGGGCGGCATCTATCGCGGTCTTTTTGCCGATGCCTTGGCAATTCTCAATTACACAAAAGCAGATATCTGGGTGGTACAACAGGATACCAACGGCCCATTTGCCGAGAATTCACGTATTCCGGAGGATATCAAATACCGTATAAAAGCTGTCCCCGGTGTGGCGGAGGCAGCGCCACTCTCCTTCCAGACCATCCAGATCGAGCGGAAGGGTATGCAATTCCGTTTTTTCCTGATCGGCTATGATCTGCAGGGTTTTGGCGGGCCACCAATGATTATTGCCGGTAGGAACATCCGCCAGAAACATTATGAAATGGTGGTCGCCAAGGGCATGAAGATGGATCCCGGCGAGAAGATACGCTTGGGTCTTCATGAATACACAGTTGTAGGCATTACTGGCAAGGTGGTCTCGTCAAGCGGTGATCCCGCCGCATTTGTAAGTCTTGCCGATGCTCAGGACATCCAGTTCAAAAAAGACAACGACGCCATCAGAAACGATCGTGAAAGAATCGGAGCAAATCTGTCTGGCATTCCTACTCTTTCACCGGTACAGGCCAAATACCTAAAGCAACACATCGCCAGCATCACCGAATCTACCCACACGGTGAATACTGTCGTGGCTCGGCTTACCCCCGGTGCGAATATTAAAGAGGTACAGGAACGGATCAGGCGCTGGAATCATTTCAGACCGATCTCGGTGGAAGAACAAACAAAGATACTTACCAAGGGAATGATTGAAAAGGCGAGGATGCAGTTGGGGCTGTTCCGGATTATTCTGCTGGTGATCTCGGCTGTCATCATTTCGCTCATTATCTACACCTCGACTCTCGACAAGATAAAGGTTATCGCCACCCTGAAACTGATCGGCTCCCAGAACCGCGTAATCGTGGGTATGATCCTCCAGCAGTCACTTCTGATGGGAGTAATTGCTTACGGAATCGGATACGTGCTGATCATGCTTACGTATGAGAGGTTTCCACGCCGGATTGTGCTGGAACCGTTTGATTTACAGATGCTCTTCGTGATCGTGGTGGCTATCTGCATGGTTGCAAGCTTTGTGGGGATTAGAAAAGCGCTCAAGGTTGAGCCGGCGGAGGCGTTGGGTGGATAAATCCATGTATGCGATAGAAGTGGAAAAATTGACGAAAATCTACGGCAAGGGTGAAACGGCGGTAACTGCTATCGCGGATGCCACCTTACACGTCAAACCGGGAGAACTGGTCGCCATTCTCGGTCCGTCCGGCTCCGGCAAAACCACTCTGCTTACCTCCATTGGCCTGATCAACGAACCAACCCACGGTAAGGTAGTCATTGATGGTGCCATGGTCGCCGATGAGGGATGGACGCCAGGTCTTGACCTGAAACGGTTACGGCGTGAAAAGCTCGGCTTCATTTTTCAGCACCACAACCTGATTCCCTTTCTGAGTGCCATGGAGAACGTCATGATCGCGTTGGAGATCAACCATCTGTCAAGATCGGAGGCCAAGAGCCGGGCAACGGAACTTCTTACAGCGCTCAATATTGGGCACCGACTGAACAGTTATCCCACAGCTCTTTCCGGAGGAGAGGCACAGCGGGTTGCCATAGCGCGGGCTTTGGCAAACAAACCGAAGGTTATCCTGGCCGATGAACCGACTGCTGCTCTGGATACTGACAATGGAAAAAATGTTATGGATCTTTTAAAAAAACTGGCCGTTGAAAACCACTCGGCTATTCTGGTTGTTACCCACGACCACCGCATGGTGGAAGGGTTTGACAGAATTTTTCAGGTTAGTGACGGACGTATTAGCGGTGAACAAACAATTAAATATAAACAACCTATGTACGCAGTATAAGCAGAAACGACAAAATGACTTGACCATACAATGATATATTGAGATCCATATGTCTATGTCGATGTTATTCAGACATATCGCAAAACGACCAGTGCAAAGAAGCATTGCCACTGTATTGTCAGTAATCTACCTGATGATCTCGTTTAGCCCACTCGCATCACTTGCCATGCACTCAAAAATGGTGGCGCATGCCATAACCGGGGAATGTTCCGGAGACTGTACCATCTGTGGCTGTTCCCCGAAAAGCAGGGCATCAAACACCTGTTGCTGCAGCAAGAAAAGAAAGCAACAAGCTCACATTCACGAAGATGAAGATGCAACTCCCGACTGCTGCAAAAAGGAACCTACCGAAAAGAAGACAATTATAACTTCCTCTGGACGCCCCTGCAGAAGCGGAAAGACCATTGTTCTTTCAGGTGGTTCAACTCATGAAATACTACCCTCTTATTTCTGTGAACTGACTGAACTCTCATCTGCTGAGACCATTTTTCCCTGTTTATCCCTTCACCTTACTTCACGTCTCCTTGAACCGCCCGATCCTCCGCCCCAACAAGCATAAACATCTCCGTAATTGAACTGAATACCCTGTAACAGATGCTATTACAGGCCTAATGGGCATTTCTGTAACATGCAGATATTCGTGCACGATTACTGGAGGTTTACTCACATACACTATCACCGCCGGCATCAGTGATCTTAAGATGGTGTTGTTCTGTGCGGGTTCAACACATACTATAACCAGTTACAAAGGGAATTATCGATGAGGAAGTTTATTTTTAGCTCAAGTTCTCTGGTGTTAATTTCCATACTGGCAAGCCTTGTTTTTTTTGCTGGCTGTGATAGCAAGCAGCAAATCAAAATTGGTGATACTCCACCGGTTATTTCAGGCAAAGATATATATGGGGAAGATATGAAGCTGATTAAACTCAAGGCAAAGCTCTTTATCGTCTTTTTCTGGACAAATTCATGCTGCGGGGACAGCGTGAAAAAGCTTGAACCTTTTTATAGAGAGAACAAGGAAAATGGCTTGGCAATTCTGACCGTAAATGTTGGAGATGCAAAAGAGATTGTCGAGTCGTATGCAAAGAATAACGCTTTGTCATTTACGATGCTGACTGATGAACACTCGAAGTTATTTAAACAGTATCAGTGCTTTGGCTATCCTACGATCTTTATCCTCGACAAAAACTGGATCATTCGGGAAAAGATTTTGGGCGATATTCAAATCGAAAAGCTGCAAAATATCGTCGTAAAGCAGTTCAAGATCCAAAAAGAAATGGAGGTAAATTATGAAAAGATCCATTCTCGCTAGTATCTGTTGTTCTCGTTTTCTGGCATCACCTTGCCGTAGATTCTGATGTTGTTGGGCTGTTGGTATTCAGGATAGACCTGACCTTGTTTGAAAGGGCAAAGAATGAAGTGTTTATTTTTGTTGTTAATGCTGGCAGGCCTTGTTCTTTCTTCTGGTTGCGACGATAAACGGGCCGTCAAGACGGGTGACAATGCCCCGGCGATTTCAAACAATGACATTTACGGCACACATGTCAGCTTGAACCAACTAAAGGGAAAGGTAGTAATCATCTATTTCTGGACAAATTCCTGCTGTGGACATGGTGTAAAACAACTGGAACCTTTTTATCGTAAATACAAAAAAGCGGGTATGGATATACTGGCGATAAATGAAATGGATTCCACAAAAAAGGTAGCAGCATATGCAAAAGATAACGCCTTGACGTTCACGATACTAAAGGATGAGCACTCAATGTTGCTCAGAGATTATTTTGCCATTGGGTTTCCGACTATTTTAATCCTCGACAGAAATGGGATAATTCGGGAAAAAATCAACGGGAATATCTCTATGGAAAAACTGCAAACTTTAGTAGAAAAACAGCTCAAAAACTAAAATGAATGGAGACTAATTATGAAGAAAATCATCCTGATTTCCATGTTTGTCTTGTCTCTTGCGGGAATTGTTTTTGCCGTAGATTCTGACATCGTTACACATCCTTCGTGTACCTGCTGCGGCATGGACAGAGAGAAACATGCTCACAGCAGGGTTCTTATCGAATACGACGATGGCACATCCTTTGGCGCGTGCAGTCTTCACTGTGCCGCAGTTGATCTTGCGAACCATATTGATAAGTCTCCGAAGACTATTGGAGTCGGTGATTATAACAGTAAAAAGCTGATTGACGCTGAAAAGGCTTACTGGGTTTTAGGCGGCAAAAAGCCTGGAGTCATGACAGTGAATGCCAAATGGGCTTTTGAAAATAAGTATGCCGCTGAAATATTCATCAAGGAAAACGGTGGAGTGCTGGCTTCATTCGATGATGCAATTAAGGCCGCATACGAAGACATGTACAAGGACACAAAGCAGATTCGCGAGCGACGTAAGATGAAGAGAACACTCAAGCCAAAAGGAGAGTCATGATGAATTACAAAGCTATCAAAATAATGATCCTTTGTTTTGCTGCTTTCATCGTAGTGACTTCCATTACCTTTGCCGGCGACCTGAAACCACACAAGGTAGGCCCCAAGGACAAATGTCCGGTATGCGGAATGTTCGTGGCCAAGTATCCTGATTTTGCAGCTCAGATCCAGTTTCGTGACGGATCAATATTCCATTTTGATGGTGCCAAGGATATGTTTAAATACTATCTGAATCTGTCCCGTTACGCTCTAGGCAAGAAACCTGCCGACATCACTGCGGTGTTCGTCACAAACTACTACGACTTGTCCCTGACAGACGCACTTCCGGTGTACTATGTTTTGGGGAGCGATGTCTACGGCCCAATGGGGCGGGAGTTGATTCCTTTTGCCAGGGAATCGGAAGCGAGTGACTTTCTGAAAGATCATAGGGGGAAATCCATTATCCGTTTTCGTGAAGTAACTCCGGCTATCCTGAAGCCGCTTAACTGATGGCACTCCGGCGCTCGACAATTTACCTGGGAACGACTGCGGGGCTTATTTTGGTTCTTTGCGGGATATTCCTGTACGCCTCCGGTAAAGTTAGCGCATCCGGTCCACTCTTCGCCCGCAAAACCGCACTTGTGAGGCAGTTGGAACTGACGGACCTCTGCCTGTTTACCGAGGCCAGCTATACCCGACACTTGAGTATGACTGACCCCTCTACCCCATTTCAGGACTCGCCAATGTCGCTGGAGCATTTCCCCACAGGCGCACTGGTCGAACCGCCACCCCATCTGATGAGGAACCATATACAACATGATTGAACATTATCGACATATCCTGGATTTCACTCTCTCGTCGTTGCTGCGGCGCAAAGGGAAGAACGGCGCGCTGCTCTTGGTATATATCTTGATCATCTTTATCCTCGCTTCTGTACTTTTTTTTACATACGCACTAAAACATGAGGCGGCCCTGGTACTCAGTGAGGCTCCGGAGATCGTCGTACAGCACACCCTGACCGGTCGTTACCAGACCATCCCTATTGCTTGGAGCGAGAAAATCCGTAAAATAAACGGAGTCATTTCGGTACGACCTCGCTTATGGGGCTACCAGTATGACACTGCTTTCCTGGCAAATTACACCTTAACGGTTCCTGCCGAGAATCCACCTGAATCGGGTAGTATAGACATCGGCAGTGGTATATCCAGGATGCGATCCGCCTATAAAGGCGACATTATTGCTTTTGCCGGGCACGATGGTCTTTCGCGCAGCTTTACCATCAGAAACATCCTTGACCACGAATCGCAACTGCTGACCAGCGATCTTATTCTACTCTCGGAAGCAGACTACCGGGACTTCTCCGGCATACCGACAGACCAGGCCACTGATTTGACCTTGCGGGTGCGCAATCCCAGAGAGTACGCCACTATTGCTGAAAAAATCACCCACATGTACCCCGAAGCCCGCCCCATTGTGCGCACCGAGATACAACGCACCTATGATGCGGTCTTCGGTTGGCGTTCCGGGCTGCTTATCGTTGTCTTCAGCGCCGCAGCCATTGCTTTTATCATCTTTGCCTGGGATAAGGCCAGTGGCCTCTCTGCCGAAGAACGAAGGGAAATTGGTGTACTCAAGGCGGTCGGCTGGGAGACTTCCGATATCCTGCTGATGAAATTCTGGGAGGGGATCGTCGTTTCGCTCACCGCTTTTCTGGTGGGAACTATCCTGGCATATGCCCATGTCTTTTATACTTCGTCAGCACTCTTCGCGCCGGTTCTCAAAGGTTGGTCTACCCTCTATCCCATCTTCCGCCTGACTCCATTTATTGACTTCGGCCAAGTGGCGACACTCTTCTTTCTGACCGTCGTACCCTACACCGTGACGACTATCATCCCATCATGGCGGGCGGCAACCATCGACCCCGATGCGATCATGCGCTGAGGAGACTTTATGATATCAGTATGCGACATCAGCAAGATATTCAACGCCGGTCAAACTAACGAATTTACCGCACTGCACAGGGTTTCTCTTAATCTGGAGATGCATGAAACAACAGTCCTCAAGGGACCGAGCGGGTCCGGTAAAACCACCCTGCTCGGTTTGGTGGGATGCATGGCCCGCCCGACCACCGGTCGCATCTTCCTCCATGAGCGGGAGATTACCAGTCTGCCGGAGCGTTTCCTGACCAAAATACGCCGTTCCACATTCGGCTTCATCTTTCAGCAGTTTAACCTGATTAAAGGGCTCTCAGCCTTGGAGAATGTCATGATACCGGCCTACTCCACCGATGAAAAGTATTCTCCGCTACGCAAGAGAGCGATGGAAAAACTGGAATTGTTCAATCTTGGCAAACGGGCCGAGGCAAAGATCGAGTGTCTGTCTGGCGGTGAAGCTCAACGGGTGGCAATTGCCCGGGCGTTAATTAACAACCCCACCATCATTATTGCGGATGAGCCGACCGCTCACCTGGATAGCAAGCTATCCCATGAATTCATGGGTATCATGAGGGAACTGAAGACTGGGGGGGCAACCATTATACTGTCCAGTCATGACCCGATTGTTTACGACTCCGATCTGGCGGATCGAGTGGTGGAGATGCGCGACGGTAAGATAATCAAAGGAGGAAAGAGTCAATGATCCTCAATCCGAGTATCCTGGCTCTGTTTGTCTCATCCGTCCTGATTAGCCTGATGACAATCTACGCCGCCTGCTACGGAGTTTTGATTCTGCGACGTTGGGATATCTCCAGCGGCGGCGAGCTTCAACTGGCCCTGGAACGCCGCACCTACCTGATCTCCACTATTGTCAGCTATTTCCTTGCATTCCAACTGGTTTCACTGTTTCTTTATATCCAGACTGCCGATAGCATCTGTCACTTGTTTGTAGGGGCCATGTGCGCTGTGGGAACCCTGACGGTCAATAGCTTCGGCTACCCGACCCTACTGCTGAAGGTCATTACCTTCATCATGGCCGGTCTGTGGCTGATTCTCAATCACGCCGACAACCAAGGCTATGATTATCCGCTTATTCGCGCAAAGTATCTGCTGCTGTTGATAATGGCCCCCTTTATCCTGTCTGAAACGGTGGTGCAAGGCATCTACTTTTTACGACTCAGACCGGACATCACTACCTCCTGCTGCGGTAGTCTTTTCAGTCACAGTACACAGGGAATTGCTTCAGAGATTCTGGCCATGCCAAGCATTCCAGCAAAAATTCTCTTCTATGTGAGCATGCTGGCAACGTTTACGGCAGGGATCCGTCTTTTTATGAATGGCAAAGGTGGCTATCTTTTTGCTGGATTAAGCGGAATCACATTCGTAGTATCGATTACCTCCATTATTTCTTTCATTTCACTCTATTTCTACGAAATACCCTCACACCATTGCCCATTTTGCATATTACAGAAGGAATATAATTATGTGGGGTATCCACTGTACATGCTTCTCTTTTCGGGAGCGGTTTCCGGTCTTGGTGTCGGGCTTCTACAGCCATATCACACCAAAGGAAGTCTTGAGCATATAATCCCAGCAATTCAACGAAAGCTTGCTGCCGTATCTGCTATCTCATTCTTCCTTTTAACACTGACTGTTACCTGGAGGATCTTGTTTTCAACCTTCACATTGAAAGGTTATTAATCCCGTGGTAGTACGTACATGCCTGTGGTATCTACAACCTTAGTTGATGTTTGAATCGCCCCAAGGGGCCGGGAATGTAACCCTTAGTGATTTAAAGCTATCTAACGTTTAAACTGACTGATCATACGATTTAAGTCATCACCCATTTTAGATAAGTTAGAAGAAGAGGCGGCTGTATCATGCGCTCCTTTGGACGCCCCTTCGATAATTGAGGAGATCCGGTGAATTTTACCGGTAATTTCACTGGTAGTGGCAGTCTGTTCCTCAGCAGCGGTGGCGATCTGGCTCACCTGCATGGTAACCGCATTAACCTGCTCCAAAATTTCCTGCAAGGCAGTCTCCAGTCTAGTCGCTTCGTCTGCACCTTTTACCGTACCCTTGACCCCTTCTTCCATGGAGATAATTGCCTGTTTTGTTTCGCTCTGAATGGTTTTTATCATTTCACTTATTTCTTTTGTGGCGCGAGTAGTACGTTCAGCCAGAGCACGCACTTCATCAGCAACCACAGCAAAGCCTCGGCCTTGTTCTCCAGCCCTGGCGGCTTCGATGGCGGCATTCAACGCCAACAAATTGGTTTGATCTGCAATATCTTCAATTGTGGCAACAATGGCGCCAATCTGATCCGAGCGTTCGCCCAGCGACGAGATTGCGAGGGCGTTTTGCTTTGTGCGGTCACCACGTAGACGGATACCGTCTACTGTATGCCTAACCACTTGAAATCCTTTCTGAGTGGTATCAACCGCCCGCTGAGCACTCTGTGCAACCATGTGACAGCTGCTGGCGATGTCGTCGCAGGTAGCTGCCATCTCTTCGCTGGCAGTTGCCACTGAGCCAGCCTGAACCGCCACTTCCTCGGCGCTATCAGCCATCTGCTTGGAAGTTACATTCAATGCTGTTGTTGCCGATGCCATGCTTGCCGCTGTGTCTGCGACACTGCCAATAGCGTTCGACATTTTCTCCATAAATAAATTCAACCAGTGAGCGACTTGGGCGAGTTCATCTTTCCCCTTCACATTGATCCGTTTAGAAAGATCTCCTTCACCGGCAGCTATATCCCTCAGGCGCTCGACCAGTTCGTTGAATGATGTCTGCATGACTCTCCAGAAGACCAGAAGCAATATATTGACAAGCAAGATGGTGACGAGCAGTGCTGTCACAGTCAAAGAAAATGTTTTGTCGGTAAAAGTGCCAAGGTCGTTGCGCTCAGTTTTCATATCTTTCTTGAGAGCAGTCTGTATCTCGATGATCAGCGCCTTGATCTCTCGCCATTTGGGAGTTTCCATTTTTACGAGTATTTCAATGGAATCTGCCTGCTTTCCTTCTCTGGCAAGTTTGATGACCTCTTCTTTGATTCCGCTGTTTTCCCGCCACATAGCGGGAAGTTTATCTAACGGTTTGCTGTAATCCTTGACGCCACTGGCGATTCTGGTGGCTTCCTTAAGCATCCCAAGAAACTCCTCCGAAGCCTTCTTGTAATTTGAAAGTGCCTTTTCATCGGAAGGATTAAGTATCACATTACGAACCGCCTGCTCGGTCTGGATTCCCTGAGTGTGCATCTCACTGACTGTCAAGGCCAGAGCCTGATATTTGTCACTAAAACGGTCAAAACGCTCGTTAGTCCCCTTCATGCCCTGATAAGAAATCACCATTGCCGTCAACAAAAGACCTGTTGTCAGTACACCAAAGACAAAGTACTTCCCGGCCAAATTACTATTTCTCATAAATTGCATATAAATCTCCTTGAACACTTTGTTTTCAAGCACGCCGATAAGGGGTCAAACGATGATGTTTATCCATCATCCAGGTTAGCGAGAAGAGCATTTAAATATTCACATAACCTCCTGAGATTACGAAATCAGCGCGACTTCCACTGAAATTGGTGCGGCCAATTGGCAGTATTTGAAGCATTCGTGAAACCAGTGTGACAGATGGCACAGGCAGCATGGTTTGCCCCACCATGTTCATTCGCAAACGCTGCTGCAGATCCTCCTCCACGAGAGGTATTGTGACATATACGGCAATCTCCCAACGCCATGGCTTTTCCTTGATATTGAATCGATTGATAGTTATCGGTCGCTTGGCCAGATGGGGTCATGGCATGAGGACTTCCGTGACAAGCCGTACAGAATAGACCTCCGTGACCCATAGAATTTCGATAGAGCGTTGTTCCCGTATCAACTTGTGCCACGCCGGTATTATGGCATGTCACACACTTGGGTTCATTGACCCAAGGGACACGTGAACCGAGGTCGATGGTTGCCGCTACGGCAGCCAAAGTTCCGTGGCAGTTTATGCAGTTACCATCGACAGCGGTATGTTTGGTACTTCGGTTACACTGGGTAACGGCCCCGGGATGACAGTCATAACAAGCCGGTTTGGTAGCCAGACCCGAGTGAAAACCATGTATTGCCTGAGAGAGGTACTTGCCCGATGAACCTGCTCCTGATGAACCAAGCGCTGGACTACCGTGACATTGGGCGCAGAGTACTGGCTTGGAGCTAAGCAGTGTCGTACCATTATGTGCATCGTGCTTTGCAAGAATATCGTTGAATACCACAGACTGATCCGTCGAATTGCCGTGGCACTTGCCGCAGTTGATCTCGTCAGAGGTGGGGATGGTGGTTCGAGTCCGAGCCAAGATTGCACCAGTAGAGCCATCCTTAGCAATGACTTCGATCATCTGATAGGGATTCCAGGTATTGCCGTCATTTATCGGCGTCACGGGAATGCCACTGGCGATGAAATAGCCGGACTTGGCCAACATAGTCCCTGCTAATCCATTGGATACGGCAGGATCATCTAAGTTCAACCCATGGTCCACCGCAGGAGCAACACCAAATAGCTGCAATCCATAGGTCCAAAACTGGGTAAAAAACCCTTTCTGAGACGTGGTATTGTTAATTAACCGATATGATACGGTAACACCTGCAGTCACCACTTGGGGCTTATTGCCTCTCTTTATAACCTGCGCGCGGACCGTATTGTACGGAGGGAGAATGACCGCAGTGTCATAGCTGGGATTGAGACAGTGCATTCCCAGGTCGTTCCAAGCGAGCACCACATGGGAAGCCGTAGTCGTCGTAGAGAGCCCACCACTCGGAGGGGTGGTCTCCGATGCGGGGAGTGGTGTCATAATTTTGAGAGTCTGCCCGCCTCCCGTCGATGGCCCCGAAGAGACAATAAGGGTGACAACGGCTCCTGACTTGAGTGATGCCCCATAAGAGGGACTCTGGCTGATGACAGTGCCACTTGGTACAGTGGCACTGTCCTGCGGCGTGATGGCTCCAACACTCAATCCGGCGGCAGTAATGGCAGCCACCGCCGCACTTTGTGTCTGTCCAACGAAATTAACAACAGCTATCTGATTATTTGAAGCCAGCGAAGATTGGTCACCACCTCCCCCACCTCCTGAACACCCCCATAGTAGTAGCAATGACATCGATAATAAAGCCGCAACTACTTTATTAAGCGTATTCATGTTCCCTCCAACTTCTACAGAGATTGCCTAACAAGATGAGACAGCAAAAATTGGTTACACCTATCAAAAGGTTGCTAAAGAGTAATTCTATTTCGGTTGGTTTTTATTGCTGAAGGTGCTTGACGAACTTGCCCTTTGTCTCAATCTTAAACAGAGCCATGCTTCGTTCTATGCGGGGGTGAATGGTGCTTGGCTTGTATTTTTAAAAGTCGTGCCCCGTAACCACAGTGCCAGCCTGTAAAATTCAATAAGCACAATTGTTGAACTGAGTACATTCAGGATCTGAGCTGTGTCAAGCGCCAGTTCTCGTCACCATTTAGACGATTAGAACCTCTCTTGAATAGTATAATCTATTAAATACACTTTGATTCTCTCGAATGCAACGCATTTACAATCAGTTGATCTTCAGTCTAGTTTCAAAAAAACATAAGGAGGCAGTAGCCCTTCTTAAAGCTGTTATCTAGTCTGGACCTTATAGCCCCTGATGACAGTTTGACCAATGATGCGAGCTTAGTCCGATTTTTTTGCAACGCCTGCAAGGTAACTGTCATTTCCTCCGTGGCACTGGCAAACTGTGTTGACATTTGCTGTGGTCTGCTTCATGGCAACTGATACCGACATCATATTTTCACTCATTTCTTCGACCGCTGCTGCCTCACCCTGTGTACGACTGAATGACTCTTTAGCACTGGATGTCAGCCGACTTGAAACGGCAGACATTTCTGTTGAAGACGAGAATACACAGCATTCGCTAAAATTTCTGGAATTAGTTTCATATCAGTACAGAAGGTATTTGCTACGCTTCAGCAAAAACTGATTCTCTAAAACTTTCCATTCATCAATTATTTCCTCCGGCGGAACCCCTTTCTCAAGAGCAAGCCGAAGATTTCTCGTCCCGGCAAGATGATCAAAACCAGAGTGACTGAAAAACAACTCCCTTTCCTTCTTGCCCAGCAATCCGTACAAAACACTAAGGATATTAACGCCTGTTTCAACCGGTTGAAAGAGATGCGTGGCGGTAACAGTAACTTTAATACCGGGAATTTCTTTGCCTTGATATACTTGGTTACTACTCATTCCAGGGATGCTTTTCGGCATAAATTTAGTTTGATCGAATCTGACCCCGGACAATTTTTTACTGTTGAGATCCGTAGCAAGTTCGCCGGAGTCAATGCCCGGAAATCCAATGATTTTGAACGGCTCTAAAGTCCCCCGCCCTACACTGGCGGACGTTCCCTCAAACAGACAGATGCCGGGATAGAGAAGTGCTGTTATATAGTCAGGAATGTTGGGGCTCGTCCGTATCCATTTCAATCCGGTTTCCGGCCATTGCATTTCACGCTGCCACCCTTCCATTTTAATTACGCGTAGATCCAGAGTCTCCAGCCCTTGCAACATCAGCTCACCTTTAACCATAAGCGCCAATTCGCCAATCGTCATGCCGTGGACAATCGGAATTGGATATTTGCCCGTAAACGAAGTCAATTCCGTTTCCAAGATCGGCCCGCCTATACGGTCACCGCCCAAAGGGTTGGGGCGATCAAGCACGATAAAAGGCACGTGCATCTCCGCAGCTGCCTGCATTGCCAATCCCATTGTCGAGATGTACGTATAAAAACGAGCGCCAATATCCTGGATATCAAATACGAGCACATCAATGCCGCGCATCATCTCCGGTGTTGGCTTCATTACTGCCCCATAGAGGCTGTACACAGGCAGACCGGTTTGTTCGTCTATACTGTATCCAATTTTGACGCCATCTTCTTTTTGCCCTCTGTAACCATGCTCCGGTGCAAAAATAGCGGCAAGTGTTACCTTGCCGCTAGCATACATCAAGTCAACAATCTGTTTTTCGCCAATGACTGCCGATTGATTGGTTATCAAACCAACACGTTTTCCGGACAAGTCAGTATAGCTACGATCCTGGAGAACTTCGGATCCGGTTTTTACGGTCAAGGCGGCATCGCACACTGAGACAGAAATGAGCAATAACCATAAGCGCCAATTCGCCAATCGTCATGCCTGCGTTGCCAACAAAAGAGATAATTAAATTCACTCTGTAATCGCTTCCAGAAAAAATAGCTAATATTAATAGCTATCATTCCATTACTTAATCACTATTGTATAATTTATTCATTCGGTACACTCTTGCCACATTGTTACACTCTCGGTCAGTAGCCGCTTTGAGGACATACGTGGCATTTCTGTTACCACTTGCTATAATTTACTAATCTAAAAGGGGTAGAATAAGTTATGGAACACAATGAATGGATTGGAAAATTTATGGGGATAGTCTCGATGCTGCTGTTTATAGTAGCCAATGCCTATTATCCTGCCCGATTGGTTGCCAACAAGTATCGCCCATGGCCATTTGTGATAGCGGCATTCTTCAATAAATATTTTAATATTCATATGTGGCTGAATGTTGGTGCTTTCGTGTTTATGTCCATTAGCACCTATTATACCGACAACCGTAATACATTCCTATATGTTAGCATGCTGGTAACTGCACTGCTGACTCTTACCGGATTCCTGAAGTATTTAAAGCGATTCTCATCCGACACCAAAAAACAGTTACGACTTCTTTATTCCCAGCAAACAATCTTAGCGTGCTGGTTAGTACTGCTTCTGTGTGGTAAATTGTGATGGTACCTACAAAGTAACCCTTGAGAATAAAAGAGAATTACGACAGCAAATACTGAATTATACATAAATACGGGGGGATTATGGCGTTACCACTTATCCTGTTAGGAGCAGCGACACTAGCAGGAGGGTTTGGCATCAAAAAAGGTTTTGACGCCAAATCTCTTTTCAAAAGATCATCAGCAGAAACAGTTCAGGCGCAAAAACGTTTTGAGATTACCTCAAAAAAGTTGGAGGACGCCAGAGATACTGCCCAGATAATGTTTGAGACCCTAGGTCATCAAAAAATGGAAGTTTACAAAAACAGTCTTATTCCGTTTGTTGAACATTTTTCTAAGATTAAAAATGTTGATTTTAAGGACGGCACTATATTTGATGCAGTCTCTTTCAACGTGACTCAGACAGATATGTTGGCACTACTCGATGTCAGTTTAAAAATGAAAGATATTGTCACGGCTGGAGTCGGATGTTTGGGTGGAAGCGGCTTGACAGTTCTGGCTGTTCATGGTGGGGCAGGGCTGTTTGGGACTGTCTCTGCAGGTACAGTATTCAATTGTGCTTCCGGTGTCGCTGCAACCAGCTCTGTAGTTGCCTGTATGGGTGGAGGTGGCATGGCTGCCGCTGGCGGGTGTGTTGGGAGTGGTGCAATGGCAAGTGCAGCAGGAATGGCAAGTGCAGCAGGAATGGCAAGTGTTGCGGGTGCGGCAGGCGGCATGGCAGGTATGGCTGGAGGTATGGCTGGAGGCATGGCTGGAGGTATGGCTGGAGGCATGGGGATGGGAGGTGGAGCCGGAGCGATGGCAGGTGCCGGTGCTGCAGGCTGTGTTGGAGCTGGAGGAACGGCTGGTGGCATAAGTGGCGGGGTTGTCAGCGGGGTTGCCGGAGGAGTTGCCGGTGGAACGGTTAGTGCCGTTACCGGAGGGGTGACGAGCGGGACAGTTGCCAGTATGGTTTCTCTTGGCGGAGTGATCGCCGGACCATTTCTGGCGGTTGGCGGAATGGCGTTGGCAGCAAAAGCAAAAATAGCCAAAGAGCATGCTGCGACAAATATTGCAAGGTCAAACGCCGCCGTTCAACACATGAAGAACATGCAAGTTGCAATTGAAACGGTAAGTTATCGTGTGTGTTCTATATTTTCTGTTCTCTACAAGCTTAATGAACGATTCACCCCCCTCTTGGTTGAAGTACAAAATATTGTTGCAAAATCAAGCGATTATATGACCTATGACGACAGGGGCAAAAAAATCATGATGATGGCTGCCATGCTGGCAAAAACCATCAAAAACGTCATGGAAACGTCGATACTTGATGATCAAGGCGTCATCACAACCATATCTGAGCAGATAGTGGAAGAATCCAAGCGTGTCTTGCAGTCCGTTGTAGTATGAGAATTTATAAATAACTGCATGATACGGTGAGTAAAGTATGAAGAGCATCCAAATAGAGCAAGCGTCAAGTATAGCAGCTCATAGCAGTAAGGTACGGGACGCCATTGCATTGACTCGTGGAATGTTTGCCGAGAGTGCTTTACTGCAAAACAGGGCCAGAAAATGGCCTGATATTTCACTGGATGCATATCAGGGCGTGGCGTTTCAGATGCTTGAAAGTGTAAGTAGAACTGGAGTAAAAAAAACGTGGCGCATGATAAGCGGGGAAGTACAGAACGGCTCGGTTTTTGCGGAAGTAATCCTGGATTCAGTAAAGAGCGTGGCCAGTGGTTATATAACGAGTAGCATCGGCAAAGGTGTCGGAGTGACGGCAGAAGCGGCAGGGCTAAGCGGAATAACCAAAATTAACGCCCATTTGGCCATAGCTGTCGGGATTGTTCAGAGCAGTAAGTCACTGATAGCATATCTTGATAACAGGATTGATGCCGAGCAGATGCTTGATGAAATAAATCAAGCTGCTGTTAACGGCACTGCCGCATTCTACTACGGCGCCGTGGGACAGACGGTCATTGCAGTACCGGTAGCCGGAGCTCTGATTGGCTCGACCGTAGGTTATTTCGTCGGAAATATGCTTTACCAGTCCGGTTTGTTAAGTCTTGGTGAGCCCGCCAGTGTCAAACAGTCGCAAAAACGACGCCAACGTGTAGAGGAGATATGCCTTTATGCAATTCCGCTTATGCAGCAGCACCGTGAAGATTTGCAAAAAACAGTTGAGGAGTACCACATCGGCCAGACCACTTGTTTTGAAACTGCATTTAAAGCGATGGATTCGGCATTTGCAGAGTGGGACCCGGATATCTATATCAGCCAACTTGAAACCATATGCTCTGCCCTGCATGTCGGACTTCCCTTCACATCCTTTAAGAAGTTTGACCTGTTCATGCACGACAGCACAAATATATTTGAGCTGTAACTTTTTGTTATGGGGCATCTGGATGACTCCAGTGCCCCCAATATGTAGTATCAGATGCGGGGGATCGGCTGCCAATATGCCAACAAATTACCTTTACTCCATACAGGATTTCTCAAGATTTTTAATTGTATGGTTATTATGAACAGTCGGAATAAAAGTAACGGTTTTCCACCGTCTCCAAGTGATGCCATTCTGGAAAGTATCTCCGATGGGGTATTTACTGTTGATCTTGATTGGAACATCACGTCGTTCAACCGCGCAGCAGAATTCATTACCGGTGTAAACCGTAAGGAAGCTATTGGCAGACAGTGCTCGGAAGTGTTTCGCTCAAGCATGTGTGGTGATACGTGTTCGCTTCAGCAGACGGTGAAGACCGGAAAACCTGTCATAGGTACATCTGGTTATATCATAAATGCAGAAGGAAGACGCATTCCTATCAGTATTTCCACTGCAGAGTTGCGGGGCTCTGATGGTCAGCTAGTTGGAGCTGCTGAAACATTTCGGGATCTCTCCGAAATTGAGTCCCTTCGCAGTGAACTGGCGGGGAAGTTCCAACTTGGCGAACTTACCAGTCGAAGCCAATTGATGCTGCGTTTGTTTGAGGTTTTGCCCGCCATCGCCTCAAGTCCCAGTACTGTGCTAATCCTTGGTGAAACCGGAACAGGTAAAGAAGTGATGGCCCGAGCCGTTCATTCACTTAGTCCCCGCAAGCGAGGACCTTTCATAGCTGTTAACTGTGGGGCCTTACCTGATACCCTTCTTGAATCCGAGTTATTCGGCTACAAGGCGGGTGCATTTACCGGGGCGAACAAGGATAAGCCTGGACGATTTGCAATGGCAAAGGGGGGAACCCTGTTTCTTGATGAAATTTGTGAGGTGAGTCCAGCGCTTCAAGTGAAGTTGCTACGGGTACTTCAGGAAAGAACATACGAAGCATTGGGTGCAACTCGCTCAGAGGTTGCTGATGTTAGAATTTTAGTAGCTACTAACAAGGATTTGGCCGAACAGATGCGTAATGGACTGTTTCGGGAGGATCTGTACTACCGCATTAATGTTGTTCGCCTGGAACTGCCACCGCTTCGAAGGCGAAAAGAAGATCTTCCACTTTTGGTGGAACAGTTCATTCATCGTTTCAATCGACTTCAGCAGAAAAATCTGCAAGGAATCGCCCCAGAAGCATTATCGCTACTCATGGCCCATGATTGGCCGGGAAACATCCGCGAACTTGAAAACGCAATTGAGCATGCCTTTATTCTCTGCAACTCTGGCCACATCAGTCTCGCTCATTTGCCCAAAATATTTACGGCTCGCGTATCGACTATAGACGCAGATATTGATATTCGTTCTGCCCGCAATACTCTCGACATCAATACAATCTTAGCCGCACTGCGTCGCAACTCGTTCAACCGTTTGGCTGCAGCAAAAGAGTTAGGTATTCACAAAACCACGCTTTTCCGTAAAATCAAGAAATTAAATTTAACTCTTCCCGACCAGGATGGCCGTTCCGAAAATAAACCGTCAAATCACAAGTGAAACGTTGGAAACAACGGAAAGTGACCATCCGGTTCAAAAAGCATTTCGTCTCACTGAACTTGGAGTAAATACGTTGGTATGTGGTGCAATCTCAAAGTCTCTAAATGAGATCCTTTCCGCTTCTGGGATACGGGTGATATCTTTCGTTGCAGGTGAACTGCAGGAGGTAATTAAGGCGTGGCATATGGGCAACCTGGAACCGGACGTCTATAAAATGACAGGCTGTAAAGTCCGTATTTTTTATCGGGGGACGACACTGGCGGGAGTACTGAAAAAGAAATATAAGGCCTCAGGTATTCCATGCATGGAAAAGACCGATATCAGAAAACTCAGCCCCGAAACACAGTATGAGCTTCGTAAGCAGGCTATTCGCCTTCGCAAGAAAGGTAAGTCCAACCAGGAAATAGCAGATATTGTTTGCCTTTGCCCGACCCATATCAGCACTATCTGGCAACGTTACAAAAAGGGTGGCATCGACGCCCTGAAGCCTAAAACAAGGGGCCGGAAGTATGGCGAACAACGTAATCTTACTGCGGAACAGGAGGCAGCAGTAGTAAAGCTATTGGTAGATAAAACACCTGACCAGCTGAAGCTCCATTTTGCACTCTGGACTCGTGATGCAGTACGCCTTGCCATCGAGAAAGAGCATGGCGTTGAATTGCCTCTTCGTACTATCAGTGATTATCTTAAGCGGTGGGGTTTTACTCCCCAAAAACCTACAAAACGGGCCTATGAGCAGAAACCTGAGGCAGTGCAAGAATGGCTTGAATCGACCTATCCGAGCATTTCTGCCAAAGCCAAGCAGGAAAAGGCCGAAATTCACTGGGGTGACGAAACTGCCATTCACAACGATGCCTACAACGTCAAAGGTTTTGCTTCCAAAGGTAAGACTCCGATTGTTAGACTCACAACCAAACGGTGCGGTATCAATATGATTTCTTCAATAACAAATCAGGGCAAAGTACGATTCATGCTTTACAAGGAGACAATACCATCCAAGGTTTTTATCAAGTTTTTGTCTCGCTTGGTAAAAGACACCAAAAACAAGGTTTTCCTGATCTTGGATAATCTCCGGGTGCATCACAGTAAAGTTGTCGCAGACTGGCTGGAAAAGCACAAAGAGCGGATAGAAGTATTCTATTTATCATCGTATTCTCCGGAATTAAACCCTGATAAATATCTCAATGGCAACCTCAGACACAAGGTGCGCTCAGGTATTCCAGCCAGAACAGAGAAAGACCTGATCAAAAAAACTCGCTCATTTATGAGGACACTTCAAAAGCGTCCGCAGCATGTACAAGGTTACTTCAAACATCCATCGGCCGCATATGCCGCTTGATTTGACTGATTAATCACCGAAGCAATAACTTATTTAAAGTGATGGGGGTACGATGCTTTACGAAAGTGAGAGTCTATTTAAGGATGTTATCTTATCAATAGCAGAAGGTATTTTTGTATTAAATGAAGCCGGTGAAATTACTTTTATGAACCCGGAAGCAGAGCGCCTTTTGGGGTGGAGTGCGGATGAACTGGTAAATAAAAATGCCCATGATATTATCCATTGTCACAATGTGGATGGTTCTTTTTTAACTCTTGAGCAATGTCAGATGCGAAATGTTATAAGGACAGGCAAACCCTATTGTTCTGCCAATGATCTATTTACTCGAAAAAATGGCAGTATCTTTTCAATATCTGTTTTATGCAGTCCTATAATGGAAGGTGATAAAATTGTAGCATCGGTTACTGCATTTCGTGACATTACTGAATTAAAAAGTACAGAAGCAGCATTACGTAAAGCACATGACGAATTGGAGGAAAAAGTCAAAAAAAGGACAGCAGATTTGATAACGCTAAATCAAGAACTGGAAAATAGATCCCAGAATCTTGAGGAGCTTAATACTACGCTAAAAGTTCTGTTACGGCAGAGAGACCATGACAAAAATGAACTGGAAGAGCGTGTTTTTTCAAATATAAAAACACTTGTTATACCGACTATTGAAAAAATGAGAAAATTTACCGTAGATGCTAGAAACACCTCCTATATTGACTTGCTTGAATCCAACCTACTACAAATAATCTCACCATTTTCCATGAGGTTAACAACAGCACTTCACAATCTGACTTTTTCAGAAATCGAAGTAGCCAATTTTATTCGCGTGGGAAAACCTTCCAAGGATATTGCGATATTGCTCAATATTTCTAAGGATACGGTTGATACTCACAGACAAAATATCAGAAAAAAACTCGGCCTGAACTGCAATAAGCAAAATCTGCAAAGCTTTCTTCTTTCGCTATAATAGCCATATTTTATAGCTATTAATCAATCACAAAATCATTATTGAGTATTTTGTTCATTTGGCGCACTGTCTGCCTATCAAGTCCAGACTCGACAATCATCGCAAGAGTGTTAACAATAATTACAAACTAAAAATACGCATTTAATATAGAAATTAATATATCATAATTATTATTTATTTTAATGGAGACTGTTACTATGATTGATATTACCATTGCCAGAATCACCCATGTAGAGTGGGTGCACCAGCTTGAATTACTCCTTCATTCAAGTACATCATCGGTATCCCTCCCCTCCTACCACGATTGTGAGCTTGGTGTCTGGCTTTACGGTGACGGGTTGCGTACTTACAAGGAAATTCCTGAGATCGTGCTGCTGGAAAAAAGTCACAAAACGTTTCATATCGCCGCGGATAACGTGGTTGAGTGGCACAACGGCTCGAAGTTCAATTTGCAAAAGACGGCTCGGGCAGATATCGACTTCCGCGATGCCCTGAGGACGAGCAAGGAAATTGTCTATCACCTGACGATGCTGGAATTTAAAATCCTGCAGAAGTATCAAGAGGCCCAGGAGGCCATGGAAGTTGCGCCGAACGGGTTGAAAAACATGCTCAATCATCCATGGGAGGCACTCAAATCGGTTATCGGCGATAAGAGCAGCCGTCTTGATGTTGCCAAGGTTTCACTGGACCTGCTGAAGAAAGATCTTGTCAAGAGTTATGTCCGTGATTCTTCCCGGGCATAACATGAATTTATGATGGTGCAACACATCCAACAACAAAGGAGATTATCATGATTGCAAATTGTCCGAATTTGGTAGCCGGTTTTAAAACAGTAGCATTGGGGAACGGAGCGGGTGCGGGAATGGGGTATGGAGCAGGCGGCTATGGCGCCGGTTATGGGGCCGGGTGCGGTACAGGTGGCGGCTTGGGGATGCATGCCCTAGCCGGTGGCTGCAAAGCGGCGTGCGGCTCCATGCTTGGAGTCGGATTCTTTCCGCTGGCACTGGTAGCTGCCGTTGGTTTTCTGGGGTACAAGGTCTACACCATTTCAAAGAACGAAGGTAACGGTTCGGCAGTTTCCAACAGTATCGTGTAATCTTGACTTTCTGGCTGATTTTGCGCGTATGCAAAAACTGATCGTTCTCTCTATCTCGGCAGTATTATTCCTGGCGGTTCTGTTCCTTGATCAGAACCGCGCTCCAGTGCCGGTTAAACTTATTCTCGGCGATCCAACTCCAATCGGACTTAGTTTCGTAATGCTATTCAGTATGTTTTCACAAACAGAACAGTCGCTTGCGGTTGCAGTGGCGCATGCGCGGGAAAGGAACAGCTATGAGCAAGGTATTTATCGGAGTGTTTTCAGGCATATTTATCGGCGCAGTCCTCTATGAACTGCTTAACAGGAACAATCCTGAGTTTATGAGAAAAGTTGAAGAACGTGCCAACCGGAAAATAGATGAGCTGTGCGGTATAAAACCTGACGTTGCAGCATAACGGAATGAAGTGGCTCAGTTTTATTGCCAATCCCATTTTCCTGCTGATGCTCGTCGGATCGTTTGTCTACGTGTTCTTCTTTTATCTTGCTGACGGACCGGCGAGAACACGGAAAACCGCAGAAGCAGAAACGGAATTTATCCGACCGACTTTTCCTCAAAATGCAACCAACGGGACAACGCAAGTGGCTGGAATTATCATGAAAGAGGATAACCCGTTTAACATCGGTAGAGGTCCTGGGCAGATGAATGTTCTGAGTGGTGAGCAGTTCATCGAACGGCAGAACCGACCGGCCAGAAAGCCTCGCCTCAGCCGCCAGGTGGACCAGAATGCCCAAACGGTTCAGGTTCAGTATCCGTACGGTTTTTCCGGTCAAAATGTCGTAGCGGTTGCCGGCGGTGCCTTGGGAAAAACCTGGATTGAGGCGCACTGGATCGGGTTGGAGGTTGGCCCGATCACTGCAGCAGTTGCCAAAGCCAACAATATCCCGCCGGATATAGCCGGTGTGCTCGTTGACGAGGTGACGCTGGTTTCTGCCGACGCCGGTCTCCTTGCCGGAGATGTTATTACCGCAATCAATGGCGCCAATCTAAACGACCTCAGGTCATTTAAGAACGCTACTCGGCAGGTGGCCCAGGCCACTCAGGCCGAGGTGACCATATACCGGAATGGCGGGTACAAAAATATCCGCGTCATCACCCCCGATGAGCTTGGTCTTGCTCAGGTTGAGGGTGCACCGATGATTCTTGCCACCGACCGGGCGCCGCACGGTTATTACGGCCCCTGTGACAGCTGCCATTCAATTGCTCCCGGAAGTGCGAATCTAAACCAGATGGCCAAAGATATGGGTGATATTTTATCAAAAACCGCTCCCAACATCAAAAAGGGGACGCCGCCGCCACACGGCAACCGGGGCGCCTGCACTAAATGTCACGTCCTACTCTGAACTCCTGCAACAGGAACGGCAACGACTTTTCCGAGTGTGCAATCTGTGAAACCAGAGCGGGATGGTCTGCGGTCTACGCAAATCTGGCGCTGGCGCTTTTCAAAGCTGCTATCGGCTACCTCAGCGGCAGTAAGGCGATCCTTGGTGATGCGCTCTTTTCATTCAAAGATTTCATTGCCTCGCTGGTAGTGGTTATCGGCATCAAGGTTTCCGGAAAACCGGCTGACGACCAACATCCGTACGGTCATGGCAAAATTGAATATGTTGCACTGTTTCTTATCAGCGTCAGTCTGATCATCTCGACCATTGTTCTGTTCGTTCATTCGGCCAAGGGACTTTGGCTCATTCATCAAGGATTTGGCAAGCCTCCGGGCATGATAGCCTTCTGGGCAGCTGTTATCTCAGTGGCTGCCAACTACCAGCTGGCACAATTCCTGCGGTGCGTCGGAGACAAATTGCACAGCCCGTCTATGCTTGCCAGTGCCCGTCATAATCACTCCGATGCGATATCCTCAATCATGGTTGCCGTAGCGGTAGTCGGAGCACACTATCTTGGATTTATGTTTCTTGATCCACTGGTGGCACTCATTGAGGCGATCCTTCTTGTTGGTTTAGGCATTGAGATGCTTAACGACTCACTCAAAGGGCTGTTTGACTCAGCTGCTCCAGTTGCCATTGTGGAGCAGATTGAAGCAGTAGCCCAGGTAATTCCGGGGGTACGCAAAGTTTCCAGAGTTGTTGCAAGGTATTTGGGGCAGGGAGTTTGGGTCGATATGACCATCAAGATAGAACCAACTCTCAACCATCAGGAAGGGTATTTGATCGGGCGGCATGTCAAGGAGAGCATACAGGCATTACTTGGTAACCACTCTACAGTGAATGTTGTCTTTGAACCATACATCTCATGATTGATACCGGCATAGCATGAAATACGCTGAATGTCTGAAATGCGGGCAGACCTCTCCGCGCTGGAGTTTTTTCGGCAATACCCTTGCCGCACTGTTCAAGGTGCTCATCGGTACCCTCACCGGAAGTAAAGGACTGGTGGCTGACGGCATTCATTCGGCAGCTGATGCCATGTCGTCGTTATTCATCCTGGTTGCACTCAAGGTTGCTGATAGGCCGCATGACGACAAACACCCTTACGGATACGGCAAGATCGAGTACATAAGTACCCTCTGTGCCAGTATTTTCCTGTTTGTCGGGGCCGGTTCAATATTTATCGATGCGCTGAAGACCTTCAGGCAGGGCGTACATTGATATGCCGGGCAATGCGGCACTGCTTGCCACGGTGATATCACTCTGTTTCAGTTACCTGATGTACGATTCAAACAAGTGTGCCGGAACACAACTCTCAAGTCCGGCAATGCTGGCTGATGCCAACGAAAGCAAGGCCGACAGCATTACCTCAATAGCGGTACTGCTTGGCTTGATTGGTGCGAAACTTGGTTATCCCAACGCGGATACCGTTGCGGCTGTTATTGTCTCACTCTTTATTTTCAACATGAGTGTTGAGATGTTTCTCCAGGGAATAAATGGTTTGATCGATATGTCCGTTGATCCGGAAATCATGGCGGAAATAATCACGGTAAGTAAAAACATTGAGGGTGTCATGGGGATTAAATCGGTTAAATCGCGACAAATGGGCAAAAAAACTGGATAGATCTGGAAATAGCGATTTCAAAAAAGAAAAGCATGACTGAAGTTCACGAAATCACCCAAATAGTTCGCGCTGCAATAATGAATGCTGTTGATGGCATCAGTGGCATTACCGTAGCCACATACCCAATGTGACTAATCTGCAAGGGACCGGTCTGTAATGGAAAACGGCGAATGGCTGGGAGAATTTACCGGGATAGTGTCGTTACTATTGTTTGTGGCGGCCAACGCCTATTATCCGGCCCGACTGATCGCTAATCAATTTCGACCCTGGCCGAGAGACGTTGCGATCTTTTTCAAGAAATATCTTGATATTCATATGTGGATGAACGTCATCGCCTTCGTACTTATGACCATCCATGCTCATTATACCGACGACCGCAATTTATTTCTCTACGCAAGTCTGCTGGTAACCGTATGGCTGACCCTGGCCGGACTTTTGATGCGATCAAAAAAGTTCACCAGCGACACCAAGAAACAGATGCGACTTATTCACACGCAGCAGATGGTCTTTGTCGCCTGGCTGGTACTGCTGATATTAGGGCATATCTTGACATGATATCCGGTATTCACACCGGCAGACAACAATGGGAGGCATTATGGCAGTAAACATCGACACCAGCGGACTTCAGTTTTTTCTGAAGGCGGTCATAATAAATATTAAAAGGCTGATAAACAGATGTATTGATTCATATAACAGCCTGTTCCAGCTTGATCCTGAAAATGCCCGCGAAATCCATAATGAACTTGGCGACGATTTGGAAAAAAGGGTAACCATGTCGGAGCCATCAAGGCATACCATAAAACAATCGGCCTCAGACCTGACCATGTCAATGCATACCAAAGCCTTGGCTTTGCCTATGAAGCACAAGGATTGCGTGATGAAGCGGTCAAGTATTTCAAGAAATCAATGGATATTGAACAGAGAAACAGCTGATTGAGTCCCGTTGTACCTGCCGCTGACAATTTGAGGAGACAACATGTTAAGTATCGTATTTGGACTGATCGCACTGAGCCTTGGTTTTTGGGGGATGATTAAATTCTGGTGGTACATGGTTGATGTGCTGATTGCCCTTCTACCGATGCTGCTTCTCTTTGGCGGCGCCATCGCACTGATGGCCGGCATAAAAAACACCGGCATGCGCAATTCTTTTAAAGTCAAAAAGAGGGCCACAGAAGAACCGGGAACCGCAGCGCAAAAAAAGGATGAATAGGAGCCGCTCATGTCATCTGAGAAGCAAACTGACACCGGGACAGGTCCTGACAAACCGGGACAGAAGTGCGGCCGTAATTATAAACCGTGGGTCTGGGGACTGGGGGCAATGGCGCTGGTAACCGTTGTCTGGGCTCTGTACGAAGGGTCACAGCAGGAAGGGTATATCGACAGCTTTCTCTCCAGAGGGGCAAAAGCGGGTAAGCGGAACATTCCAGGTATACAGCAGGCCGCCGGAGGCTCTATCGTGCCGCTGGCGCAGACAACCGGGGCCGTTGGCACTATTCAGACGTCTTACCATAGCCTTATCGATACGGTCAGACCCGCTGTTGTCAGTATTGCCGCTGCAGTCAGGACCATGCCGAATGTTTCCAACCAGGGGATTATTAATCCGTTTCCTACTGACGTCACGTACAACAGGATCGGCTCTGGAGTCATAATCGATCAACGCGGGTATCTGCTGACCAGCTACCACGTAATTGCTGGCGCTGAAACGTTAAAAGCCACTCTGTACGGTCCCGGTGGCGCTACCGACTACCCGCTGAAATTAGTCAAAGGCGATCTGCGCAGCGATATGGCACTGCTGCTGATTCAAGGCCCAGGCCCTTTCCAGTACGCTACGCTCGGCAACTCCGATGCGGCAAGAACAGGAGATTTGGTGTTGACCATCGGCAGTCCGTTCGGCTTTGAACAGACCGTCACTTCCGGCATGATCAGCAGCCGTAACCGGACGCTGCAGATGGGCGATGCCGTCTACGAAAACCTCATCCAGACCGATTCGGCGATCAACAGCGGTAGCAGCGGCGGCCCCATGCTTAATGTTAAAGGTGAGGTCATCGGCATTAATACCGCCATTTTTTCTCCGACCGGCGTATTTAACGGGATCGGATTCGCGATTCCGATCAACCGTGCCGCTGAGCTGGTTGGTGGGGTAATAGATTTCAACAACAGTACTCCTGGTGCGGCAGGTGGGCAGCTGGTCGCCTGGACCAGCCAAGGGCGACAGGTTGGCAACAACTATCGACTGCCAAACGGTCAAACCGTTATTGCCCCACACGGACCTCTTGGCGCCTGTATTGATTGCCACCCGCAACTCTTTGAGGCGCAGACGCAGCAGGGAACCGGCCAGCCGGTGGCCCTGAACGGTCAGGGGCGTCTGGTTGGCAACAGCTTTCTCCTGCCCGATGGACGGACCGTCACCCCGCCGCATACGCTGCGCGGCCTCTGCACCAACTGCCATCAGATTGCTTTTCTGGAAAAACGGGCGCAGGCAGCCACACCCGCAGCCTTTTTCGGTCCCGGTTCGGGCAGTGGCAGAGGCTTCTATGGACAGGGACGGATGCAAGGCACCCCGAACTATGGAGTCGGTCAACAGAGGGCCTATAGCGAACCGCTGCTGGGAGTCAACCTGATTGATGTCGACGACATTATCTGCCGCCAGGCCCAAATGCTTCATCCGGAAGGGGTGCTGGTCACGAGCGTCACCCCGGGTAGTGCGGCTGGTAGCGCCGGAGTTCAGCAGGGGGACATCCTGGTGCGAATAGCCGGCAGAAAAATCCCTGACATTGCCGGACTTACGGCTCTGCTTGCCGCCCGGAATTTTGGCAGGAATTTCGAACTGGTCTATTTGCGCAACGGCGCCCGGCAGACAGCCAGAATAAGAACAGGGGTGAGGAGCACCCCTTGAAAGAAATTATTGAACGGCTCTATCCGGAAGAGCTTGGAGTAATCACCACAAAGCCGGTAGCGATTACACCACCGTATCGGATCAGGAAAATAGCCGTAAGAGAGAATATGTGGAGCAGACAGAAGCGCTCTGTCAAAATGGCGGTCATCACACTGTTGATTTTACTCGTGGCCGGCTGTGTCTATTACTACAACCTGTTTATCACCGAGTCGTACGATGTTGTCCTCGAAGTGGCCCAGATGGATGCGGAGGTTACACGTAAGGAGTACCTGATAACCGGCATAAAACAAGTGGTGGAAGAGTACATGACATACGAAGGGAGAGTGTTCATTCATGCCGCCGAGATCAGAAATGCCCTCGAGCCTGTCAAGGAACAAGCCTTGAACGGGGCACCCTACCCGATTGACAAGCAGACCAACTCCGGATTCAAGTCGAAGTCGGCACTATCCCCGTTTCAGGCTGTTGCCGAGGGATATCCAACACTCAGACTATCGGAAGCATATCACAAACTTATGCTTGAACTGGCCAATACCGAAACGCGGATGGCAACTGCCAGGAACAGATACAATGCCGCTGCAACCAACTACAACAACGCCCTGGCGCTGATACCGGGATGTCTGTTCGGCTATCTGCTCAGATTCAAACCGGTGCCGACGTTTAGTGCGGAAAAGACCAAATAACAGGAGCGATTTGTGGACGCCAGTAAACGACAATTTATCGGGATCAGCCTTGGCGGGCTTGCCGCATTAGCTGTAGCAGGAATTGCTTCAGTTACCTACTCACTATTCCGCTATTATCTGATTCCGAAACCGGACAGCGACAGTAAAGGCAAAATCACGATACCACTCGGCGATATTGGCGCCGGAAACGCAAAATTTTTTGAATACAACGGATCTGCTGCGGTAGTAGTAACAAAACCGGATGGTAGCGTCGTAGCCCTCTCTGCGGTATGTCCTCACCTTGGTTGCATCGTTCAGTGGGAAAAGGACCGGCAGGATTTTCTCTGCCCCTGCCACGCAGGCTATTTTACCCCCGACGGCGAAGTCGTCTCCGGACCACCCCCCAGAGCGTTGGAGAAACTACCCTTCAGCATTGCCAACGGCACAGTCATCATAGGCTAAAGAAAAGGCACGAATTGCTTGATATATTGAAACAAATTTACTACTGGCTTGACGTTCGACTCGGTACTCACGGATTAATCAACGAACAACGAACCGGATATCTTCTGCCACGCAACATCAACGTCTGGTACTCGCTCGGCAGCGTTCTTCTGGTTATCTTTACCCTGCAGGTTATTACCGGTCTGCTGCTCATGCTCTATTACGTCCCTGATGCCGATGAAGCCTTTGCCAGTGTTTCCTTTATCATGAACGAAATTCCGCTTGGACGTCTGGTTCGGTTATTTCACGCCGTCGGCTCCAGCATGATGATTACGGTGCTGCTGCTGCACATGCTTTCGGTACTGTTTATGGGGAGCTATAAAAGCCCCCGGGAAATCCATTGGCTCACCGGTTTCATCCTCTTTCTTCTGTCTATGGGCATATCCCTTACCGGTTACCTGCTCCCGTGGAATCAGCTTTCCTATTGGGCAACCACCATAGCCACCGACTGCGCCAACTCAGTTCCGGTCATCGGTAGCTATCTGGTCGAATTGCTTCGCGGCGGCAAGCAGGTCGGTTACCAGACGCTCGGGCGCTTCTATACCCTGCACGTCGGTCTGCTCCCGTTGATCATCACCATCCTGATCGGCAGTCACCTCTTCCTCGTCAAGCGGACCGGAGTTTCCACCCCACCTTTTGGCCTTGAGGATACAAGCAACAAATGGAAAAGCGACGCATGCGTTCACGAAGAGCATCCTGACGGTATCCCGTTTTTCCCTAACTTCCTTCTACAGGACCTGATCTCAATTTCACTCTACCTCGCCTGTTTCATGGGCCTGGTATTTTTCATGCCGAATCTGTTCATACCATCAACCTCATACCTGCCGGCCAACCCATTGGTCACTCCAGCTCATATAAAACCGGAATGGTTCTTCCTCGCCAACTATCAGACACTGAAACTCTTTCCAAGCGAAATCATCGGACTCACCGTACAGGCGGTTGCCATTTCTTTTCTGGCGCTACTGCCGTTTATCGACCGGGGTTCTGAAAAACACCCGCTCAAGCGGCCGCAGTTCACATTCTTTGCCGTTGCCGGCATTTTACTCTGGATAAGTCTTACCGCATGGGGTCACTACTCATGAAAATGCATACGGGCTTAGCCTTGCTACTGACACTTATCGTACTGTTTCCGCAACTGGCCGGCGCAGCCGGACAACCGGTAACTGCCTGCATCCAGTGTCATTCGACACTGCCGGAAAAGTTCAGCAGCCCGGTCAAGCTCTGGCAGACCAGCATCCATGCTGAGCATAGCATCGGCTGCAACGCCTGTCATGGTGGCGATCCAATGGACCCCGCCCAGTCAATGAACCCCGCCAGAGGTTTTCGCGGTGTTCCCGATTCCTTGACGACACCCACTCTCTGTGGCGGCTGCCACATGGGGATTGCCAAACACTATATGAACAGTGCCCATGGCAGAGCTCTCGGTAACGGCGGTCCCACCTGCGTCAGTTGCCACGGCAGCCACGACATAAAAAGAGCGTCGCTGGCCCTTATCAGCAAAAAGTACTGTTCATCATGCCACACCTTTGAAAAAGCCCGCCTGATCAGAAGTGCGATGTCGAGGCGGGATACCATGCTCATGGCTATCGAAAAAAAAATCAAACTACTGAAGATCCAGGGTGTAGAAACCGACCCGCTGGAAAAACGATTATTTGCGTTGCGTAACCGTTTCCATGCCATGTTTCACAGCCTTGACATCAAGCTGATCATTATGGAGTCGGATCATATCCAGGCAGAGTTGGAGAAAAACAACGGAGCAGGCGGCGCCGGAACGGGACCATTAACCGGTGTCATGGCAATCGGCTGGGCTCTTGTGGCAGCGCTGCTGTTTTATCTGATCAAGAAGAACGTAGAATAACGTAATGGTGCAACGTTTGATACAAACCGACAAAGAAGCTGGAATGGCCAGATTCAGGGAAGCTGAATCGGGAGCGAAGCAAAAAAGGGGGAGTGCCACACCCGTAAAACCCTGACAAGGTTTTCAGGGTAACGGTCGCTATTTTCCGGTATAGCTTCTCAAATTCTGTGTGGTAAGGAAGTTTTCCAGATTATATGTAGCCCATGTGTGGTCTGGTTTGATTTTCAGTGCCACCTGGAGTTCCCGTATAGCTCCCTCCAGGTCGCCTTTGATGCTTAAGGCCATTCCCAGGTCGTAATGTGCGTCAAAGTAATTATTGTTTATGGTAATTGCTTTCCTGAACTCACCGATGGCAGCATCCACGTCCCCTTTTTCGGCAAGGGCAATCCCCAGATTGTTATGAACCAGGTAGTTCCCTGTCGTTACGAGAAGAGAATGCCGGCAGAGGGCTATGTTGTTCTGCCAATAGTCGAGCTGCTTCCACGTCAGCGAGGTGCAAACGATTATAGCCGAACCGCCGAGCAACGCAAGAATTCCCGCCCTGCATCGCATGCCCGTTGTCAAAGCCGGAACTCCCCATGCAGCCATGGTGAAAAGTCCTATGACCGGGATGTAAGTGTAACGATCCGCCATGGATTGATTTCCCACCTGGATAAGACCAATAACGGGCAGAAGAGTGACGAGAAACCAGAGCCACCCGACCATGAAGAAAGGATACCGAACCATCTCCCGGACGGTAACTGTGGATACAAATATCAAAACGAGCAGTGAACACGCTACCTGCCAGAGTGGAATTGACAAAGGATATGGGTAGTAGATGGCAAGTTCATGGGGCCAGAGTGTCTTGCCGATGTATGTTACATACGCGGTCAGGGCATTTTCAATACGAAGAGTCAAAGGAGCCGTGTCAAGACCTTGCATTGCTCCGGCATGCTGTTGGGTGTAGATGGTAATGACACCGGTAATGAGCGAGCAGACAAAGAACGGGATTTTTTCTCTTACCAAGCTTGAAATTTGGGGTCCCAACGGTTCCGTGTGGTGGTAACGGTTGTGAGGCCAGAAATCAATCAGAAGCAAGACAATGGGAAGCGTTACGAGCATCGATTTTGACATGAGACCGAGAATGAAGGTTACGAGAGACAGCACGTACAGAGCCGGCTTCCGTTTCGTCACATATTCGGCATACAGAAGGAGTGTGAGCATCCAGAAAAAAGTACTCAGGACATCCTTCCGCTCCGCTACCCAGGCTACCGATTCCACGTGCAGCGGATGAAGTGCAAACAGGGCGGCGACGAATGAGCTTTGCCACAGTGAACCGGTAAACCGGAACAGGAAAAGTAGCAGTAAAACGGTAGATAGTGTGTGAAGAACCACATTAGTGAGATGGTGGCCGCGAGGGTTCAATCCGTAAAATTGGGCATCAACCATGTGCGACAGCCAGGTGACCGGATGCCAGTTGCCGGATGCGTTCCCTGAAGTAAACGCCCACATGATATTCTCACCGGTTATACCGCTGATTACATGGGTGTTGTGGGTCACATAGACATCATCGTCCAGGTTCAGAAACGGGTGATCTGCTGTCTGAATATAGACCGACAGGATAATGACAACCAGTGCCGTACAAATTACGACACAAACGCCCGGTTTTCGATCATATATGGAGGAGAATAGCTGCTTGATAGTCATCCAGGAGTTCCTTAACTCGTCTCTTCCGGCAATGGCAGCAACTCAAATTGAGGCACGGAGAGATTTCGGTCAGTCTCTGCCAACGTTGTGGCATGACGTTCCAGCTTATTCCACCCGTGGCTCCCACCCTTTATCGCGGCAAGTACTGCTTTAATCGTGACTACATACATGAACTGGCGATAAGAGACGCGCTGTAACAGAACTACTCCAAGGCGACTTAAAGGACGACCGTCCAATTTAAAGGCAACCAGCGAGGCAAAAAGATCCAGCAACACAAAGGTGCAGTAGCCTACAGCCACCGCCCCAAACTCCCCGCGTAGTAACGACCAGAGAAAGACCAGATCACCGACAGGAGATAACACCGGGAAAATAACCTGGAAAATAAGCATATTTGGCAATGCAATCAAGCCTCGCGTTCCGTGACCGAACTGATGTCGGTGTTTCCAAAGGCACTGAAAGGTACCAAAACTCCAGCGAAACCGTTGTTTAAAGAGCGCCCGTACTCCCTCCGGAGCTTCTGTTATGGATCTGGCCCCGGGAGCATAAACAATGAGGCCACCTGCATCAAGTATTGAAAGAGTGAGGTCGGCGTCTTCAGTTAAAGTTTCAACTGAATAGCCTCCAACTCTCTGTACGGTACTGCGACGCCATGCGCCTGTGGCGCCGGGGACGACCGAAATACAGTTAAGGGAATCAAAAGCTCGACGGTCATAATTCTGTGACGTGACGTACTCCACGTCCTGGAATGCTGTCAGCGCGTTTGTTACGTTGCCTACCTGTACATTGCCGCACACAGCATCGACACCAGGATCTACAAATGGATCGATGAGACGGCTGATAGTTTGTGGAAGAACAATCGTGTCCGCATCGATGGTGACAATATATTCTTCCGAAGCCTCCCCAAAACCCAGATTCAGGGCAGAGTGTTTGCCACGGTTCGGGGTTGACAAGAGGTGGATCCGGGAGTGCTTTTGGGACATGTCTGAGACAATGCGGGCAGTATTGTCGGTACTGCCATCATTAATAACTATAACACGAAAGTGTGGGTAATCAGATGCCAGCAGAGCTTCGAGCGTGCGTTGTATGACCTTTGATTCGTTGAATGCGGGTACAACTACAGCAACCGGCGGACAGAACTCTGGAACTGAAGCAGAAGATTGATGTCGCAAGCGTACGGCAAAGCATCCGACGAAGAGGATGCGGGCAATAGCAATTGACGTGGCGGCCAGAAACATGACCTCAAGAATCTTCCATCCCCCCGTCCGCATCCAAGCGAGCATCGCTCCGCTAACTGTGACGAAGCGCTCAAGCGGTCCGATCTCGGACATGACTACAGCGTGTGAAACCCCAAGGAGTTGATCTACGTTTACGAGCTCGAAACCTTGGGCTTTCAAGAGTGGGATGATGCGGTTCAAGGCATCGACGGTTTGCTGGCGATCACCTCCCGCGTCGTGCATAAGAACAATGTTAGAACCGGTCGTGTACAGACGCGAGATTACATTATCAACAATGTGGTCGACTCCAGGCCTGGCATAATCCTCGGAATCAATGTCAGCACCGACAATTATGTACCCCAGGCTACTGACATTGTACAGACTGTGAAGAGCCGTAGACCGGTCAGGGTGAGAATCTGCATCGAAGGGAGAGCGAAAAAGCGAAGTGGTGTGGCCGGTTATCGATTCAATAGTCCGTTGAGTGATGTTCAATTCGAGCCGCTGTCTCGTATCGGAGATTATCTCGAAATTTGGATGAGAGAACGTGTGATTGCCCAGCAAATGCCCTTCAGCATAAGCACGCTTGACAATCTGCGGAAAACGTTCGGCCTGATCTCCGACCACGAAGAAAGTCGCAGGCACATCATGTTTCTTTAGTATCTGAAGAATCTGAGGTGTCCATACCGGGTCGGGCCCATCGTCAAAAGTTAATGCCACTCGCTTATCAGAGTCGTGCCCGAAGTGTTTTATTGAGTAGCCATGCGGCACTTTTTTGTAGTCGGCGTAGGCTATTGTGGCGCCATCCAGGTATATATCTCGTCGGCCTTCTTTAAGGGCATCGCCGATATTCAGTATCTCGCCTTTACCTTCAACGCCTATAACGTTGCGTTGAACAACCTTTGACAGCTGGTGCGGGTCGAAACTTTCGGGCGTTTTAAGAGATATGAAATCCCAGAGGCTCGGTTCCTCCAAACCCAGGCGCCACAGCGATGTGCCACGGGCTCCCAACCTGCGGACTTCCAGCATCTGGTTCCAAGCGGATATTGAATCGAGAAACCAGACCTCGTGGCGATCACCATTATCGTCGCTATAGGTAAAGGTGCTGTTGAGAGTTTTCGTATCTGTTTCAGCATCCGCCTGGTTGCGGGAGGCAATTGCCATGACATCATCGAAACCCAGCGCCACAGCACTTCTTTTTTTTGATACATTCCAGTCATAACCGTACCCACCTAAAGAGACCAGCAGCTTCCGGGGTGGAATTCGATGAATCATATCTCCAATCCCATCGTTGAACCAGTCTTTACTGGCAATAGGACCTTTTGTACCTGAGGGGAAGTGTTCATCATATGCCATGACGACCACGGCATCGGCGATCTTGCCAATTGCCTCGTAGTCAAAAGCTTCGTCGTTTAGTGGGACATCCACCGTAAGAAACAGGTTGTTCTTGTGGAGTGCGGTGGCGAAATCGCTCAGCCAGTTCAGGAGGTTATCCCTGTCACCTGGTTCTAGAGCCTCGATGTCAATATTGATGCCGTTCGCGTGGCTTTCCAGCAGGTCGGTCACCACCGCCGCGATAAGTCTGGGTCGTGCGTCCCAATCTTTCAGCATCTCGGTAGCCGCGTCCCCACACCATGTCCCATTTTCGTCGGTATTGGACAACCTCGGAATGATAGCAGCGTGACCGCTCGCAAGTGCCCTCTGAACTCGCTTGTCAACCTTGCGCTGCAACTGGCCGTCGCTGCTACGGAAGGAATACCAATCGGGAAAAACGATGTCGAGCTGACCGATGTGCATTTCAAGATCAGCAATTGAGCGGGGATCTTCCTGCACGACGAACGCACTGGTAACCCACGGCTTGGACAACAGGGCCGAATTAAAAGTTTGAGGTGTGGCTGTTTTTGACGAATCGAGTACGGTGTCAGTAGAGGCAATGACTATTGGCGGATCGGCATCGATCAATTCAGTAAATGCCGTCACATCATCGGCAAGCACCGGATTTATTGCCGGCAACCGAGGACTTTTAGAAACGCCATAAGCGATGCACGTAATAAGGATAAAAGCGGTTATACCAATCAAGGCCCCTATTCTAGTTGCCCATTTATAACGACGGTGAGTTTGATCTTCAAAAATCATATGGTTTTGTATTTCCTTTTAAGCGCTCGAGCAGATTGTAAAATCACTATTTCTTCAAATTTCCACCAGCTGACCACTGAATAAATGCAATACCACGCCAATCATTGCCAGCCGAATTACGAAAATAATCGCTATACTCACCCCGCATACCGAGATTGATATCAGCGCCGGAATCAAATGAGTGTTTGACCTTCAGGCCAACAGTCGGTCTCGTCTTATTGTTCCAATACTCCTCAGAATGGTCGGACACCGAGATATCAACTCCGGCAAAGGTATTAAGTATCCAGGCGGATTGATTAAATTCCATCCAATCGATTCCCTGCTCTACATAGCTGTTCAATATCACACCCTTGTCTACATTGCCGTTAGGAGCATAGGAAATCCCCCCCCATGTGGACCATGGGTAGCCGATAACATCACCATAAGCAAAACCTGCTGCGAGAGCGACAATACATCCAGCAATTGTAATGACTTTTTTCATTCAAACCTCTGACTCAGATTTTTCAGGTCTGAAAAATCCAATGTAAAATTACCTGCGGCACCAACAATATTTATTAAATATATGTGATTGGCTCACACGTTACCCCATTTTTGACACTGTAATTAAAAACACTCGCTGTTACAGCGTGTTACCGATGTAAATTTCGTCAAGTGGCACTACATTTTGTTTTTTGAGCGTCACATAGTCAGTTTCTTTACTCCTCC
>Ga0118677_10002280_pt1 | contig 38873 bp, 29 predicted proteins | sample AliMusrvi5mmetaG_FD_86154 | JGI IMG/M metagenome (GOLD analysis project Ga0118677, IMG submission 86154) | reverse complement strand
TATGTTTGGACCAAATATGTTCAAATAAATGGCGCTGTTGCAACCGTTACACAAACTCCTGTCGATACCGATCCTGCTCAAACACCGGGCTGGCGTGGGATCTACAACTGGGGAGTTGCAGCCTATACGACTACAGCCAGAAATCTGGCAGTTCAGGGCTTGTATACCTACATTGATCCTGCAGGTTCCGCAGCAGCAGCATTGGTAGCAAGTGGTTACACCAAAGTGAACTGGGGCATCACGATTTGGAATGATGCAAATGCCAAAGCAATGCTAAGTTCTGCCATTCTGGACGGAGTAGTAGGCCGCGAAACCAGTGCGCCCCGCTATTTCCATGCGATACCTTTTACTGTAATTGACCAATCGAAAGGGAACGTATCAAATGGTTACGGATTACCAAATAAATAACCAGTAGCCCACATCTTATAAATAACCCGTCCAATTGCGGACGGGTTATTTACTTTAATGACTAAATTCATCAACCTCTTTGGCTGGTCTGTTTTTTAGTTTGGAGGTAATTGTACGTTGCATTTAGTTTGCCTTTTGATACTAAAATGAGTGGTATGAGAAAGTTTCTGGTTTTGTGTTTACTGACCCCTTTGCTCTCATTTGGCCAATCTTCGCTCGTTCAGCGATCCTACTCAACCGAGTGGATTCTCAGCGATTTGATTCATTCCGATACCACAGGAATGCATCTGGCCGGTAAACCCAAATTGATCGACTCCAAATATGGCAAGGCACTTCTTTTCAATGGGTTGACAGATGGGATTTTTCTGGATCAGATGCCCTTGTCGGGTTTGGCTGCTTTTACAGTGGAGGTGATTATCTGCCCATACAGCGGTGGAACTTTTGAACAGCGCTATTTCCATTGTGGAGAAATCCGCGGAAACCGGGTGATGCTGGAGTTGAGGTCGACACCTACGGACTGGTACCTGGATGCCTTTATCCAATCGGGTGATCAGAAAAAAACATTGATTGAACCTGCATACCTTCATCCGCTGGATCAATGGGCTCATCTTGCCTTTGTCGTAGACCATCAAACCCAGATAACCTATGTCAATGGTAAAAAGGAACTCGAAAGCAAATTGCTGATTGATCCACTTCGGGAGGGCAAAACATCGCTGGGCGTCAGACAGAACAATATTTCGTGGTTCAAGGGAGCCATTTATAAAATCAGGATCTCTCCCAAAGTTTTATCCCCTGGGCAATTCATGGTATACTAAAGAATACGCCGAAATTTTTGAACGAACCATAGTGGAAAAGTTTCCGGTACTCATTTGAACCAAAACACCAAATTTTTCTTGCATGAAAAATGTCATTTTCTGTATATGTATGACATCGTTTGTTTGGATGGCGAATTTGCAACTGGATGCTCAAAACAGCAAACTGGTTCAGGAGGCTGAGCGAACCATGTTGCGTGCGACCCAGTTCATGGTTGAAAAAGCCTGCACAAATGGTGGTTACGTCTGGTATTACCTGCCTGATTTTTCACGCAAATGGGGAGAAATGGAGGCCTATAAAACCATGATCTGGCTGCAGCACCCGGGTACGGTCAGCATGGGTCACCTGTATCTCGATGCCTATCGGGTCACGGGAAATGAATACTACTATCAGGCTGCAGAAAAGGCTGCCAAAGCAATTGTCTGGGGACAAAGTCACGAAGGCGGCTGGAACTACATGATCGATTTTGCCGGCGACCGCTCCCTGAAGCAATGGTACGAAACCATTGGAAAAAATGGTTGGAGACTTGAAGAGTTCCAGCACTATTATGGCAATTCCACCTTCGACGACGACATCACCTCCGATGCAGCGCGTTTCCTGCTAAGAATGTATTTGGAAAAAATGGATCCCGCCTACAAACCGGCTCTCGACAAGGCCATCGATTTTATCCTACAGAGCCAATATCCTATCGGAGGATGGCCGCAGCGTTACCCGCTGAAATATGATTTTAACAAGCAAGGCCATCCCGATTATACCTCCTACTATACCTTCAACGACGATGTCATCTGGGAAAACATTCACTTCCTGATCCAATGTTACCAGGTATTGGGAGAAGAGCGATTTCTGGATCCTATCCGACGCGGGATGAATTTCTACCTCACTTCGCAGGATGCCTGCGGTGCCTGGGGGTATCAAATGAATCTGCAATTGGAAACTGCGGGTGCAAGAACGTATGAGCCGGCAGCATTCATGCCCGCACCCACTTTTACCAATGCCATGCTCTTACTGAAATTTTATCAGTATACCGGCGACAGAAAATTTTTGGTCCATGTTCCGGATGCCATCAAATGGCTGGAGACTACCAGATTGCCTGCCAGCGAAATGGAGGGAGGACGTACCCATCCGACCTTCGTGGAAATGGGCACCAACAAGGCATTGTATGTACACAGAAAAGGTTCCAACGTCAGGTATGGATTTTACTATACGGATTACAACAACGATCACCTCCTGGGACACTACAACGGAAGGCGCCATGTTCCTGTTGAGGAGTTGAAAAATGCCTACCAGCGAATATCCGCACTGTCACCATCGGAAGCGACCAGGGACTCACCGATCAAGCCAGAACAATTTGTGGGAACAGGTACACCTCAGACCTGTTATGACCTAAACCGGGATGCTTTTAATTATGTACCAAAAGAGCCGGATTTGATCGGGATCATACATTCCCTCGACAACCAGGGCAGATGGCTTACCAAGCATGCTTCCATCAGCCATCCATACATCGGTGAAGGGCAAAAACAGGAGCCTACAGATCAATATGCCTCTACCAATGTAGGCGATGAAACAGACACCTCTCCCTACCGGGATCCTTCAGATCAGGAATATATCTCGACAGGTGATTACATTAAAAACATGAATCTGCTGATCAATTTTGTGAAAGCCTCAAAAGCGGTGGTAACCCGGCCATGATTGAGGGAATAGCAGGAGGAAAAAGATTCAGATCAGGAAGGAGAGAAATTGGAAAATTTTGATTTAAGCAAGATGAAGATAAAATTTGGATGGTCGACGGTGTTAATCCTGCTGATTTTGAATTGGCCCGAAATCACCATGGCTCATTTTAAAACTACCCCAGCCTCTCCGATTCATATTACGGAGGAGGGGAAATTAATTTTCAGGACAGACGCCAAGGGCGACAGGGTACCGGATTTCTCCTACTGTGGCTATGAGGCCTCCGAACTTCCCATCCCGGATGTAGCGGTAAAAGTAATTGTGCACGCCCAGGAAGGGGATGCTACCGACCGGATCCAGACTGCCATTGAATATGTCTCGTCGCTGCCTTTGGATCAAAATGGTTTCAGGGGAGCCGTGCTTTTGGGAAAGGGTACCTTTTGCATCTCAGGTGGTTTGGCCATCCGTGCATCGGGCGTGGTTATCCGCGGAAGCGGTTGCCTTTCAGAGGGTACTGAATTGATAGGAACCGGTGAGGATAGAGCTACCCTGATCCGGATCACCGGGACCAATAACAGGAAAATGGAGGCTCAGGTCCGGCTGGAAGAAAAGTATTTCCCTGTGAATTCGACCGTCCTCTCCTTCCAGAAGGACCATCCGTTTAAAGTAGGGGACAAAATTGTAGTCAATCGTCCTTCCCCGCAAAACTGGCTGGAGAGCATTGGTGCCGACAAGATTGGCACCTACGTAGATTATACGCTCACCATGTGGACTCCTGGAGATTTTGACCAGAATTGGGACCGAACCGTTGTAGCAACCACTCCAACGTCAATCACCCTGGATGTTCCGCTGACCAACTCCCTGGATCCAAAATTTGGAGGTGGTTCCGTTGCAAAATACACCTGGGAGGGAAGAATCACACACGTTGGGGTCGAAAATTTGCGGATGAATTCAACTTTTGACGCCACCAATGAAAAAGATGAAAACCACAGGTGGATGGCCATCACGATGGACCACGTGCGTGACACATGGGTCAGGAGAGTGGTAGCCGAACATTTTGTGAGTTCAGCGGTTGCCGTTTGGGAGACAGCCTCGCACATCACCGTGGAGGATTGCAAGTCACTTGCCCCAGTCGGCGAAATAGGCAATTACAGGCGTTACTCCTTCCAGACCCTGGGGCAGCAGGTGCTCTTCCAGCGCTGTTATGCCGAATATGGCTACCACGCCTTCTCCGTTGGATTTACGACTCCCGGTCCAAATGCCTTTGTTCAATGTTTTTCCTATCTGCCATCCGAGTTCAGCGGGGCGATCGGTGGCTGGGCCACCGGCATCCTTTTCGACAAGATGACCATCGACGGCGGGATCATCAGCCTTGCCTACCGGGATGTCGATGGACAAGGTGGCGGATGGAGTGCAGCCAATTCACTCTGTTGGCAATGCAGGGCAGCACAGATCCACTTGCCGGCACCCCCAATGGCGCAAAACTGGGCCTATGCCAGCTGGGCACAAGGCTATGGCGATGGGCACCACGAACTGCAGCATACCTTTGTCAAACCGGAGAGTGTTTTTTATGCCCAACTGGAGGCAAGAACAGGAAAGAAATCTCCCGAGGAGGATAAGATACTTGTATATCAAACTCCAGAGACAACAGCTCCGACTGTTGAGATGGCTGCAGAGATGAGCCAGCGTTCCAAAACTCCGGATCTGACCATGGATGGATGGATCGACAGGATGATGGCCACCTATCCGATCATTTCGGATCTTTCCGCAGCCAAAACAGTTGAAGAAACGGGGTTCAGGCTTCCTGGCAAGGAAAAAGTACAAGGGCCGGTCTTCACCCTGAAAAACGGCTGGATCGTAAAAGGCAACCAGGTGGCCACCGGCAGGAAAATGCGTACTTCCTTGTGGAGAGGGACCACCAGACCTTCGGAATTGGTGAAACCGGCTCCCAATCTGGTCCGGTTTGTTCCCGGCAGGATGGGCAGGGGGCTCACGGATGAACTGGATACCCTGGCAGACGATATGGTCCGCGACCGGGCCGTGGTGATGCAAAATTTTCCGGCACTCTGGTATGAACGTCGTCGCGACGATCACGCAAGAACCCGACGTGCCAATGCCGAGGTTTGGGCACCCTTTTACGAGCAGCCCTTCAGCCGCAGTGGTCAAGGGGAAGCCTACGACCGGCTCAGTAAATATGATCTGACGAAATGGAACAGCTGGTACTGGCTGCGATTGAAAAAATTTGCCGATCTGGCCGATCAGAAAGGACTTCTGTTTTTGGAAGAGCACTACCTGCAGCACAACATCATCGAAGAGGGTGCCCATTGGGCCGATTATCCCTGGCGGACTGCCAACAACATCAACAACCTCGGATTCGCAGAATACCCACCCTTCTCGGGCGACAAGCGCGTCTTTATGGCGGTTGAATTTTACGATACCGTCAATGTGGTCAGAAAACAATTTCACCGGAACTACATTCGCAAGAGCCTCGATAACTTCAGGGACAACAGCAACATCATTCATCATCTCGGGATGGAATACACGGGCCCCGTTCATTTCGTGCAATTCTGGCTGGACGTGATCGGGGAGTGGGAGCGGGAAAATCACAAACGGGTGCTGGTGATGCTGCCGGGCACCAAGGATGTGCAGGATGCCATCCTGGCGGATCCAAAGCGGTCGGCCATCGTGGATGCGATCGACGTCATCCAGTGGCAATACCGCAAGGATGCATCGATCTATTCGCCGGTGGGTGGCGTCAGCCTCTCGGAAAGACAGTATTTGCGGCTGGAGGAGCCGGGAGAATCCTCTTTCGATCAGATTTACAGGGCGGTGAGTGAATTTCACCACAAATATCCCGGAAAGGCCATCACCTATTCCCGAAGAGGTGTCAAACTGGCCGACTGGGCCATCTTTCTGGGCGGTGGATCCTTTGCCTCCTTGCCCCCCATCAAGGAGGCACAGTTTTTCGAAGAGGCCGCAGAAATGAGTTGCCTTGATAGGAAAAATGGGAGTGGCAAACAATATGCCCTTGGTAAAATTGGTACCGGATACATTCTTTACGGGGATTCCGAAAAACTGGAGATGGATCTTACTGGAGACAAAAGCAGTTACAAGCTGAAATGGATCAATCCGGTAAGCGGAGAGATGAGCACAACAGGATCAATGGTTCAGGGAGGAAAAATTACGGCATTGGTCGCACCTTTCAAAGGTCCTGCGGTGGCTTGGATGACAAAGAAATGAACCGATTTATAGGAGAAAAAGCATGATCAATAGGACTATTGGAGCTAATTTAAAAAATGGAATGGCGAGAAAAAGTTTGTTTTTTTGGATTTGCTTTTTTGCGATTTCCGGATTAATAGGTGTGTCGCAGAAAGTACAGGCACAGAAAAATGTTACGACAGATACAAGTGGATACAACAATCCCGTTTTGGGCGGTGATTATCCCGACCCTTCCGTTTTACATGTAGGAAACGATTATTACCTGACCAATTCCTCCTTCGATTATTATCCGGGATTGCTGATCCTACACTCCACTGACCTGGTCCACTGGGAGCGGATCGGTCACGCATTGCATAAAAATGTGGGTTCGGTATGGGCACCCGATCTGGTAAAATTCAAGGATACCTGGTACATCTATTTTCCTGCCGGGAGGACCAACTGGGTCGTCACGGCCAAGTCCCCGGAAGGCCCCTGGAGTGAACCAATAGATTTGAAACTGCATGGATTCATTGATCCCGGCCATCTGGTTGGGGCAGACGGAATCCGCTACCTTTACCTTTCACACGGTTCGATCGTTCAGTTGTCCGAAGACGGACTTTCCACCGTAGGTGAGCCAAAAGAGAGCTACAGCGGCTGGGAATTTCCAAAAAACTGGAGCACCGAATGCTTTTGCCTGGAATCACCCAAATCAACCATTCGAGGCGGTTATTTTTACCAAACGGTGGCCGAAGGTGGAACCGGTGGACCCGCAACCTCCCACATGGTGGTGTCGGCCCGTGCCAAATCCCCCTTCGGACCATGGGAGAATTCACCCTACAATCCCATCATCCACACGGCAAGCCGCGAAGAAAAGTGGTGGAGTCAGGGTCACGGAACCCTGGTCGATGATGTGAAGGGCCAAACCTGGATACTCTTTCACAGCTATGAAAAGGGATTTCACACCCTGGGTCGTCAGACACTGATGCTGCCTGTCGAATGGACCAAAGAGGGATGGTTCAGAATCCCTGAAAAAAAGAGAAGCAGTGACCTGCTTCAAACACCTGCCGGTTCAAATACGGTGAAAGAGCAGGGGCTGTCGGATGATTTCTCCGGAGAACGTCCTGGATTACAGTGGCAATTTTTCAAACTTTACAATCCCGGCAGGATAGAATTGAAAAAGAGCGGTTTATTATTGACGGCAGAGGGTAGTTCATTTGAAGACAGTTCGCCTTTGCTTGTCAATCCATCGGATCATCGCTATGAGGTCCAGGTGGAATATACCCTGGATGAAGAGGTAACAGCCGGTCTGACCCTTTTTTACAATGAACTGGCCAATGTGCGGATCTCCGTAGATAAGAATCAGTTTGGTGTATACATCCAAAAAAATCCAAAAATCAGGGAAAAGAATAATTTGGGGAATCATGGTTTCCTGAAAATTCTTAACGACAACAATGAAGTAAGTTTCTATTTTAGTGCGAATGGAAAGGATTGGAACAGGGTCGAGCGAAGTCTCGACATCACCGGATACAACCACAATGTCTTTGGACAGTTTTTGAGTCTGCGGGCAGGAATATTCGCCTTTGGCAAGGGCAAAGTGAAGTTTGAAAATTTTATTTACAAGGCATTATAAATGCAAGTTTGAAAAAAGCGATATGAGAAAAGGAATTAGTTTTATGAAAAAGTTACAGGCCATTCTTGCGACCCTTTTTCTGGCCGGAAGTTTGTCTGCTCAGGAGCCGGTTGCGGTGAAAAGTTATAGGGCCATCGACCTGCGTCTGTTTTCAGACAGCCGTGGTCACTGGTACGGTATTCACGATGACGGAAATATTGTCAATCCGGTGGCCAATCAGCCCACCTATCCTGCTACCGACATTCTGAAGATAGCCGACAACATCCTGCTCTATCAGCGCAACAACGGCGGATGGCCCAAAAATTACGACATGCAGGCCATTTTGACTCCGCAGCAAACTGATAGTTTATTGAAGACCAAGGACATGGTGCATACCACCTTCGACAACCAGACTACCTACACCCACATCGAATACCTTGCACAAGTTTATACCCAAACCTCCATAGAAAAATATAAAACGGGTGCGTTGAACGGAATTCAATTTATGTTGAAGGCCCAATATCCGAATGGAGGTTGGCCTCAATATTATCCGATTGAAGCAAACAACTACAGCAGTCACATTACCTTCAACGATGGTGCCTACCTCGGGGTCATGGAGACGCTGAAGAAAATCCTCGATCAAAATCCAATGTTCGCTTTTGTGGATGATCAACTGAGAAGCAAGATCAAAATCGCTTTCGACAAAGGCGTCGATTGCATTCTGAAGTGCCAGATCGTGAGCAAAGGCAGACTGACTGCATGGGGCCAGCAACACAGTGAATTCGATCTGAAACCAGTCTGGGCCAGGGCATACGAAATGCCTGCCATCACCAATGGGGAGAGTGCGCAGATCGTCCTCTTTTTGATGAGTTTCGATCATCCCAGCCAAAAAATTATTGAGTCGGTTCAGTCTGCCGTTAAATGGTTCAGTGAATCAACAATCTACCACACCAGGGTGAAGACCATCCAGGCGCCGCCTGAAAAGTCCCAATGGAAAATCAGCACCATCGACAGGGTGGTGGTGATTGATTCGATGGCCCCTCCCATCTGGACACGTTTCTACGAGATTGAAACGGAAAAACCCCTCTTCAGCGACCGAAGCAGCAAACTGTTCTATTCGATGGCTGAAGTCAGCCGTGAACGGAGAAGCGGATACGGATGGTACACTTATGCCCCGAAAGAGGTGCTGGACAAATATCCCGAATGGCAAAAGAAATGGGCACCTGAAAAAAATGTACTGACTAAATAAGTGTAGTATGAAGCATTTTCTTTTTCTGATAATAGGAGTGTTCTTTTTTTATGCGCTGAGTGCGCAATCTTCCGAAAAAATCTGTCCGAAACTCGGGGTGGCCACCAACCACCGTTATCTGACCGCAGGTGGCCAGCCCTTCTTCTGGCTGGGAGATACCGGCTGGATGCTGCTGGCCAAATTGAACAGGGAAGAGATCGGAAAATACCTCGAGAACCGCAGGCAGAAGGGATTCAATGTGATCCAGATCATGTTGTTGCACACCTTGAATGTGGTAGATGCCAATGGTGATTCCGCGCTGGTAAATAAAAATATAGCAAATCCCAATATTTCAAATGATCCGAAGAAACCGGATTATTGGAAAAATCTTGATTTTGTGGTGGATCTGGCCGCCACGAAAGGAATTTACGTGGCGCTCGTCCCGGTCTGGGGGCCCATCGTACGTGCCGGACTCGTTAAGGAAAATCAGGCAGGGATCTATGCCGAATTTTTGGCAAAACGGTACCGCAATCGTTCGAATGTTATCTGGGTCAATGGAGGCGATGTCAGGGGGGATGATTCCCCTGAAATATGGAATACCATTGGACGAACCCTTAAAAAGTGGGATCCCGATCACCTGATTACCTTTCATCCCTTCGGACGAACCCAATCCTCCAAATGGTTTCACCAGGAATCCTGGCTGGATTTCAATATGTTTCAGTCGGGCCACAGGAGTTACTCCCAGGATACGACGGCTTCCGATCTTCATTATGGAGAGGACAACTGGCGATACCTTGTTGCTGATTATGCAAAAATACCCGTGAAGCCTACCCTTGACGGTGAACCTTCGTACGAAGGGATGCCTTATGGGCTACACGACACCTTGCAGCCGCGCTGGAATGACAGCGACCTGCGAAGATATGCCTACTGGTCTGTTTTCTCGGGAGCCTGCGGCTTCACCTATGGGAACAATTCCGTGATGCAGATGCTTAAAAAGACGGACACGAAAAGTTCCTACGGTGCAAGGGAGCCGTGGGAGCAGGCCTTGAATAATCCGGGAGCCGGCCAGATGATATTTCTCAAAAATCTGATGCAGCAATATCACTTTGAAACGATGGTGCCTGATCAGTCGGTTTTGGCGGATCAGGGTGAGCGGTACGACCATTTGTCTGTGCTAAAGGGGAATGATTATCTGCTTGTTTATAACTGGAACGGAAGAAATATTATTCTTAAGCCGGAGTTGTTGCAGGGAAAACAATACAGTGTCAACTGGTATTCCCCCAGAAACGGAATATTCATGAACGTCGGTCAGATTAAAAAAGGTGAAAAATTTGAGTTCAATCCTCCGGGCGAAAAAGGTAACGGAAAAGACTGGGTCCTGATTCTGATTAAATACACAGCAACCGATCCGTCCCTCTCACGCTTATCAATCCCCCGCGACAGCTCATTTACTACTTACCTTGCCTGGCTTAAAATCACAAGGGATTTCCCGCAAGCGGTCATAGCAGATGATAAACTACCGGAAGGATTGGATGCAAATTATGGCATTGTATACAAGACTTTGCCTGTTTCTCCCTATGGGAAACGTAATTTGCATCTCGATCTGTTTCGTCCGCAGAAGGCAGGTCAATACCCTGTCCTGCTTTTAATTCATGGTGGAGGATGGAGATCTGGCAACAGAACCATGGAAAGTCAGCTGGCACAACAAATTGCTACACATGGTTATGTTACAGCAACTGTCGAATACAGATTATCCCCCGAAGCAATCTATCCTGCCGCCGTATCCGACATCAAATCGGCAGTCAGGTTTCTGCGATCCCAATCTGCAAAATTCAGCATCGATCCGGACCGAATCGCCATATCAGGAACTTCTGCAGGAGGGCAACTGGCAGCGCTTGTCGGTATGACAGTAGATGTAAATAAATTTGACAGTGAAGAAGCTGATTCTAGGATTTCTGCAAGAATTCAGGCCATCATTGACATCGATGGAGTGCTGGATTTCAGGGATCCCAACGAAAGTGGCAAAGATGAAGATCCTTTGAAGTTGTCTGCTGGTGCCTATTGGTTCGGCGCAACCTATAAACAGGCTCCAGAAAAGTGGCTTGAGGCTTCTCCTATTGTCTACGCGGGAAAAAATTCTCCGCCTGTTCTTTTCGTGAATAGCGCGTTGCCCCGTTTTCACGCGGGTCGCGACAGTGTGATCTCCATCCTGAATCGCTACAAAATATACACGGAAGTTCATACCTTGCCGGGAACGCCTCACCCATTCTGGCTTTTTCACCCCTGGTTTAAAACAACTGTTGATTACATGGTTTCTTTTCTCGACAAAGAATTTAAAAAAGAGGATACACACTCCAAAAAATAGCACAAAATGAACAAATACAGACTTATATCCATTTTGATTGGACTGCTGACCACTTCGACGACTCTATTTGCCCAGGACAAATTCATCCTGACCGTTTCCCAGGACGGAAAGGGGGATTTCAGTACCATTCAGCAAGCCATCGATGCCAGCAAGGCATTCCCGGATCAGCGGGTGACAATCTACGTCAAAAACGGAACCTACCGGGAGAAAGTCAGGGTTCCCTCCTGCAACAGTCAGCTGTCCATCATTGGAGAAAGTGTTGACAGAACCATTCTTACCTTCAACGATTACTTCAATCGAATGGGCAAAGGGAGGAACAGTACATTTTTTACAGGAACCCTGACGGTCGAAGCCAATGATTTTGTGATGGAGAATATCACGGTAGAGAATTTTTCTGGTCCTGTTGGACAGGCTGTTGCCCTGCACGTAGAAGGTGATCGTTGCCTTTTTGTCAATTGCAGATTTCTGGGCAGCCAGGATACCCTCTACGCCGCTGGAAGATTCAGCCGTCAATATTTCTTTCGATGTTATGTAGAGGGAACGACCGATTTCATTTTCGGCGAAGCAACGGCCCTCTTTGAAAAATGTGAAATTCATTGCAAGGCCGACTCCTACATTACCGCAGCCAGTACTCCGGAAGGAAAACCATTTGGATTTGTCTTCCTGGAGTGTAAAATCAACGCTGCCAGCGGTGTGTCAAAGGTGTTTCTTGGCCGTCCATGGCGGAGTTTTGCGAAGGTGGCCTATCTGAACTGCGAGATGGGTTCCTTCATCCGGCCAGATGGGTGGGACAATTGGTCTAAAACCGAAAATGAGCAGACGGCCCAGTTTGCAGAATACGGGAACAAGGGTGATGGTTCTAAATTGGAGGGTCGCGTGGGTTGGTCAAAAAAACTTTCGGAAAAACAGGCGGCAGCATTTACCAAGGAGCAAATTTTTGTTTCTTTGGGCTGGGAGCTTCCGATGAAAAAAATTTGGTATAAAACAGATATACAATGAGATATAAGATGAAACTCACACTGATTGCCACTTTATTGGTTATACTCATCTCTTTGCAAATCTTCTCTTATGCACAGAAAGCAAAAGAAATTTCAAAAGTTTGGGTAGCTGATAATGGCAATGGCACCTATACCAACCCGGTGCTGCACGCCGATTATTCCGATCCGGATGCCATCCGCGTAGGCGACGATTTTTACCTGACCGCCTCCTCCTTCAACTGCATTCCTGGATTGCCGATCCTTCATTCCCGTGACCTGGTGAATTGGGAATTGGTCGGATATGCCCTGCAAAAGCAGCCTCCGTTTGATGTATTTGCCAAAGTACAGCACGGAGGGGGTGTCTGGGCCCCCTGCATTCGCTTTCACAACGGTCATTTTTACATCTACTATCCCGATCCCGACTACGGAATTTACATGGTAAAAAGTGCCAATCCGCGGGGATTATGGTCTGAACCATTGCTGGTTCAAGCCGGAAAGGGGTTGATAGATCCCTCTCCATTGTGGGACGATAACGGGAAAGCTTATCTGGTCTACGCACTGGCGGGTAGCCGTGCGGGAGTTAAAAGTGTATTGATGGTGAGCCGAATGAGCGAGGATGGCACGAAACTTTTGGGTAATAGCGTGATGGTATTTGACGGTCACCGGGATCATCCGACCGTGGAAGGACCAAAATTCTACAAGAGAAATGGATTCTACTATATTTTTGCGCCTGCCGGCGGAGTTGCTCCGGGATGGCAGATCGCCCTCCGCTCAAAAAATGTGTTTGGTCCCTACGAGGTGAAAAAAGTGATGGAGCGTGGAGGTACAGATATCAATGGTCCGCACCAGGGGGCCTGGTTGGATACCAATTCGGGAGAAAACTGGTTCCTTAATTTTCAGGATCTCGGGGCCTATGGCCGCGTGCTTCACCTGAATCCAATGAAGTGGGTCAGCGACTGGCCTGTCATTGGCACAGATGAAAAAGGAACTGGAACCGGCAACCCTGTCCACACCTATAAGAAACCGAATGTCGGGAAAAACTATCCGGCTATGACTCCGCCCGAAAGCGATGAATTCAACACCAGCGAACTGGGACTGCAATGGCAATGGCACGCCAACTACCAGATGACTTGGGGCTATCCCTCTGGCAACCTGGGGTTTTTCAGGTTGAACTGCATTCCCCGCCCTGCCGAGGCCGTCAATTTGTGGAACATCTCCAATCTGCTTTTGCAGAAATTTCCTGCTCCGGAGTTCACAGCCACTGCAAAATTAACTTTTGATGCCCGTTTCGATGGGGAAGAGGTTGGCCTGGTAGTGATGGGTTTGGATTACGGTGCCGTTTCCGTGATCCGGAACAATTCGGTACTGGAGGTTCGTGCCAAATATTGCAAATCTGCCGACAAGGCTACAAAAGAAGAAATTTTCGATACACAAAAGCTTGAAAATTCGACTATCTACTTTAGGGTACACGTTGAAAAGGGTGCAGTTTGTAACTTTAGTTTCAGCAAGGATGGCCAGAATTTTAATGCGATCGGCAGGCCGTTCAAAGCCCGCGAGGGGCGCTGGATCGGTGCCAAACTGGGATTCTATGCCTTGCGCGATGGTGTAATCAACGATGCCGGATCTGCGGATATAGATTGGTTCAGAATAGAAAAATAGAATTTTGCAATTGATCATAAACAGCCAAATAATACCTTGAAAATATGAACCTTCACAATTCGGTCCTTTCAGTGCTTTCTACTGTGCTCATTTGCGTAGCCGGATGGTCACAATCTGTTGCTCAAACAACCGCGAAAGAGTTGTACCAGGGCCTCGAGTTTAAAATGCCCGTGGTACAGGAACCGGTTATCCCCTCCAATTCTGTCGTGATTACCGATTTTGGTGCCAAAAGCGGTGGGCAGTTCCTGTGTACGAATGCCTTCAGGGAGGCCATCGAATTTTTATCAAAAAAAGGTGGAGGTAAGGTGATTGTTCCGCGTGGAACTTGGCTGACTGGCCCAATTACGCTGAAAAGCAACATTGAACTTTTCACGGAAGCAGGAGCTCTTGTACTGTTTTCAAACGACAAGAATTTGTATCCCCTGGTCAGTACCAATTTTGAAGGCTACAATACTTACAGGTGTACTTCGCCTGTGAATGGTAAAGACCTTGTCAATGTCTCCATCACGGGTCACGGTGTATTGGACGGTGGAGGGGATGCCTGGAGGGCGGTAAAAAAGGAAAAACTCACCGAATCCCAATGGAAGAAACTCGTAGCCTCGGGAGGGATTGTCAGTGAAAATGGAAAAACCTGGTACCCATCCGAACAGTTCAGGGCTGGTGAGAAGATCGCTGAAATGAATGTCCCACGGCAGTTGAAAACCAAAGCGGAGTTTGAGCAGATACGGGATTTTTTGCGCCCTGTGATGATTAGTCTGATCTCCTGCAAGAAGGTGCTGATTGATGGCCCTACCTTCCAGAACTCTCCTGCCTGGTGCATCCATCCACTGCTTTGCGAGGATCTTACTGTGAGAAATGCGACCGTGAAAAATCCGTGTTATTCGCAAAATGGTGATGGAATCGACCTCGAATCCTGCAAAAACAGTGTGATTTATGACAGCAATTTTGATGTTGGAGACGATGCCATGTGCATCAAATCGGGGAAAGACAAGGAGGGACGCGACAGAAATGTCCCGAATGAAAACCTGATCATCAAAAATTGTGTGGTATTTCACGGTCACGGCGGAGTGACCGTAGGTTCCGAAATGTCAGGTGGAGTCCGCAACCTTCACGTTTCCAACTGCACGTTCATGGGGACCGATGTCGGACTTCGCTTCAAGAGCAACCGCGGGCGAGGTGGCATTGTTCAAAATATTTATATCTCTGAAATTGAGATGATCAATATTCCCGCGCAAGCGATCTCCTTTGATCTTTATTATGGCGGAAAATCACCCTCGGAGGCAATGGATGACGGGGATAAAAAGGCAGAACCATCCTTGCAATCGGTCTCTGAGGAGACCCCTCAATTCAGGGATATTTTTATTCACGACATCAACTGCAAGGGAGCCATGCAAGCAATTTTTCTACAGGGCTTACCTGAGATGAATCTCGAAAATATTCAGTTGGAGAAAATATATATGGAGGCAGTAAGCGGATTGACCTGTATCGACGCCAACCACATCCTGATTAAAAATGTAACGATGGTAACCAGTAAGATGCCGGTATCCGACTTGAAAAACTGTAAAAACATCACTTTTGATGGATTGAAAACAGGACCAGGATCCTCCTCTCTTTTTCACGTTTCCGGTTCTAAAACAGAAAATGTTTCGCTGAAAAATTCTGGAATTTCAAACCCCGACAAAGATTTGATAGTGGAAAAAGAGGTTCCGGCCAAAGCGGTTACCGTGGTCAACTAGTCTGCCATGTTTTGTGAGGATGCAGGGTGAGGTCAGACCTTTCGCCTGTTGGAAGACTCACGGATAATCAATTCTGTTGGCATAACCATGGTCGTAAATGTTTTGTCCTTGTGGGCTATCTGGTTCAGAATGAGCTCAGCTGCTTTTTGCCCCATCACAAAACCGGGTTGTGCAATGGTCGAAATCGAGGGAGATACAACCCGGGAAAAGGGTTCGTTGCTGAATCCAACGATACCAACCTCTTCCGGGATCCGGATTCCCTTATCTCGAAGGTAAATCATTGAACTGAGTGCTGTTGTATCGTTTCCGCAAAAGATGGCATCAGGAGGCCAAGGGAGATTCATCAGGTGCTGAATGGCATTTACCCCATCGCCGGCTGTGAGGGAGTTGGTGACGACGAGGGATTCATCAAAGGGTATACCATTCTTCTCAAGAGCCTCCTTGTATCCGTTCTTACGATCAGAATAGGTGATCAGGTTCTGGGGCCCTGCCATGTGTCCAATCCGTTGATAACCCTGGTCGATGAGATGCTGGGTGACCCGGAAACCTCCCATGAAATCGTCCACGACAATTTTATTGGTGTCTATTTCAGGAACCACCCGGTCGAAGAAGACCAAGGGAATGTTTTTCTTCCTGAATGCCTTCAGGTGTTCGAAATTGGTTGGCTCCATGGCGATGGAGATGATCAGTCCGTCGACCCGATTCGAAAACATCGAGTGAGCAATGGAAATCTCCTTGTTGGCCAAGTCGTTAGATTGTGAAATAACCACCGTGTAACCGGCACTGAAAGCCACATCTTCCACACCGCTGATAACGGCGGAGAAAAAGTAACGGTTGATCAATGGCACGACGATCCCGATGGTATTTGATTTTTTATTTCGAAGGTTGGAAGCCAGAACGTTGGGCCGGTATCCTATGGTGTCGGCCATGGCCAGAATTTTCTCCCTGGTCTTGACGCTGATGCGCGGGTTGTGCTGCAGTGCCCTTGAAACGGTTGATGCAGAGATCTTCAGCTCTCTGGCAATGTCGTGGATCGTTGGTTCAGATTTTTTTTGCATTTCCTGTTTCAATTGGTACAAAGATGGAAATATTTTCTCTTCCGGACACCAGGAAAAAAATATTTATGCAATCGATTGCACAATTCTGAATAACTCTTTATATTTGTAGAATGAAAGAGTGACTTAAGTGAGCTAAAGTGACTAAATTGCCTAAAGTATTTGGCCACTTGATGATTCAGTCCGGGATCCATCACTTTAGTCACTCTAGTCACTTTAGCTCACTTAAAAATACCAATCATGACCATCCAATTCGAAGAGCGCTTTGCCTCACATCCTTCCGATGTAAAACATTACGGGACCACACAGCTAAGGGATCATTTCCTGATTGAGAAAGTAATGGAAGCCGACCAGATTCACCTGGTCTATTCACACTATGACCGTTACATTGCCGGTGGTGCGGTCCCTGTGAGCGGCCCACTCGAACTTACTGCCGTGGATGCCCTCAAAGCACCCTATTTTTGCCACCGCAGGGAGTTGGGAATCATCAATGTCGGCGGCAGGGGCTCGGTCATTGTGGACGATAAAATCTATACCCTCGATTTTAAGGAGGCACTATATGTTGGGAAAGGTTCACAAAAAATAATTTTTAGTTCGGAAAACAGTGCGCAGCCAGCCCATTTTTACCTGAACTCCACACCCGCCCACAAGGAGTTCCCTACGCGGCATATCACGCTGAAAGATGCCAATGTGTTGCAAATGGGTTCACCTCTAACCTCCAATGAGCGTCAGATCAATCAGCTACTTATCAGCAAGGTCATCGAAACCTGCCAGTTGCAAATGGGAATGACGGAATTGCGTCCAGGCAGTGTCTGGAACACCATGCCGGCCCACACTCACAGTCGCAGGATGGAGGTTTACTTCTATTTCAATGTACCGGATGGTCAGGCCATCTGCCATTTTATGGGAGAACCCCAGGAGACCCGTCACATCTGGATGACCAACGAACAGGCGGTCATCTCGCCCAACTGGTCGATACACTCGGCTGCCGGTACTGCCAACTACATCTTTATCTGGGGAATGGCGGGCGAAAATCTCGACTATGCCGATATGGACGTCGTGCAACCAAACCAGCTTAAATAAAACACAAAGTCGGAATTAGACCCCATCATCCATCATTCATCATTTCCCCACATGGATCGTCGTAACGCCTTCAAATATCTCTCTATGGCCGGTTTGTTGCCTCTGGCAGGAAAGCTGGAAGTAGCCTCCGTGGTGCACAAGGCAACCATTTCGGAAAGGGATTATTGGAGTACATTGCTTGCCAGGATCGCCACACCCTTGCTGGAATCACTAAGCAAAGGAGAACTGAAGAAAAACATGCCGGTGGAATGTCATCCTGGAAGCGAAGTCTCCCGCCACACCGTTACCTATCTGGAGGCCTTTGGCCGACTGATGGCAGGAATGGCTCCCTGGCTGTCCTTGGGGCCGGATGATACTCCGGAGGGGCAGTTGCGTGGGAAGATGATCGGAATGGCTCAGAAATGCCTTAAAATGGCCGTTGATCCCCAGTCTCCCGATTTCATGAACTTCACAGAGAACCAACAACCTCTTGTCGACGCTGCTTTTCTGGCCCACGCCATCCTTCGTGCTCCAAAGATCCTTTGGGAGCCGCTGGATGAAGCCACCCGTCAACAATTGGTAACGGCCATGAAAAGTACCCGTGTCATCACACCCGGATACAACAACTGGTTGCTTTTTGCGGCGATGGTAGAGACCTTTTTGCTGTATGCCGGGGAACAGCCGGATATGCTAAGAATTAATCTGGCGGTCCATAAAATGATGGAATGGTACAAAGGGGATGGATTATACGGGGATGGTGCCGATTTTCACTGGGATTACTACAACAGTTTCGTGATTCAACCCATGCTGCTGGATATTTTGGCAGAATGGATGAAGCACGACAAAAAGCAGGCAAAAAATTACGAGATCATACTGGTTCGAGCCAAAAGATACGCTGAAATTCAGGAGCGTCTCATCTCTCCGGAAGGATCCTTTCCCGCCATCGGCCGCTCCCTGCCTTATCGTTTTGGAGCGTTCCAGCTTCTGGGTCAAATGAGCCTGCACCATCTCCTGCCTGATCACCTTCAGCCGGCACAGGTGCGCTGTGCCCTTTCTGCGGTGATTCACAGATTGGCAGAAGCCCCTGGAATGTTTGATGCCAATGGCTGGCTGACCATCGGATTCTTTGGTCATCAGCCGGATATCGGGGAACCCTATATTTCGACGGGTAGTCTCTATTTGTGCACCGTTGGTCTGCTGCCGCTCGGATTGCCTGTAACCGATCCATTTTGGACCGATGCCCCGATGGAATGGACAGCTCAAAAAATCTGGGGCGGGAAAAACGTTCCAACGGATCATGCCATAGAAAATTGATTTTGGATTTTCGATTTTGGAAAACAAAAGCAAAGTTGAAGTCAAAATAAATAGGAGCTGGGATGGAAAAAAATGGAATTTGATTCAATCGAAAATCGAAAATTTCCAGCTATTCAATGGACGCTGTCTAGAAAACAAAATTTAATATCAAACAATAAAAACTGGATTAGTATGAATGATTTATTTGATCTGACCGGAAGGGTAGCACTCATAACCGGTGGCACGCACGGAATTGGAATGGCGATTGCCAAAACCCTTGGAGCAGCTGGCGCAAAAATTTGCGTCAACGATCTTTCTGACGAAAAACTGGAAGCTTGCAAGTTGGAATATGCCAAAGTGGGATTGGATGTTTTTACGCTCAATTTTGATGTTACGAACGAAGAGGCAGTAGATAAGGGAATTACCAAAATTGAAAACGAAGTTGGACCCGTTGACATCCTCGTCAACAATGCGGGTATCATCAAACGCATTCCGATCCTGAACATGGCCATCAGCGATTTCAAACAGGTTCTCGACATTGATTTGGTTGCACCGCTGATCATTGCCAAACGAGTGGCTCCCGGAATGATTGCCCGCCGTCTTGGAAAGATCATCAACATGTGTTCGATGATGAGCGTGTACGGACGCAATTCGGTATCGGCCTATGCCTCCGCCAAAGGCGGACTGAAACTGCTCACCGCCAACATGTGTTGCGAATGGGCGAAATACAATGTGCAGATCAACGGAATTGGTCCAGGTTACATTGCTACGGCACAGACTGCCGATATCCGATTGAATGGTCATCCTTTCAACGATCTCGTGATGACCCGTACACCTGCCGGTCGTTGGGGTGAACCGGAAGATGTGGGCAATGCTGCCCTCTTCCTCGCCTCAAAGGCTAGCGACTTTGTCAATGGACACGTGCTTTATGTCGATGGCGGAATTTTGGCTAATTTTGGTTATGTCAAAGGTGAGAATGAGTTACCCGAATAAGATAAATATTCTTTGAAATGGGAAAAGTAATCACATTCGGCGAAGTGATGCTTCGCCTGGCCACCCCCGGTTTTGAGCGGTTTGGCCAATCAGGCAATTTGAGTGCTACGTTTGGCGGAGGAGAGGCAAATGTGGCCGTTTCGCTGGCTAACTATGGCCTGGCAACCCAGTTTATTACCCGTTTGCCCAAGAACGATCTGGCAGATGCCTGCATTCGGGAGCTGAAGGGTTTTGGCGTGGATACCTCTGCCATCGTGCGCGGAGGGGAACGAATGGGCATCTATTTTCTGGAGGCTGGGGCCGTGAGCAGGGCGAGCAAGGTGATCTATGACCGTTCGGGTTCCTCCATCGCCGAAATCAAATCCGGTATGATTGACTGGGATAAAATATTTGAAGGAGCTACCTGGTTTCATTGGACCGGAATTACGCCAGCCATTTCAAAGGGAGCGGCCGATGTATGTCTGGAGGCCATTCAGGCTGCCAACAGGTTGGGAATTACCGTTTCAACGGATCTCAACTACCGGAAAAATCTATGGAAATACGGCAAGCAGGCCCACGAGGTGATGCCACTGCTGGTAGCTGGTTGTGAGGTCATTTTGGGCAACGAAGAGGATGCTGCAATGGCGCTGAACATTCACCCGGATGGGGTGGATGTGACAGCCGGCCATGTGGAAGCGGATGCCTATTTGTCGGTTTCCCAGAAAGTGATGGCTCAGTTTCCCCGCTGCCAAAAGGTGATTACCACCCTGCGGGGATCTGTCAATGCCAGCCACAATTCATGGAGCGGGGTCTTGTATGACGGCCAAAAGCTTTACAAGGCAGCAAACTACCAAATTACGCACATCGTAGACAGGGTAGGAGGAGGTGACTCGTTTATGGGAGGGCTGATCTACGGATTGCTCACCTATGGAGAGGACCTTCAGTCGGCCCTGGATTTTGCGGTAGCGGCTTCCTGCCTGAAACATACTATTTACGGTGACTACAACAGGGTTTCCGTATCTGAAGTTGAAAAATTGATGGGCGGCGACTCCTCCGGGCGCGTCTCCCGATAAAATCAATGTGCTAATAAGATAATGTGCTTATATGCTAATTGTTGGCATTTGATCTCTAAATTTATAATTTAGGAAATGTGGATAATCAAATATTCTTTACCCTTTCCCCTATTCGTTAAAAGTAAATTTCACCTTATCAAATTGGTACATTATCAAATTAGCACCTTATCAAATTAGCACATTAGCACATTAGCATTATGGCACGTTTCAAAAGATTAAAAGTTCTTCAAACAATTACCGGAACCGGAATTGTTCCCTTGTATTATCACCAGGACGCCTCCGTGGTCAAGCAGGTGGTCAAAGCCTGTTATGCCGGAGGGGCGAGGGTGTTCGAATTTACAAACCGGGGGGACTTCGCCCATGAAGTTTTTGCGGAGGTGAACAAATGGTGTCTCGCCGAATGTCCGGAGATGATGATGGGCGTCGGATCCGTGGTGGATGCAGCGACAGCAGCTCTGTACATTCAGTTGGGGGCGCATTTTATCGTTTCTCCCAGCTTGAATCCGGATATGGCCAAGGTATGCAACCGCAGAAAGATTGCCTGGATGCCTGGTTGCGGAACCCTTTCCGAAATCAATCTGGCAGAGGAGTTGGGATGTGAAATCGTTAAAATATTTCCTGGAAAGGAGGTCGGTGGACCTTCCTTCGTGAAGTCCATCCTAGCCCCGTGTCCCTGGACGAGCATCATGCCTTCGGGTGGAGTATCCCCCGACAGGGAAAACCTCGAAGCTTGGTTCAAGGCAGGGGTGGTTTGCGTGGGACTCGGCTCTCAACTTACCCCTCCGGAAGTGATTGCAAGCGGGGACTGGGGTTTTATCGAACAGAAAGTGAGAGAGGCCATGGCCATTGTGAAAGAACACAAGGGCTGAGTTCGTTCATCTTTCAGGTTTAGCTTCTGTTAATGAAATACCCGTTAAGGCATTTTCCCTGAGATTTTTGCTTCAGGACCAAAGCCTTAACGGGTATTATTTTGCTTATTTTTTTGCCACCAATTTTTCATAGCTTCCTCTCAAGGAAACAGTAACAATTCCATATGCCATTCCTATCGCGCAATAGAGTAAAATGACCAGTGCGTTGTTCCCAAAAGTGGAGCTTGGGTAGAGCTGGGTGAAGGCAAAGAAGACCGCCGAGGAGACAAACAATGCCGGGACGAAGTCGAGGAGCGCGTGGGCACGCTCCATAGAGCACATTGGTATCACTACGACAAAAACGGCCAGCGGAACGGCCCAGAAACCTGCAGAGCCCAGTAAGCCGGCGAGTTTGATGATCAGGATGGCGGATAGCACACCCATCACATATCCGATAAAGGTTCGGGCTCCTCCCTTGAGGGTGCATCCTGCCATGAAATACATGGCCCAGGCCTGAAAGGTTACCCAGCCAAATCCCTTGTTGCCGGCGATGGGCAGGTAAGGACTAATCCACTGATCGAGTGCTACAAAAGTGCAGGCCAGAAATCCAATGAAAACCGGAATGACGATAAATTTCTTGAAATCCATAGTTGTTAAAGTTTGGGATTGTCAGTTAAACAATATTAGTTTGTAAGTCAGAAACAAAATGAGTCATTTTTTTTGAAGTTTCCTAATGGGTTTTAATCACGGTGATTCCCCATTTTCAAAATAATTTGGCCCTGCCCCTTTTGGATGTCATATGTTGGTTCAGATTAGACAGATATTCCTCTTTTTCCCATTTGGCATCCGTGTGGAAGTTGAAGTGAGCATTCAGAATGCTAAAAAATTGCTTCATGATTCGGCGGCAAACAAGGGCAGGGATTCACCGTCAATTTGTATCTTTGGGCATAAAAAAAATTCTTCTCATGGAAAGCAAAGGCTATATTTATCAAAGTGAAACCCCTGTGGAAGATTTGGGCGGAGGGGTTACCCGCCAGATTCTTGGTTACAACGAACAATTGATGATGGTGAAAGTTAATTTTTTGAAAGGAGCAATTGGCTCCCTTCACACCCATCCACATACACAGACCACCTTCTGTGCAGCGGGTGCATTTGAATTCATCCTTGGTTCAGAGTCGCGCATCATCCGGGAAGGAGATGCATTGTACGTTGCACCTGGGGTACTGCATGGCGTTGTTTGTATGGAAGGAGGAGTGCTGATTGACACATTTAATCCGGTTCGGGAGGATTTTTTGAAATAGCCGCTGCACTCGTATCTTTTCGTAGAACTTCGCATTCCTATTTTAAAGTCTGAATCATTCTCTCTTTTGCCTGTACCCACCTCATTTGTTTTAAATTATTCTACCCTGGTTTGAAATTAGTTCATTTTAGGGGGTTACCTTTTTGCCATATTTGGTATTAAGTAGTAGAGTCTTGTGCGAAGGGCACACTTTGGGCTGCAAATCGACCTAATTTGCATCTTGATTTTAGATTATTTGCAAAACCTGCCTATATGACAACTTATCATCATCTCGGTGTTTACATTGAAGAAGAATCAGCGCTAACTCCGTTGGTCAAGGAGGTTGATACTGCTTTGCCTGCATTTGTAGGCTATACGGAAAAAGCATCCAGGAGAACTCCGGATGACCTGATACTTGTGCCGACCAAAGTCCATTCCTTGAAGGATTTTGAAAATCATTTCGGTTATCCTTATGAAAATGAACTTGAAATAGAGGTTGTCATCGATCCTGGTGGTGATTTTGTCCTTTCAAATACGAAGGAACCTGTCTTGCTTTACCTTTTGTACTACAGTATCCGGATTTATTTTGAAAATGGTGGTGCCCCCTGTTACATTTTATCTGTCGGTACCTATGAATATCCACAGCAAGTCTCTTTGAAGCGGAACTTAGCAGGGATACAATATGGCTTGATGGATGGGCTTCACAGACTGGAAGAGGTGACGGATCTTACCCTCATCGTGATACCTGAAGCGGTCAAGCTTTGTTCCAGTGAGTATGCCAAGCTCGCACAAGCCGCCTTGCTGCAATGCTATACGCTTGGCAACAGGTTTGCCATATTTGACCTTTACGGTGGCGATTCGGAAGAGCCGGATCTATCTCAAAGCAGGGCTTTTTATGGTTCTGAATACTTGAATTTTGGCAGTGCCTATTATCCTTTTGTCAAGACTTCCATGGGTTATTGCGTCAATGATGCAGAATCCAATATTACCATAAATTTGGGTGGGCAGTTAATCACTTTGCGAGAGCTGAAGGAAGGGAATAAACCACTTTACAGATTTGTACGAAAATACCTTCAGGGACGATTGGTAAGTTTGCCTCCCTGTGGAGCCGTGGCAGCTGTTTATGTGATGACAGACAGAAATCGGGGGGTATGGAAATCGCCTGTAAACCTGAATCTGGTTGGTATTACTGAGCCCGTTGTTTCCGTCGACAACCGTAAACAGGATATATTGAATGATGATCCTGATTCAGGGAAATCAATCAACAGCATCAGAACCTTTATCGGTAAGGGCATTCAGGTTTGGGGAGCGAGAACCCTGGCAGGAAACGACAACGAATGGCGGTATGTGCCGGTTAGTCGGTTTTTAATTATGGTCAGGGAGTCTTTGCACAAATCGACTTTTTGGGTGGTTTTTGAACCAAACGAAGATCAAACATGGAGCAAGGTTAGGGCCATGATCGAAAACTATTTGATAGAGAAATGGCAAAATGGAGCGTTGGCAGGAATTCACGCACATTTGGCTTTTTATGTAAAATGCGGACTGGGAAGTACCATGACAGACCAGGACATTCGGGATGGAAGAATCAACGTAGAAGTTGGACTCGCCATGCTACGTCCAAACGAGTTTATTGTTTTCAGTTTGTCTTACCAGTTAAAAAATCGTTGAAGTGTTTGTTTACGCAGGGTAGACGATACTACCCTGACTGGAAAATAGCGTGTTGGATTGTAATTTAGCAAGTAGTGATTGGAAAATCTCCCGGTATTCCGTCCTGTTAAAAGGATGGAATCCGGGAGATGATTTTAGAGGCAGTTTTGCGTTTTTAAGCACTTTTACCGCTTTTTAACTTCTTGGTATAATAAAAGGAGACACCCAGTATCGTGATTCCTACAAAAATGAAGGCAAGGATTCGGTACCCAACTCCCATTTTGGAGATATCGAATAGGAAGAGATGAATGACTGCGGCAAGGAGCGTTAGAAATGCCAGCCACCTGTATTTCACATTCCGCAGAATGGCACTCATGATCATATAGGCCACTGCAGCCAAACCCCAGGAGATGGTGATGTAATCTACTGCAACCGCCTGGTTTAGCGTAAAGAGCATCACGAAAAATGTGATGACCAGGTAAAAATTCCGTATGGAAGCCGTCTTCAATTCCAACCGGTTCTGTTTCCAGTTGAGGATTCGAGCCGATGCAATCGCTATCAAAGTAAACGAAATATTATAGGAATCGATGGATTTTGAGGTTATCAGGTAGGCAAGCAAAATAACTGTGTAAAGCAGGGTGTTCATCAGAACGATCAGATTGGATCTAAACCAGATGGCTATTGCCAATACCACCATGCTCTGCCAGGCTAGAAACAGGTAGGATCCAGGCAGATCGGAATATCCATAAACTGCAATACTCAGTGCCATAAACCCGAAGTTGACATAAAGGAAGGAGTCAAACCTGCTTGCAATCTTATAATTTAACACGATCGCATAGATCAGACAGAGAATGGATATTCCCAGAAAGATAAACAGGTAATTCTTGGAAAAGAAAGTTAAGACCACCAGTAGCAGGAGGACCGAGAATGAAATGCTGTTCAGGATGATGGTGGCATTGCAAACTTCGGCAGTCAGTTTCCCTTTTTGCTTGAGGAAGGGAACCCCCGAATAGATCGCTCCATAGAGTAACAGGTAAATCAAATTGAATTGGGGAGAAGAGACCGCCTTAACCGGGTGTCCCATCAACGGATTGCCGATCAGCCAAAGCATATGGCCACTGTAAACCATGATAATCGAAATAATCAGCAGTGTTTCCCATCCGTGCCTGTTCAACAAAAAGAGGACGATTGCCGTAGCCACTACAAACAATAGCAAGGTTGCCTGCGTCTGGTCGATAAAAAGTGCAGTCAGCACCATCAAGCCATAGGCGATGAATCCCATGAGCTGAGATTTTGCTAAATCGGCTTTGTAAAATAGAAAGGCGACAGACCCGAGTAACAAGACAACAACGATCCAAATTTGGGTGATGACAGGGGTGTCGGTGAAGAAATGTAGCCGCAAGATCGCATAGTAAATCAACAAATGGGCACAGATGGTGAACATGAAAGCCATGTAAGTCAGGCTTTTCCTTAAAATAGTTGAGAGATAAAATGTAAGGACAGCAGAGAAAATGCCCAATACAAAAGCTGCAACTCCACCAAACAGATTGTTGATCAACAGCATGGTGAAAATCATTCCCAACAGCAATACGGCACTGCCGATCCAGGCTAGCCCATGCTCAAATACCTTCGATTCGGAAAGTGGATTGGCAAATGCGGCCTCCACTTCATCGGAACCGGCTGGTAAGTGGTTATCCGTTGACTTGACAGTTCTGTTGCTTGTCTGAAGTAGTTTTTCGACTTGTGTGATTCTTTCTTCCAAAGAGCAGATGTGCTCCATCATCTCTCTTTGCGTCATTTTTAATTCTGCCATACGTGTAGCGGATTAACGTGAAAAAAAGTGACTTTAGACATTATCTAATGATCCACAGGTGTCTTCTTCCAGGGAGGGAAGAGCCACAACAGGAAGGTCAGGATGAGGAAGGGAACGACCAGCCAGATGCTGGCCATCAGAAATCCTTCGGACCCAATCAACGATAGCTTGAAGCTGGTGAACCCCAGGAAGCTCTTGGAAAACAGCTGACCGCCGATAACCACATTCCAGCGCATGAAGAAAATTCCTATAAGCACCAGAATACCGGTAACCAGATAGATGGACTTGCGAATGTTCTCCTTCGGTTTATAAAACTGAAGCACACCAAGGGTACCCAGCGGCAACAACATTCCAATTCCAATCTGCATAATCAGCAGGGTGAAATTGAGGTGTCCGGATATCAGCAGCGAGATGATCTCAAACGACTCCTCAGCCTCATAAAATCGGTGTATCTGGTCGAGCGACTCCATGGTGAAGTCGATGATGATGATGTAAAAAAGATACTTGGCTATGGTGTCCAGACAGAGCATATCAATTTTTTGCTTGCGGAGGTAGTTGATGAGGATGAAGAGTACCATCACCAGGGCAATTCCCGACACCATGGCAGAAAAGAGAAAAATGATGGGCATCATCACAGTCGACCACCACGGATTTGCCTTGATGGATCCAAAGATGAAACCCACGTAACCGTGAAGCAGGAAGGCCGACGGAATACCAATTACTGTTACCATGTAGCCTAGTTTGTCGTCCAGTTTCACGGATTTGGGGGAAATGTCATCGCTGCCCAGTGAAAGGGCCTTGTAGACAATTTTTTTGAATCCTGTGGCTGTTTTGGACCAGATCACCAGGTCGTACCGGTAGTCGAACCAAATCTCCAGAAGCAATACCACCATCAGGTACCAAAGATAGACAAAGCCAAAGATGGCCATGGCCGATGTAAGATGGGGGGTGATCATGATCTCCCAGGCCCTGAATGGCTGTCCAAGGTGAAAGACGAGTGGCATGGTGGCCACCAGCATAAAGGAAAAGGCAGTCAGCAAGGCAATCACGTAAGTTGGTTTCAGTGATTTAACGTTGAAAACACGTTCGAGGGATGCCAGGATAAAGGCGCCTGCCACCAGTCCGGTGATGAAGGGATACAAAACGATCAAAACGGACCAGCTAAGCTCTATTTCATTGGGGTAGATGAATCCATCTACCTTCGTAAGTGCCTGATACAAATGTTCAAATTCGGGATTCATATTATCTTACCTCCTGATTTAATGCGTTGTAATACAATTTGCTTCCTGTGTTCAGATGGGGCTTCAATACGTAGACATTCCTTGTCCTGATGAACTTGGAGATGGCGCTTTCCGGATCATTCAAGTCACCCGAGATCCGTGCCTTGGTGGGGCAGTTGTCCATACAGGCAGGGTTCAATCCTTTCTTGACCCTGTGAAAGCAGAGGGTGCATTTGTCTACAACGTGCTTGTCGGGATGGAAATACCGGCAACCATAAGGGCACGCCTGAACGCAATATTTGCATCCGATGCAGTATTTTTCGTCGATCAGTACGATGCCCTCCTCTGTTTCAAAAGTGGCTCCAACCGGACAAACCTGCACGCACGGCGACTTGGCACAATGGTTGCACATCTTGGGCACGAAGAAGGTTTTCTCGATGTCGTCGGCTGCAACGGTCTGGGTAAATCCGTCAATTCCGCCGTTAGGCGAAACAACCTTGATGGATCCGTCCTTCAGAATGGTATATTGTTCGACCCAACTCCTGAAAAAGAAGGGTTCCTGGGGTACATCATTCTCAATTTTGCAGGTTTTGGCACAGGTACCGCATCCAATGCATTTTTCGATGTCGATGGCGATTCCATACCAGGGGCCTTTTGTATTCCGTTTGACTGCCGCATACAATACGGCATCAAAAGCTGGCAGGGTAGAGGCTGCAACCAGTGTTCCGGCTGCGATCCCGGCATTCTTGAAGAAATTGCGGCGGGATAGGTCTGTTTTTTTCTCTGTCATGGCTGATGGGGATTGTGGCATTTGATACATTTGTCTTCCGGGTGGTGATCCTTGATATTCTGCTGCGTGATGGCTTTTTCCGGTCGTGCCTTGTTGATGGAGTGGCACTTGCCGCAGAACTCTCTGGAATCGGGCTTGAAGAGCTTCTCCAGCTTGGGATGGTCCACATGCAGGTAGGCAGCTCCATGGCAACCTTCACAGGAAAGATCACTGTGATAACCTTCGTTCTTCATCGTAACAATGGTGTCGTGGCAGCTGACGCAAGCCTTGTTCCCGACATACTTAACCTGATGAGCAGCTATCTCATCAATAGCTTTCCCCCTGTAATGACCAAATTGGCCAAAAGAGACGGGTGTGAGCAGATGTTTTAGGAGTAAAAACAGCAATACAATCATTACTCCAAGCATTAACAATCGCTTCAGATGTAAAGGCATACAATTGATTCTTGTTTAGTTGTTTAGTTATATAACATTCCAAATATATAAATATATTCATATAAAACAAATAAATGACTGATTATTAGCGCTTAAGTAGAATGATTATCGATAAATGGCAAATTTGATACAGGGTTGGTTATTCAGGAGTACCGCCATTCAAAACGAAACGTTAGTCGGTTTTCGTCGTATAAATTGTTGAAATTCAAACCTTCAATAAATCTGTATTTGGTTTTTTTGCGCTTGAAATCACCAAAAAGGAATTTATCACATCCTCAGGGAATAAATAATAGGATATTGGCTAAGTTGGCCATCGAATCTTTACTGAAACTGGTAATAATCAAGTACATATGACGCAAACGATATTGGGTTCCGGAGGCGCAATTGGAATTCCTCTTGCACGGGAACTTAAAAAATATACAAGTGAGATAAGATTGATTAGTAGAAATCCACAAAAGGTAAATCCTGCGGATGAACTTTATCGGCTCGACTTAAACAATTTTGCCGGCATCTCTGAAGCCATTAAGGGCAGTGAAGTGGTCTACCTTACCATTGGCCTTGAATACCGGCTCAAAGTGTGGCAGGAAGTGTGGCCTCCCTTGATGAAAGCTGTGATCAGGGCTTGTAAGGAGCACCAAGCCAAATTGGTCTTTTTTGACAATGTCTACATGTATGCAAAATCTGCCATCCCCTTCATGACAGAAGAGTCACCCTTGCAGCCTCCAAGCAGGAAGGGTGTTGTCAGGAAGGAGATACTCGATATGATTATGAATGAAGTAGAACGTAATGAACTGATAGCCCTGGTCGCCAGAGCCGCCGATTTTTACGGACCGGAAAACAGAAATAGTGCATTGGCCGAGATGGTTGCCATGAATTTGCTGAAGGGCAAGAAAGCCCAAGTTTTTGGCCATCCGGATAAAATCCATACGTACACCTATACACCCGATGCTGCCAGAGCGACTGCCTTGCTTGGAAATACACCGGACGCCTTCAACCAGGTTTGGCATCTGCCTACCACCAGGGAGAAAACTACTGGCCGTCAATGGATTGAATTCTTTGAACAGGAACTTAATTTGAAGCCTGGCATTCAGCAAGTTCCCAGCTGGTTACTTTATGTGTTGGGTCTGTTTATTCCAGTGATGAAAGAATTTCCCGAAATGATGTATCAGTACGATCAGGATTATATTTTTGACAGTAGTAAATTTGAAAAGCAGTTTGGTTACATGGTTACCTCACCTGCGGATGGGGTCAAGGCAATGGTGGAGAATCTCAGATTGGAAATGGCTGAAATCGCGATAAAATGAAAAATTATCGACTGCTTTTGGTTTGTAATCTGGCATTCGTGCTCATTTTGGTAATCACTCCCTGTTCCGCCCAGCATAACAACGAACAAGTGATTTATAAGATTCAGACCAAAGATGGAAATGGATACACCGGCTATATGGCATCGAGCGACTCACTGAAGCTCCTTTTCCATGATGTGAAATTGGGAGAGATCGCAATTCCAAAGTCGGAGATTAGCACAATGGCTCCTTTGGATGCGAAACAATTAAAAAAAGGGAAATACTGGACCGGGAATCCACAGTCCACCAGATATTTCTTTTCCCCCGATGGTTATGGATTATCAAAAGGAGAGGGGTATTACCAGAATTTATGGGTACTTGCCAACTCCTTTGCTGTGGGATTGACAGATTACCTCTCTATCGGTGCAGGAGCAATACCATTGTTTCTCATTGCGGGCGCACCTACTCCAGCCTGGCTAACCGCCAAAATATCCATTCCTGTTGTCAAGAACAAGGTCAATCTCGGTGCAGGTATCCTGACGGGTACCGTTTTCGGGGTCGAGAAAAGTGGATTTGGTATTTTTTACGGAATTTCGACCTTTGGTTCAAGAGATCGGAACATCAGTCTTGGACTGGGATACGGATTCTCGGGTGGCTCCGTCTCCAATGCGCCGATGATCAATGTGAACGGTATGTACAGGATCGGTGCTCGCAGCTACCTTCTGACAGAGAATTATTTCTTACCCGATGGATCCAATACTTCGCTCATGATGATGTTGGGTGCCCGCCAGATCATCAAAGATGCCGGACTCGATTACGGTTTGGTCTTTCCTGCCGGAAGTGGAATTAACGGTGTGGTAGCCATACCATGGCTGGGGATCACCATCCCTTTCGGAAAGCGACTCTAAAATCGAAATTTGAAAATCCAAAATTGATATTTGGTTTTTATTCTTCCTTCTTCCCAAAATGGCTTATCTTTGTATAAAGGTGAAGCATGAACGACTCAGATACCCCAATATACCTCCGAAATCCGCAACTTGACCTGGCTTTTGACTTCGTTCAGTTTACGGGTCAAAACCTTTTCCTGACGGGGAAAGCCGGAACCGGTAAGACCACCTTTCTAAAAAATCTGAAAAGAGAATCTCCCAAGCGAATGATTGTGGTGGCACCCACGGGTGTTGCAGCCATCAATGCGGGTGGTGTCACGATTCACTCTTTTTTTCAGATCTCCTTCGGACCACAGATTCCACGCGACCCCAACAAACCGCTTATCTCCCCCGGTTTTTCAGAAGGGAGTTCAAGCGAAGGCGTCAAACGTTTCAGTCGGGAAAAGATCAACATCATCCGAAGCTTGGATTTGCTGGTGATCGATGAGATCAGCATGGTTCGGGCAGATCTGCTGGATGCCATCGACGAGGTGCTGAGGAGGTACCGAAACCGCTACAAACCCTTTGGAGGCATACAGTTGTTGATGATAGGAGATTTGCAGCAATTGGCTCCCATAGTCAAGGAAGAGGAATGGGAGATACTGAAGCCTCATTACGAAACCTCCTTCTTTTTCAGCAGCCGTGCACTCAAACAGTCAACTTTCAGAGGGATCGAACTGAAACACATCTTTCGCCAAAGCGACCTGCGCTTCATCGACCTGCTCAACAAGGTCCGCAACAACCGACTGGATACGGAGACCTTGATGGAATTGAACAAAAGATATATGCCAGGGTTCAATCCGGGAGAAAAAGAGGGATACATCACCCTCACTACCCACAACTACCAGTCCCAGCAGATCAATATTTCGAAATTGGGAATGCTTGAAAGTGCCTCCTTCGGATTTTCTGCGGAGGTTTCCGGTGAATTTCCAGAATATTCATTTCCTACCGATATGGAACTGGAACTGAAGATCGGTTCGCAGGTGATGTTCGTAAAGAACGATCCTTCGCCTGCCAAACGGTTTTACAATGGGAAAATCGGTAAAATAACGGATATGGACGAGGACCAGATTGAAGTGATTTGTCCGGGAGAAGTGGCAGTGATTCGTGTTGAGCGGTTGATCTGGAAGAATACAAAATATGCACTGAACGATGCTACCCAGGAGATTGAAGAGGAGGTGATCGGGACCTTCAGCCAGTTTCCACTCAAGCTGGCCTGGGCCATCACCATTCACAAGAGTCAGGGACTGACCTTCGAAAAGGCGATCATCGATGCGCGCTCCTCCTTTGCCCATGGACAGGTCTATGTGGCCCTTAGCCGGTGCAAGACCATAGAAGGTCTGGTCCTAAGCTCGCCGATTGCCATTCACAGTGTAAAAAGCGATTCAACTGTTGCGCAGTTCAGCGAAGAGGTGGAGCAAAATCAACCCGGAACCGCAGAACTGGAACAATCGAGGAAGGAGTATCTGCAACAGCTGATCAGTGAACTGTTCGATTTTAAGCCGATCCTAAGGCAGATTCAATACCTGCAGCGACTCTGGACCGAGCACAACTCGCAGTTGCTGGGCTCAATGAGTTTCGTACTTCGCGGGATGATTTCTCCCCTGCAGGAGGAGGTCATTGAGGTTGCAGGGCGTTTTGAAAATCAGGTGCGGCAATTGATTGCAAATGGTTCGAAACCAGAGGAAAGTGAATTGCTGCAGGAACGAATCAGAAAAGCCTCCGAATTTTTTTATGCAAAGCTAGAGGGGCTTCTGGAACAACCACTATCTGACGCTACCATCGAATGCGACAACAAGGCCATTCGCAAAAGCCTGAATGAGGCAGCTGACAAACTTCACAAGGAGATCAACCTTAAAAAGATCTGCATTGCCCACTGCAAATCAGGATTTGATACCAAATCTTTTTTGGAAACCCGGTCCAAAGCTGCCATTGAAGTGGAAGAGCGTGTTCGTGGAAGCAAGCGAAGTGAGAGTCCGGCAGCCTTCTCGGTAAATGCCGATTTTTATTCCCAACTCAAACGGTGGCGAAATGAAAAGGCAGAATTGTTGCAGGTAGAAGTGGCACGGATTCTATCTCAGAAAACCCTTCTGGAGATTGTTCAGAAGCTTCCGGTAACCGGCAAGGAGCTGAAAGAGGTGAAAGGGATGGGAGGAGTCCGAATGAAACAGTTTGGCCGTGAGATCCTTGAAATGGTCTTGGGATATCGCAGTCAGCACGGTTTTCACATTCCGGCGGAAGCCGAAAAAGAGGCCGAAAAAGCTGGATTGGACTCCAAACAACTCACCTACGATTTTTTTAAAAATGGACTATCCATTCCCGAAATTGCCCGGGGCCGGCAGTTGGCTGTTTCGACCATCGAGAATCATCTGTTGGGTTTTGTCGGAAATGGAACCATTTCGATTGAAAGCCTCGTCGACAAAAGGAAGATAAAAGCCATTGAAGAGTGCATCGAACTCCACAATTTCAGACAGGTAAGTGACCTGAAGTCCAAACTTGGCACGGAGTTTAGCTACGGCGAAATCCGGTTTGTGTTGAAATACCTGGAAGGAAGAAACGAATAAATATTTTGGATTTTTGACCCACTTTGCAGGATGGAAAACACATTTTTCTGCCATGCTTGCAATTATGGAATATTTCGTAATTTGCAACTCATTCTAACGGTATCCGGAACTGAAAACAGATAATACGACGCCTTTTGTCCTTTTCAACCAGATCAAAACTATTCTATGAAGAAATATATCCTGGCATTCGATCAGGGCACGACCAGTTCGCGCGCCATTGTTTTTGACCACGATGGATTACCTGTGGCTACCGCCCAAAAGGAATTTACCCAAATTTATCCCGAACCTGGATGGGTCGAGCACGACCCGGAAGAGATCTGGTCGACACAAGCCGGCGTTGGTATGGAGGCGATTTTCAAGGCGGGATTAAGTGCCAACCACATTGCTGCCATCGGCATTACCAACCAACGGGAAACTTCCGTCGTTTGGGACAGGAAAACAGGTCAGCCATTGTACAATGCAATTGTTTGGCAGGATCGTCGCACGGCAGACTACTGCGACCAACTGAAGAAAGAGGGTCTCGGACAAATGATTATGAACAAAACAGGATTGATCCCCGATGCCTATTTCTCCGCCACAAAAATAAAGTGGATACTGGATCACGTGGAAGGCGCACGTAAACTGGCCTCAAAAGGAAGACTGGCATTTGGCACCATCGATAGTTGGCTGATCTGGAACCTCACCCGGGGGAAACTGCATGTTACGGATGTCTCCAATGCCTCCCGGACGATGTTGTTTAACATTCATACTCTTCAATGGGATGCTGAACTACTTGACCTCTTCGATATCCCGGCCAATATGCTGCCGGAAGTAAGATCCTCCAGCGAATTTTATGGTCATACCGTCGGACCGTTTCCATCACCCATACCCATCTCAGGTATTGCCGGCGATCAGCAATCTGCCCTGTTCGGACAGATGTGCATCGAACCAGGTATGGTCAAAAATACCTATGGAACAGGTTGTTTCATGATGATGAATATCGGAAGCCAGCCCATTGAGTCAAAAAGTAAATTGCTAACGACCGTTGCCTGGAAAATTGGTAATGAAACCACCTATGCTCTGGAAGGCAGCATTTTTATTGGTGGCGCAGTGGTTCAATGGTTACGGGATGGACTGGGCATCATTCGTGTTTCAAATGATGTGGAGAAACTGGCAGCAAAGGTCAAACACAGCGACGGAGTCTACTTTGTACCCGCCTTTGCCGGGTTGGGAGCCCCTTACTGGAACCAGCATGCCCGTGGCACCTTGACGGGTATTACGCGTGGTACTTCTGCAGCACACATCGCCCGGGCGGCAATCGACAGCATTGCCTACCAGACGCTGGAGGTACTGCTTGCCATGCAAAAGGATTCAGGAGTCAACATCACCGAACTGCGTGTAGATGGTGGCGCTACCGTAAACAACGGTTTGCTGCAGTTTCAGGCCGATCTTTTGCAGTCGGATGTGGTCAGACCTCAGATCACGGAAACAACTGCCCTTGGGGCCGCTTATCTCGCCGGACTGGCTGTCGGATACTGGAAGGATGTGCACGAAATCAAAAAACAGTGGAAACTCGACAGAACCTTTTCTCCCGGCATTCACGCGAATGAAACCACGCTTCTGATCAAAGGCTGGCACAGGGCGGTAAGGGCTGCAGAGGCTTGGGCGGGCGAAGAATGAGTACTTAGCGTACTTCTTTTTTTAAAGAACAAACTAAAATCAGATACCTATGAACCCATTTTTCGGAGAATTTTTTGGCACGGCAATCATCCTCTTGCTGGGTGGAGGGGTGGTCGCCAATGTATCGCTCGACAAGACCAACGGGCACAACAGCGGATGGATTGTCATTACTTTTGGCTGGGCCATCGGCGTATTTACAGGAGTGCTCTTTGCGGCTCCAATCAGTGGAGCCCACCTGAATCCTGCGGTTACGCTGGCCTTGGTGTTGGCTGACAAGTTTCCGGCTTCCCAGATTCTGCTCTATTTTACCGCTCAGCTGCTGGGTGCGATGTTTGGAAGTGGATTGGTTTGGTTGGCCTATAAAAAGCAATTCGATGCCACCTCAGATGCGGATGCCAAGATGGCTGTTTTCTGTACCTCCCCGAATATCCGGAGTTATGGTTACAATATACTGACTGAATTAATTGGTACACACATGCTTACCATGGCAGTGCTTTACATGGCAGCTCCACAGGTAGGTTTGGGTGCCTTGAGTGCACTGCCTGTTGCGCTGGTTGTACTCGGTATCGGACTCTCACTGGGCGGACCTACCGGCTATGCCATCAATCCCGCCAGGGATCTGGGTCCAAGGATCATGCACTATTTCCTGCCCATCCCCAACAAACGCACCAGCGACTGGAAATATGCCTGGGTACCAATTCTTGGTCCCATGCTGGGAGCAGCCTCTGCGGCAGCGTTGTTTTTGATACTGAAGAGTTTTTAGAAAAGAGTACTTCGAGTACTTAGAATACTTCGGGTAATTCAAGTTGGGAGCTCCGAAAACTCGAAGCACCCAACTTTAATTACGTGAAGCACTTTTTATTTTAGCATCACCTCGATTACCGGTATTTCCATCGGCGGTTTCAAAACCGGAAGCTGCAGGTTCACAGTTTTGCTCTCCTCCCCATTGCCAGTGCGGTATTTCACCTCGGAAGCATCGTGCAGAAACTGGATGTATTTGATTTTGTCTGCCATGTTCTTCATCTTCAGGTTTCCCATCGGATAGGAGAGCAGATGGATGTAGAGCCTGTTCGTCTTCGCGTTGTAGGTGAGCAGGGTATTGTCGGGAGCAACGAACTCGGCCGGTGCCTCAGTACAACCATAGATGGAGCGGTTGTTGTATTTCATCCATTCGCCCATGGCATGAAGACGGTCCTGGGCACGGTAATCAAAGAGACCACGGGCTGTTGGTCCGACGTTAAGCAACAGGTTGCCTCCCTTGCTGACAGATTCAATCAACAGTTCCAGCAATTGGGCCGGACTTTTCCAGCTGGTTTCGTCCCTGAAATAACCCCAGGATCCGGAAAAGGTCTGGCAGGTTTCCCAGGCGACTTTCTTGCCATTGCGTTCGGGCCATTTTTCCACTTTGTATTGTTCTGGTGATTCGAAATCCCAGCCATAGTCCTTGTCTTTCAGATCCAGTCGATCGTCGATGATGATGCCGGGTTGCAAGGTACGGACCATCTTCAAAAGATCCTCAGAACCCCAATCGTCACGTCCTTTTCCATTTTTTCCAGGGAAGGAGAAGTCAAACCAGATGACATCTATTTGACCATAATTGGTCAGCAATTCACGAACCTGGTTCTTGAGGTATTCGCGGTATTTGGCCATATCCTTGCCTTTATTTAAGCGGGCATAGGCCGAATCCGACTCCTGTCGCTGCGGGTGTACCCTGTCGATGGTATAATCAGGATGGTGCCAGTCGATCAGCGAGTAATAAAAACCTACTTTCAGCCCTTCTCCTCGCAATGCTTCAACATATTCCTTGACAACATCCCGGCCGAATTTGGTATTTGTGGATTTGTAGTCTGTGAACTTTGAATCAAAATTGCAAAATCCTTCGTGGTGCTTGGCCGTCAGTACCACGTACTTCATGCCTGCCTCTTTGGCCATCCTAGCCCACTCTTTCGGATTGTAGAGATCGGGATTGTACTCTTCGAAATACTTCTGGTACTGCTCATTGGTCATTTTTTCGTAGTTTTTGACCCATTCGTGCCTGGCGGGGAGGGCATACAATCCCCAATGGATGAACATCCCAAAGCGGGCATCCGTCCACCATGCCATGCGTTTGCTTTTCTGTTCGGGTGTTTCCGACTTGTAGTCGACCTGGGCGATCGACTGAACAGCCAAAAGGGTCAGCAACAATAGACCCGTCAACCTGATTGTAAAATTCTTCTTCATTTGATTTATTATTGATTTAGAAAGTGGATTTTTCGATTCTAAAAGTAATGAAAAGAAAAGGGAATGCCGAATTTGAATGGAAAAGACCATAGGAAATTTAGCTGATTCTATAAAATTATACCATAGCACTTGGCTCTTCTATTTGTACCCATGCATGGATCAGCAGCAGTGCCTGAAAACGAGGGAGGCCAAATCCGACATGTGGATGACGGTGATTGAAAATCCTCACCAGTAAAAGGATGGCGAGTAAGATGATCAAAAGTAGTCTGATGAATCTCGAATAATTTGTTGTGCCACGCATGTTGAGAATTTAAATCAGCCTTTTGAATTTTAATGAAAAATCAAGAATTTATGACTCAGCCAGTTGCCGCAGTTGAGAATTGCTGCACCTGGCCGAGTCGCAGTAAAAATTATTCTATTCTTCCAGCAGATTCACCTCCTTGATGCTGCCTGATTTGGTATTCATGCGCAGCGTTTTGATCTCGAAGGGACGAAAGCTTTCACTCCATTTGCGTTTTGCAAAAGCCAGATCCAGGTTGGCTGTCACGGCAGTGCCATTGGTTTCCACGCAGCGCAGAATCAGGTCTTCTCCGTTTTCGGACTGTTTAACGGCAGAGACGATCACATTTTCGGCATCCACCGAAAGGAAAGAACCCGATTTGGGCATGGTACCCCTGTGGATACCCTGGTACATTGGAATGGAAGGAGCCATAAACTCCTCGGCAATCCGTACGATGTTGTTTTGTTGCCAACTTCCGCTGTGCGGAACCAACTTAAGTTTCAAAGTTTGAATGCCCTGATCCTGCCAGAGATGTTCGGCCTTCATGTCGAGCACCCTGGGATTGTGGTGGGCATAAACCGCCGCACGGGCTACGGAAATCCGGAGATCATTTCCGGCCACACTGTATCCGTATTTGGCATCATTGAGAACCGTCAACCCGTAGGTTGCAGAACCGCGTTTGCCTGTCACATCGATCCATCGCTGACCGGGATCTTCGTTGCCATTGGTATCGCGAACGATGGAGCCGTAAGAGGTTTCGTAGGTGGCCACCGGAGCATCCACAGCTACCGGGA